>Ga0302197_10001366_pt1 | contig 23783 bp, 21 predicted proteins | sample II_Bog_N2_1_FD_193526 | JGI IMG/M metagenome (GOLD analysis project Ga0302197, IMG submission 193526) | Peat permafrost microbial communities from Stordalen Mire near Abisko, Sweden - II_Bog_N2_1 | ecosystem: Environmental > Terrestrial > Soil > Wetlands > Peat | place: Sweden: Abisko...
TTTGCAGCATCAACCTCAAACCGTACGGTGACCGTGTGCTCCTATTGCACGGCGCGGTGTGGTCTGAGTGTACGGGGCTTTGCCTTTCGCGGGGCACCGGCGATGGGCGCGAGTGGGCAACCCAGGTGGTGCAACCTTCCGAAGGCAGTGCAGGCCATGTGCAAGCATGGGACGTGGGTACTCTGATCAATATGGCAGGGAGCACGGAGGTCGACCTGCTCAAGGTCGATATAGAAAAAGCTGAGTTGGCAGTGTTTGGAGAGACTGCGAAAAACTGGCTGCCCAGAGTCCACAACATCTGCATCGAATTGCACGGACCGGATTGCGAGGAGATGTTCTTCAACGCCCTGGCTGGATTCGATTATGAATTGGAATACTCGGGCGAACTGACAATTTGCAAAAACTTACGCGCCAAGGAAATGGGTGCCCCATCCTTTCGCAGTTTCATAGCGGAAAGGGTGGGAAGCCTCAGCCCTCACCCAGCCCAGCCGGGTTCCGCAACTCACTGATTCCGCGCCTTTTTTCTGGCGCGGACCGGCCGAAGGCGATTGGCCCCACCGCAGGTGGCGGACCGGCCTAAGGCGCACCACCCACCCTAACCCCCCGGGGTCAGCAGCTTGCGCAGTTGGCGCTGTGCGGGCTTCTCGATGAAGTGCAAGGCCAGCAGGGCCAGACAGATCAGCAGCACGTAGCTAAGCCAGGGGTCGAAGCGCATCAGGCCCAGCCGGTCCAGCACATGTGAGCCGTGAATCAGGTTCCAGAAGTTGTAGTGCAGCAGGTAGAGGCAGTAGCTCGCCTCTCCCACAAAAACCAGCGGGCGCACACCCAGAGCTCGGGAGAGCGGGTTCTGTCCGGCCAGGCCCAGCACGATGCAGGCAAACAGCGGCATCAGCAGGCCGTCGTGGATAATGGCGTAGGGCACCAGGGCGCCCATGGTCAGCAGCCCGTAGATGCCGGCGAAACCGCCAATCCCCAAACAAAACCGCAACCACCCGCCGCGCGGAACAATCTCGTCCAGTTCGGCCAGCATCACGCCGAAGACAAAGCTGGGCACGTGGGCATAGGGCGTATATTTGAGCGCCCACAGCCAGTGCCCGTAACTGAAGCGGTCCGGATGCGCGATGCCGTCCGGGTTGAAGTACATATAAAGCGCGCCGGGAATCATCCCCAGCACCCACACCCCGGCCATCTTCCACAAATACGGTCCCACTTTTTCCGGCCGCTTCCAGCGCGCCAGCCAGGGAAAGATGACGTAATAGAAAGCTTCGGCCGACATGGTCCATGCCGGCGTGTTCAGGAAAGTGGCAATGGCCGGAATCCACCCCTGCACCAGGAGCGGCGTCAGCACCATACCGGTCCAGAACATGGCGTGGGTGTGGCTGGCATACTCCTGGCCCAGCATTCCCCAGCTCAACAGCAGGCTAAGCAGGTAGATGGGATAGATGCGTGTGAACCGCGCCTTGTAGAAGCGCTTGACGTCCAGTTGCCCGGCCCGCGCCCGCGCGTTGTAGTTGTAGCCCAGCACAAATCCCGAGAGCAGGATAAAGTAGCTCACCGAGACAAAGCCGGCGTTGACCACCGGGGCCAGCCAGCCGAACCATAAGGGATTGGAAAAATGGAAAAGAACGATATTTACTGCCGCAAAGCAGCGCAAACCGGTCAGTGCATTTAATCGTGCTGGCTTGGGTATCTCCACTACGTATTAGACTTCTCCGGGCATCCGCCTGGTACAGCCCGCAAGCCAGAAGATTCGCCCGCTACTGTTCCCGTGCTCTTTCGTCCCTGTTCTTAAGTCCACGGTCCCGTGCACTGGCGCTGGCTCGCGGCGCTGGTTTACGCCGTTACCAGTGATCCGACCTTCTCGCCCATCACCACCCGGCGGATGTTTCCCGGCTCGTTCATGCTGAAGATAATCATGGGCATATTGTTGTCCTGGCAGAGGCTTACCGCAGTCAGGTCCATCACCTTCAAGCCCTTCTGCAAAATCTCCATGTAGGTAACATGGTCGTACTTGACGGCGTCCTTCACCAGTTCGGGGTCGGCGTCATAGATGCCTTCCACCTTGGTCGCCTTCAGCAGCACATCGGCCTTGATCTCCATGGCCCGCAAGCTGGCCGCCGTGTCGGAAGAGAAGAACGGGTTGCCGATGCCAGCCGCAAAAATTACCACGCGGCCCTTTTCCAGATGCCGCTGGGCGCGCCGGCGAATATACGGCTCCGCCACCTGGTTCATGAAGACAGCGCTCATCACCCGGCACTGCACGCCGCGCTTTTCCAGGGCGTCCTGCATGGCGATGGCGTTGATCACCGTCGAGAGCATGCCCATGTTGTCGGCGCTCACCCGGTCCATTTCCCTGGCCTGATCGGCCACGCCGCGAAAAATGTTGCCTCCGCCCACTACGATGCCGATCTCCACGCCCAAGGCGTGCACATCCGCAATCTCGCCGGTAATTTCGGCGATTTTGTCAGCGTCCAGGCCAAAACCGCGCGGCCCCGCCAAAACTTCACCCGATAACTTGAGAACGATCCGTTTGTACATGCTTTTTCGAGTATCGCATACCTGGCGCGCCAATGTTTCACGCCGTCCCAGCAGCCGCCGGCGCGCAACAAGGCCCGGGGTTTGCGCCCCGGGCCGTGGTCAATCTTCGCTTGCTGTGAGTTACTCTGCGGCCGTTTCCACAGCCTTGGTGGTCGCAACAGTCCAATCGGGCGCGCCAACCTTGAAGCGCGCAAAGCGCCGCACGGTGATGTTCTCGCCCAGCTTGCCCACCTTGGTCGCAATCAGTTCCTTGATGCTCACCGTCTGGTCCTTGATGAAGGGCTGCTCCAGAAGGCAAACCTCCTCGTAGAACTTGGCCATCTTGCCTTCGACGATCTTCTCGATCACCGGGGCCGGCTTGCCCGTCGCCATCGCCTGCGCGCGATAGATTTCCTTCTCGCGGTCCATATCCTCCGCAGTCACATCCTCTGACTTCACATAGCGCGGATCCGAAGCCGCAATGTGCATCGCGATGTCCTTCAGAAGCTGCTGGAAATCGTCGGTGCGGGCCACAAAGTCGCTCTCGCAATTCACTTCGATCAGCACTCCGATCTTGCCGCCGGCGTGAATGTAAGTGCCCACCGCGCCTTCATTGGTCGTACGAGCCGCCTTCTTCTGCGCCGAGGCCATGCCCCGCTTGCGCAGCACCACAAACGCGCCCTCGATGTCGCCCTTGGTCTCCTGCAACGCCTTCAGGCAGTCGCCCATCGGTGCGCCCGACTTCTCCCGAAGCTCTTTCACCAGCTTGGCATCAATCTTTTCGCTCACTTCAATTCCTCTCAGTCCCTTTTAATTTGCGCGAATCCAGCGCCAGCCGCACCGCAGGTGCCCGGCAAAAGAAAAGCGTGGCACACCACTTTCGCGGCCACGCTTCTCTCGTTCATTCCGCGTACTAGCCGTGCGCAGGTCGATTAAAGAGCGCCGCCGGCCACTTCAGCCTCGTCCAGAGCCGCAACCGCTGCCGGCGCCTTGCGAATGCCGCCACCCAGTGCCACTTCCAGATCCACTTCCTCAACCGGCTCCGCCGCCGCAGGCTCCGCGGCCACAACCGCTGCCGCCTCGGGTACCGCCGCTGAAGCCGCTTCCGCCTCGGCAAACGCCTTGTCGCCCACCAGGTTCACGCCCTCGACCGCCGAATCGGCAATCTTCGAGGTGAACAGGCGAATCGCGCGCAGCGCATCGTCGTTGCCCGGAATCACGTAATCGACCACTGTCGGATCGCAGTTCGTATCCACCACAGCCACCACCGGGATACCCAGCTTGCGGGCTTCCTTCACGGCAATCGCCTCGTTGTTCGAATCTACGATGAACAGGGCATCGGGCAGCCGCTTCATGGCTTTGATGCCCGCCAGGTTGGCCTGCAGATGCTTGCGCTCCCGCTCCAGCTTGATGACTTCCTTCTTGGTCAGCAGTTCATAACGGCCATCCGTAGCCATCTCATCCAATTCCTGAAGGCGCTTCACCGACTTCTGCACCGTGACCCAGTTGGTCAGCAAGCCGCCCAGCCAGCGCTGGTTGATGTACGGCATCCCAGCCCGGGTAGCTTCTTCAGCGACGGCGTCCTGCGCCTGCCGCTTGGTGCCGACAAACAGAATCGTCTTGCCCCCGGCGCAAAGCTCGGTGACGAACTTCGACGCGTCCTTGAACAATTTCAGCGTCTTCTGCAGGTCGATGATGTAGATACCGTTGCGCTCGCCAAAGATATAATCCTTCATCTTGGGGTTCCAGCGCTTGGTCTGATGCCCGAAGTGAACACCTGCTTCGAGCAGCTCCTTCATTGTGATCGTGGCCATTGGCCTCCTTTATTGGATTGCATCCGGACCAACCATCTGTTGCCCGGATTGATCCCGCTTCCGCGGGAAATGGTGGAACCGAGCCGCCAGCCATCAGCCGTCAGCAGCCAGTAGCCGTAAATCGGCGGTACGGACAACTGATGGCTGATAGCTGACAGCTGAAAGCTATCTCTTGCTGAACTGGAACCGTGCGCGCGCACCCTTCTGACCGTACTTCTTGCGCTCCTTCATGCGAGCGTCGCGGGTCAGCAGGCCTTCGGCCTTCAGGATCTTGCGCAGTTCCGGGTTGAACTCAACCAGTGCGCGGGCTATGCCCATCTTCACGGCGTCGGCCTGCGCGGCCACACCACCGCTCTTCACCGTGGCGATCACGTCGAAGGTCGAAGCCAGTTCGGCCACCACCAGGGTGTGCTTTGCGGACACACGCTGCTGCTCGGTCACGAAATACTCTTCGAACGCTTTGCCGTTGATCTTCCACTCGCCCGTGCCGGGACGCAGAAAGACGCGTGCGATCGCCGTCTTGCGCCGCCCTGTCCCGTAATACTGAACCAGATCTGCCATTCGTTTCCTCTTAGCTCTCAGCCGTCAGCTTGCAGCCGTCAGCCTGGTGGTGCTTCCATTCAATTCTTTTGGCAGCCTTGACTTTCCGTATCAGCAGAAAAACTGAAAGCTGATCGCTGAAAGCTGACGGCTGCTTTACGCGATTTCCAACGCCACCGGCTGCTGTGCTTCGTGGGGGTGCTTGTCCCCGCGATACACCTTCAGCTTGGTCCCCATCTGCCGGCCCATCTTGCTTTTGGGCAGCATGCCCTTGATGGCTTCTTCCAGAATCTTTTCCGGCTTGCGCGCCAGCAGGCGTACGAACGACTCCTCGCGCAATCCGCCGGGGAATCCCGTGTAGCGGCGATAGAGCTTGTTCTGGGCCTTCAGGCCGGTCAGGCGGACCTTCTCCGCATTGATGACGATCACGTGGTCGCCCACGTCGATGTACGGCACGTACTGGGGATTCAGCTTGCCGCTCAATACATCGGCAGCCTTGGTCGCCAGTCGGCCCAGCGTCTGGCCGCTGGCATCCACCACATACCACTTGCGGCTGATATCTTTGCCGCTCGGAACGAAGGTACCCATCTCTCTCCTACTCTCTCAAAAAAAGCCCTGTCCGCCCCTGCCAGTCCAGATCCCCTTCGAGATTCCAAACCAGCCGTGCAGCCCATCCCAACAAAAAATACCGCGGCGCAAAGCGCCTTCGCCCATGCCAAACGCGCACGGGCCTGATTTCCACCCACTGCCAAACAAATCTGTTCGGGTGAGGACTGCGGGGAGCTGGCCCTCAAAGGGCTCTGGCTGATCTGGACTCGCACCGAAGGAACGCGTCCAACCGCCGGCAACCTGTGCCGATAAAGCCTCTTTCAAGGGGGCTTACCAGCCGAGTCCGGGTGAGCACACACAGACCCCAGGCGCAACACCGCGCAAGGACTCCAGAATACTCGATTTGCGATCGAGAGTCAACGAAAAGGCAGGCGGGTTGCGGACGGCAACCTCTTCCAGGGGTGAAAATCACCGGATTAAGAACTCCACCAGCGAAGCAACCAGGAAAAGCGGCACCACCAGAGTATAAATCCGCGCCACGTCGCGCACGCCCTCGGCTGGAAGAGTGAGCCAGCGCTGCGGCGACGAGTAGCCCCAGCGGCCTTTGGGCATCAGGAACCCCAGCCCCAGCCGCACGCCTGCCCCGCCAGCCAGCCTGTCACGGCCCTGTATCGGTTTCGAGAGTAGAATTTCTTGTCCGCGGCTGAACCGCCGCCCGGCCCTGGGAGAACGCCCATGCCCACTATCGTCATCCCCACCCCGCGCGGCCAGATGCCGTGCTACCTTGCCCTTCCGTCCAGCACAGGCCCCACCCCCGGCATCGTGGTTCTGCACGACGTTGGCGGCATGAGCCAGGACCACCGCAACCAGGCCGACTGGCTCGCCGAAGCTGGTTTTCTGGCCCTGGCCGTCGACCTCTACTATCTCGGCGGAATGTTGCGCTGCATCCGCGTCATCGCCCGCGACCTGATGGCCCGCACCGGCCCGGCCTTCGACGACGTGGAAGCCTGCCGAGGCTGGCTGGCCGGTCAACCCAATTGCACGGGCAAGATCGGCGTAGTGGGTTTCTGCATGGGCGGCGGATTCGCCCTGCTGCTGGTCTCCGGCCACGGCTTCTCGGCCGCCAGCATCAACTACGGTGGCAAGCTGCCGCCCGATGTGGACGACTTTCTCAAGACCGCCTGCCCGGTGGTCGGCAGCTACGGCGCCAGGAGCCATTGGGAGCAGGGCGTCGCCGATCAGTTGGAAAAGGCGCTCCAGCGCGCCCTGGTCGCGCACGACGTCAAGGAGTACCCCGACGCCGGACACTCCTTCATGAACAACAAGCAGCAGTTCTGGTTCAAACTGCTGCGCTTCAGCGGCATCGCCTACAACGAGCCGGCCGCGATGGACGCCCGCCGCCGCATCGCCGCCTTCTTCCACATCCACCTTGGTGGGTAAGGCTGCGAGCGCCCGCAAGCGCCGCTTGCGAACTTGCTTCCAGCAAAAGAACGCCCCACCCCTGGCGCTAAACTCTGCGCCAGGAATGGGGCGTCGGTGCGTTCAAGCTCGAAGCCGCTGCCTACGCCGCGGTCTCGACCTTCGCCGTCGCGCGCACCCTGAAGTGCTTCATCGAGAGCGAAAGCGTGCGCTCGATCTTGCGCAGATCGTTGCGCTCGGCCGGGCAGGCAAAGGTAGAGGCAACTCCGTGCGCCGAAGCGCGTCCCGTACGGCCCACGCGATGGACAAAGTCCTCGGCCATCTTGGGAATGTCGAAGTTGATCACCTGGGCCACGTTGGCCACGTCGATGCCGCGGGCGGCCACATCCGTCGCAACCAGCACGCGGTGATGACCCTCGGAGAAACTGCGCAGGGCGGCGTTGCGCTGCGCCTGCGTGCGGTCACCGTGGATCTGCGTCGCCGACCAGCCCGAACGGGTAAGCCGCTTGGCCACGCGATCCGCACCGTGCTTGGTGCGGACAAAAACCAGGAAGCTGCCCTTGTCGGCTTCGAGCAGGTGTTCCAGAAGCTCCTGCTTCTTGTCCGACTCCACCTCGAAGGTGCGCAGCTCAACGTTCTCTGCGGGCTTCAGGACCGAACCGATCTCCACGCGGACGGGATTGTTGAGGTACTTGCGCGCTACTTCCTTCACCGACCCCTCTAGGGTGGCCGAGTAGCAGAGCGTCTGGCGGACTGCCGGCAGTGTGGCCGCGATCCGTGCAATGGCCGGCTGGAAGCCCATGTCGAGCATCCGGTCCACTTCATCCATCACCAGGATCTTTACGCCGTCCAACCGCACCAGCTTGCGCTTCAGATAGTCTTCCAGGCGTCCAGGGGTGGCCACGATCAGTTGCGCGCCGCGCCGTATCGCATCGAGCTGGTTGCGTTCGGCCATTCCGCCAACCACCAGGGCAGCACTCTGCCTGGAGCTGGAACGGATGGTCTTGAAGGCCGTCTCCACCTGCATCGCCAATTCGCGGGTGGGCAGCACGATAAGGGCCTGCGCGCCACGAGCTTCGGACTTCTGCAACATCTCGATGATCGGGATCAGGTAGCCGAGCGTCTTGCCGGTTCCAGTCTGCGCCGTGGCCAGCACATCGCGGCCTTCCAGCGCCGGAGGAATGGCTTCGGCCTGAACCGGGGTGGGAATTTCAAATTTGTTGGCGTCGAGCCGCGCCATGAGGGCGGGCGAAAGAGAGAACTGCGAGAACTGAGTCGTCAAAATAGTAGGTATTTCCTTGTGCTCCGGGAGCCTCCAGACATGCTGGGGCCTGCAATCGGAACCGGACGTGAGGCGCGCACACAAATGCGATTCAGGCGCGGGCCTGCTGATCAAAATGCGTGAGGGAGAACCGAAAACGTCTCTTGGACTGGCGGCAGGCATTTATTGGGAGAAAATGCACACGGCCCGGAGCTGCCAAACGCTACTGGTACGCCAGGCGGCACACTGCCGGCCGGCTCCACTCTCCCGCGCTCTAGGCCGTTGTTGGCCGATGCGCTCCCGGTTCATTCGCGCCGATCCAATTCAAGGATGCAGGACGCTGAAACGATCGCCGAACCCGTTCTTTGTTGAGAACCTGGATCCAGGGCTGAGTCGCCGGGTGGGAAACTCAAGTGGTTACGCTGTAGGGGCTTGGGTAATCTGTGCAAGGCGCCGTTGCCTTCGAAGGCAACTCGCCGCTCACGGCCAAATCACTGAGCGCAAATTCATTGTAGCACGGTTTCGCTCTTCGCTCCCCCGCGCCGGATGGAGCCTTCACGGCTCCATTGCGTAGAATTAAGCCCCATGAGCGCACAATGTTCTTAGTCGAGGAGTAACCTCCCGGTCGGCTGTAGCGCGGACGTCCTCGTCCGCGCTCGCTTGAGAGCGACTGACATTTTCAGGTGGCCACAGCCCGCATTGAGAGGCTTGGACAAGACCTTTTTTGAGGTCTATTTTGAGCCAAAAACCGGTCGAAATCACCCTTACCCCCCACCCCCCTACATGTTTTTTATTGCATTTAGCGTGCCAAGCTCAACATAAGTCTATAATAATGAACACGATACAATAATGCATAGTTAACTGATCAGTAACTGTAACTGCCCGATTTTGGCCCTTTTTTAGCCGTTTTTTGGCCATTTCGGCCTGATAATGGCTCAAAATCGACACCAGATTGGCCCCTTTTTGCCTCTCCGCCGCGGTGTCGGAGAAGGACCGTTCCACCTCCGGAACTGAGTGACCCATCCCTTCCGCAAACCGCGCGGAAAGGATGGGTCACACTGCAATAGTGCAGGAAGAAAGCCGGCTTTCCTTTACTCTCGCCCTTCAAGCCGTGCCGTCACCTGCTCCACAAGGCGGTCGAGGCCTGGGTTGGCGGTTGCCGCAGGACTGGAAGCCTCGGGCTGGTTGGCCAGCCGCGCGTCGGGAAAGCCCAGGCGGCGCTTCAGAGCCAGAATCTCCTGAATCTTGTTCTCGGGAATGAACTGGAGCGGCTCCCCGATCTGTTTGGCGATGAGGTAGGTTTTGCAGTAGTTGTCGATGATCTCGGCCAGCCACTCGGCGTGGGTCACGGTGTCGGACCAGCAGACGATGCCGTGGTTCTTCAGCAGAATCGTATTGTGGTGATGCACGAAAGGCAGCACCGTTTCGGCAAAGGCCTGGGTTCCGGGAGTTTCATAGGGCGCCACCGCAGCCGGGCCCACGAAGACCTCGTACTCGGGAATCAGCCCGTTGGGCGGGACGATACCCGTGACGGCAAAGGCCGTGGCGTAGGGCGGGTGGCAATGGAGCACGGCGTGCGCCCTGGGGTTGGCCTTGTAAATTTCAAGGTGCAGCAGCAGTTCGCTGGTGCGTGAGCGGTCGCCGGCCAGGATGTTCCCATCCAGGTCGGAGAGGCAGATGTCGGCCGGTTGCAGGTCGCCCTTGCTCAGCATGGTGGGCGTGCACAGCACATAGCGCGTGCCCAGCCGGGCGCTGATGTTGCCGCCGTTGCCGTCCACGTATTGCCGCTCCCAGAGCTTGCGGCCCACGCGGATGATCTCGGCACGCAACGCCTCCGCCTCAAAGGAGTTGGCAGCCACCAGGGGCGAGTCCTCCTCGGGCTTCGGTTCCCGCAGAACCTCGACCACGGCCTGCACCACTTCTCTCACCTGTTCTGCAGCTGGAACCTCTGTCTGTTGCATGGCTGACCTCACCTCTGTGCATTTTGGGCAGAAATCGGGAAAACCCGCAAGGGCTCCTTCGCCACTGCTCTCTCTATAGCATATAGAACCGGAAGGCGGGATGGGCCGGTGACTGAGATCACGACCTGCCCGGCCGGTGAATGGAGAGGAGACCGTGACCGGTCGGTCTTGAGGATCCCAGGTCTCGGAATCGAGACCTGGGATACCTTGTGTTTTGATAAAACAAGCGGTTCGGGTTAGTGCTTGGCCGCGGGAATCAGCCGCTTCTGCAACTGTTCCAAGCTCTGCCCCTTGGTTTCGGGGTAGAACAGGCTGACCACGACCAACTGCACCACCGTGGCGGCCGCAAAGAAGTAGAAAGGCGTCTGCTTGCTGAAGGTCGCGGCCATGACCGGGAAGGAAAAGAGGATGGCGGTGTTGATGGCGGAGAGGCTGGCGTTGCCCACGCCCTGTCCCTTGGCCCGCACGGAGTTTGGAAAGACTTCGCCGATATAGACGAAGACCACCAGGCCCTGGGAGACCGCAAAGAAGGCGATGAAGGCCATCAGCAGTCCGAGTAACGCCGACTGGTGGGTGTTGGTGGCAAAGACCCAGGCCACGCCCGACAGACAGAACGCCGTACCAATGGCACCCAGGATCAGCAGACTCTTGCGGCCGAACTTGTCGATCAGCGTCATGCCCACCAGGGTAAAGATCAGGTTGGTGGCGCCGATGGCAATCGACTGGGCAAAGCTGGAGAGCGCCCCGAAGCCGGCCGCTTTGAAGATGGTCACCGAGTAGCCCAGAATCGCATTGATGCCCGTCAACTGGTTGAAGGCGCCAATGGTAATGGCCAGGAAGAGCGGGTAGCGATACTTCCAGCGGAGAACCGGCTCGTGCTTGATGGAGTGTTCAGATTGCAGCGCGGCCTGGATCTCGGCCAGTTCGGCCTTGGGATCGGGAGCGCCAATCTGGTGGAGAACAGCGAGGGCCTCGTCAATCTCGTTGCGCGAAACCGACCAGCGCGGCGAAAGCGGAATGCGGAAGAGAAGAACCAGGAAGATGGCGGCCGGGATGGCGCCAACGCCCACCATTGCGCGCCATTCCGAATCGCCCAGGTTGGCCAGGTGCACGAGATAGTTGGTGATGAAGCCGAACAGGATTCCGGTGACCACGTTGATCTGGAAGGCGCCCACCAGGCGGCCTCGCCATTGCGCGGGCGAAAGCTCTGCGATGTAAACCGGTCCGAGCACAGAGCAGGAGCCGACGGCAAATCCGCCCAGGAAGCGGGCCACCAGCAGGAGGGGCCACGAGCCGGAAGTAACGGCGGCAATAATCGCAAGGACATAAAGCGCGGCGGCATAGCGGAGGGCAGTTCGCGTTCCCAGCCGCTGACCGATTACGCCAGCCACGAAGCAACCGATAATGGCGCCCACGGGAGAGGCGGCCATGGTAACGCCCCGGCTGACCGAGCTCAAGTGATAGATCCGGGCGATGGTGTCAATGAATCCGGAGATCACTACGGTGTCGAATCCATAGAGCAGGCCGCCGAGCGCGCCTGTAAGAGTTGCTTTCAAGAGTTTCGAATTGGGTCGCATGAGAATTCCTTGCTTTGATATCCGAACCATCCTACAGAGTGACCCGCATAAAGGTAAACCAGAAAATGGGAACGATTCCACAGGGCCCGTGACTAAAGGCGCTGCGGAGCGGGAATAGAGGGCCTGGCCTCAGGGTCATCGAGGAGATTCTCCCATGTCGCCAGGCCATCGCGCTTGAGAAAGAGGCGCTTGCCCTCCGATAGCGCAATACACCGGTTTGGCTTGGAAGCCAATTCCTCCGGTCAGGCCCCGGTACGAGGCGCCGCCGACATCACCGCCAGAATCCGGCAGCGCCGTTTGCCGCCCGCGCTCCAGGCCAGCGCCATCTCACTCTCCATGTAGGCGCAATCGCCGGCTTCGAGCACCTCGTGCAATCCGCCGGCATCCAACTGCAACTTGCCTTCCAGCACATAGACCAGCGCGCTGGTCTCGAAATAGGATTCCGTGCTGGAGGAGGCGCCGTTGGGTGGAAACTCGATCATCTGCGCCGCCAGCCGCATTCCGGCTTCCGGCGCATTCAACGGAGTCACCTTGATCGAATCCAGCGCGCGGCCAGTACCCTGCAGATAGGCTTTGCGCGTAATCGAGAGCGTGTGCCGGGACGGCTCGCTGAAGAAATAGCTCATGCCCACGCCATAAACCCGGCTGATGGTAGCCAAAGTGGGCAGGGTGGGGATCATGCGGTCCGTTTCCAGCTTTGAAAGCAAAGCCGTGGAGAGCCCGGTTTCGGCCGCAAGACGGGAAAGGGTCAATCGTTTCTGCGTACGCAGCGAGCGCAGTTTCATCCCAATGCAATAGGGTTCCAGCGACCACTGTGCGTAGGAAACAGTCTTTGCCATCGTTCACTCCGGTTTGGCTTTTGAAATGCCTATCTTAGCCTGTTGCGCGGCGTCCTTGGTTCTGGCGCGGATTTTCTGCGGCTTTTTCGCATTTATTCCTTCACGCGCCCAGAGGGCTGCGGTTACCATCGCTGCAAGGACAAGCCGACAAGCCGCATCCTGATCATTGCTTCACGGGTTTCACTTTCTCCGGAGGAGTCAAGCCATGACCAAGCGCTTCCCTGCCCAGTTGTTTGCCTACATTGTTCCATGCACATTGCTCGCGATTCTGCTTTCGACCGCCCTGCGCGCCGACACCGTAGTGCTGACCAACGGCGACCGGCTCACCGGAACCGCGGTCAAGCTGGATGGCGGCAAGCTCACCTTCAAAACCGCTTACGCCGACGCAATCGCCATCGCCTGGGATCAGGTGGCCAGCCTGACCACAAGCAAGCCCATGGTGCTGCCCATGCCGAAGGGCGCCTTGAGCATCACGGCGATCGAGCGCACGCCAGCGGGACTGGTGCTGACGACCGCGTCCGGTCCCTCCACCATCGATGCCGCCGCGGTCACAGTTCTGCGGTCGCCCGCCGATCAGAAGGCCTACGAAGACAGCCTGCATCCCGGCTGGGCGCACGCCTGGGCGGGAGCTTTCAACCTGAGCCTGGCTCTGTCGCGCGGCAACTCGGACACAGCCACTTTCGGCACCGGCCTGGCCATGGCCCGGCAAACGCGTACAGACAAAACCTCGCTCTACGCCAGCAGCCTGTATAGCCACGATGGCCACGTCCAGCTGACCACCGCCAACAGTACCAGCGGCGGCTTGCGCTACGACCACAATCTCAATCCCCGGCTCTTCGCCTTCGGCACCGGCGATTTCTCCTCCGACGCGCTCCAGGACCTGGATCTTCGCTCAATCATCGGAGGCGGATTCGGCTGGCACCCGGTCAAGTCGCCGCGGCAAACCCTGGACATCCTCGGCGGCCTCGTCTGGACTCGGGAAACCTATTCGCCCGGCCCCACCAACAGCTTTGCCGCCCTCGACCTGGGCGAACAATACACCCGGAAACTGGGTGCGGCCAGCCTGTTCACCGAACAAATGTATTTCTATCCCGACATGAGCCAGCCCGGCCAGTACCAGTTCTCCTTCAACTCGACGTTCAGCTCGAAGCTCGGCAAGATGTTCAACTGGCAGACCACCTTCAGCGACCGGTACACCTCGTTTCCGCCCGCCGGCACGCTGAAGAACGACGTGATTCTGACCACGGGCCTGGGCATCACGCTGGCGCGGCATTGAGAGGGTTTCGCGCTGGAAGGGGTCGGTTGCCCCATGTGCCGGGAGAAGTGAGAACAACACTGAAAATGGGTGCCCCATCCTTCCGCGTTCTTTGCGGAAGGGTGGGAGGGCACAGACCTCTCCTCTCGGGCCTTCTGATCGGTAACACCGCCGGATTCGTTGTAGAATTCTCCTGCCATGCCGAAGGGGCTTGTTCGCTACCAGAAATGCGGCGTATTCCACTTTCTCACCTTCAGTTGCTATCGAAGGATGCCGCTGTTGGCGAGGGATACGGCTTACCAAGTTTTCGAGCGTGAGCTTGAGGCGGTGCGCCGAAGGTATGGATTCGTGGTTGCAGGCTATGTACTCATGCCCGAGCATGTTCACCTATTGGTGGGCGAGCCCGGCGTTTCGTCGCTTGCAACTGTATTGCAGGTGTTGAAGCAGAACACATCGAGAAAGTTGAAAAGCCCCGGCCAGGCTCAATTCTGGCAACGGCGCTACTACGACTTCAACGTGCATTCCGAGTTGAAGCGCGTGGAAAAGCTGAGGTACATGCACCGAAATCCGGTTCGGCGCGGGCTGGGGTCGAAACCGGAAGACTGGCTCTGGTCCAGCTTCCTGCATTGCGCGATGGGCAAAATGGGTACGGTCGAGATCGAGTCGGAAGGTACGGCGCGCAGACGAGAAGCAAACCCAACCCTGGCGAGCGGGCTGTCGTGGTCTCCCACCCTTCCGCGATGAAACTGCGGAAGGATGGGGCACCCATTTCAGGGGCGGGAAAGGGTGGGCCACCCGCCAACTAGGCGCTGCGTACTACGCTAGAAAGCAGGGGACTATCCTTGCAGATCGAGGAAACATGGCTCAATATCTGTGCGATGACATCGTGAAGACGAAGAACACCCAAAAAATCGGAACAATCGTAACCGTGCGCGAAGACGAAGATAAGGACCGCTATCTCGTGGAATTTGATAGAGACTCTGCAACGCGCACATTCTTCGATGAAGATGAGCTACAGCTAGTGTCCAGGCCCGTCAATGAAGCGGCACCCGGCATATACCCCGACAGGCCGATTACCGAGTGATTGTGTTTTCTTTCACGCCGGGCTCTGAACTGCAAGCTGGGAGTCTGGCCCAGTGTGTCCGCCTTTTGAGGCGCGCGCTGTAACGTGGAGTATGACTGGTTTGACCTGTATTTCACTTTTTGGAGTCTTGGCGATGAAGAAAGTTTGGATGAAACCCTACGCTTGTAGCTTGACTCTAGCGGCAATGCTTCTTGGCGTTCCAATAGTGGGAAGAGCGCAATCCACGCAGCAACGGATCGACCACCTTAACCACTGTACAGCTTTGATAAAGCAATCCATGGCGCTGGAAGATGACGGTCAATCCGTCGAGGAAATGATCGCCTACAAAAAGGGCACCCTGACATTCGGCTCTGAAGACATGAAATCAGCCATGCTACGGAAAGTTCAAGCACTGGAGAGCGAGAATTCAGTCTATGATCTGGATTCGTTGAGGAAATCACTGCTTACGAAAGCCTTGAACGTTGTTAGAGAAGAGGAAGGTGAGTGTACAGACCTCGATCATGACAAGACCAGACCTCAGAGACTCGAAGAAATCGGGCATCTATTGACCAACCTGGACCAAGCGGAAGACGCGATTCCTATTTTAAGACGGTGCATGGAGCTAGACCCAGACTTCGCGCCATGTCCTATGCAGATGGGAGTGGCATTTCTCGATCTCGGTCGAAAACCAGAGGCTAAAGAGGCGTTCAAAAAAACGGTAGAAATAGGTGGATTCAGCGAATGGAACGCTCACGCCATCAAAAATGCAAAAGACTATTTGGGAATGATGAACCAAGAAGAAAGAGACCGTGGGCAGGTTCCGGTCAACGAGGAAGCCAAACCTACGCAACATTCTTTTGGTACGGGGTTTTTCGTCAGCAGCGATGGAGAAATACTTACAAACAATCACGTCGTGGCAGGCTGCCGCAATCTCACGACCAAAGGGGGGCTGCCAGTGCAGGTCATCAGTAGAAACCCGGCTTCCGATCTGGCCCTCGTAAAGGCGGAGATTAAGCCAGACCAAATAGCAGTTTTCAGAGGCGGCACTTCGCCAAGAGTAGGTGATACCGTTGTGACCTTCGGCTTCCCATTGCCAGGGGTACTCTCTTCCGAGGGGAACGTATCCACCGGCATTCTCAGTGCCACGACCGGACTGCAAAACGATATTCGGTTTGTGCAGATCAGCGCGCCTGTGCAGCCCGGCAACAGCGGTGGGCCTGTGTTCGACACGAGCGGCCATGTGGTTGGGGTGGTCGTTGCCAAACTCGACGCCTTGCGAGTTGCACAATTCACCGGGGATGTTCCGCAGAACGTGAACTTTGCGGTCCACTGGTCAGAGGTTCGTGTGCTACTGGACGAACAGGGCGTCAGATACAAGAAACTACCTTCCCAACAGGCGATCAGTACGAGAGCGATAGCCAAGATCGGGGCAGAAGTCTCGGTCACTTTGGACTGTACTCAGTAGACCTAGGGCCACCGAGCGGCGGCAGAGAAAATAGAGCACCGGCTTAGAAGGCCGGGGCTCTAATCGCCCGGGGGAAGGCGCATAGGGTTCTGTCTCGCTAGCGCGTGGACGATGCGTCGAAGATACCTCATTCAGGGGTTGGCGAACCAGGGCTTGGAACTGCCGAAGATCCAGTGGATTGAGACGTGAATTCCGAATCGTCGAATCCCAACTCCCTGCGAATAGCCAGCGTCAGATCGGAGCCATACTTCTTGAGTTGGGGGTAGACACTGTCAAAGTACTTCGTATCACCATCTACAATTTTTACTGCAATCTGCTTAAAGAGTTTCTCCGTTTTGACAAATGCAATTTGTGTCTCCTTACCGCTCACGATACACAGGACGAGTTGTGCGCGCTGCAAGCTGTAGGAAGCTTTGTTCACTGCATCGAGAGCGTCTGTTTCGTTCTTGCTGAGCGCTATGAGGTAGGATGCTTCCGCATCCATGGGGACGCCGCTTTTTGTCGCACAGATAGCATTGAGCCGCATGATCGCTGCAAGAAAATCCGCAATTGAGCGACCGCCTTCTAAGAGGACTTCACGTTTAAATTCCCACTCCCTCTGCCTATCCCAGACTTCTTTTGAGATTCGAGCTTCAATTAACTTTGTGGCTTCTGTTGTAGCCTTTTGTTCGGTGAGTAGTTTCTCGAAATCTTCATGCGTCGCGAGATTCTCGCCCTTTTTCTTCAGGTAGGCCCCGATGTACGCGCCAATGCCCGCGCTCAAGAGCGAGACAAGGCTAATGCCTGCATAGGTCAGATCGCCTTCAATCAACATTCCCGTCCCCCGTTTTCCCGATGTCGAGAATTGTACGCGCCGGGGCAAAAGTGAGAGCAGCAATGAGCGCATGAAAAATGTCTGCGCTCATCGTCTTCTCCGTCGAGAGTGATCCCCGAGAGTGAGGTTCAGTCTTACAGGGCCGATGACGGTCGCCAGCCAGGGCGCACCGGCGGAAAGCAAGGCAAGCGTGAAATGGAAGAGAGGTTCCATGTAGGAGCCTGCAAGCGTCTGTACAAATCTAAACCAACGTTTAGAATTTGTACAAAGGGCAATTGGTGCGCCACTGGCGCACCAATTGAGGCGCTACTGTGGCTGATTTCGTTGCCTATTACCGTGTTTCGACCGACCGCCAGGGCGCGAGCGGGCTGGGCCTTGACGCGCAGCGTCAGGCCGTCGCCCGCCAGGTCAACGGCGGCCAGCTCGTGGCCGAGTTCACCGAGATCGAGAGCGGACGCCGGCACACGAACCGGCCTCAGGCGGGTGGCCCACCCTTTCCCCACCACTGAAATGGGTACCCCATCCTTCCGCAGTTTTATCGCGGAAGGGTGGGAGACCACCAGACTCCATTTCTTCGGTTCCCTTCCATCAGAAATACGGCTGAAATCCTCGTAGAACTCTCCTGGTGGCCCACCCGCCTAATGAAGAATCCGGGATCGTGGCTCCCACCCAGGGAGTGATTCTCGCCGTCCTCGCTCCCGGAAAACGAAAGAGATGGATTGCGGTTTTTTTGCGCAGAATTAAGCTCCATGAGCGCATGATGTCTTTAGGGAAGATCTTTTTTCTAAGTCGATTTCGAGCCAAAAATCGGCCGAAATCGCCCTACCCCCCACCCCCCCTATGTGTTTTTTACCGCATTTTGCTTGCTAAACTCAACATAAGTCGATAATAATGAACAATATACAAAATATAATAGTTAACTGAAGAGTAACACCAAACCCCCGATTTTGGCCTTTTTTTGGCCATTTTTGCGCCTTTTTGGCCTGATAATGCCCCAAATCGATGCAAAAATGAGCCCTTTTTGCCCCTCAGGCGAGGTCTCGGATGGAGTCCATTCCGATTCCGGGTCAAGCCATCCTGGTTTCGCTCCAGGTCAACGAAATCAAGATCGTCTCCGCTCCGGAAGTAACGGCTCAAGAATTACTCCGAACCCAGGAAAGTCAATCGCCGGTCCGTCGCATCTTCCTGCAAAAGTGGATAATCAGAAAAATACAAATTGCCGGGCTCAAAGAGGCCTGGATTTTGGTTGGGGTAATTCTCTGACTTTTCCCAGATGTCCGTCACGCGAATCCTTTCAGATCTTTCGCTGGTTGTCCTTCACCGTTTGAGCCTTGCGACCGATCGGCCAACTGGGTAAAACCGGGATTCGAAGAAATGCGTTGGTTGGGATGCAAAAGCTATTTGTCGCCGTCACTGAACCTCATCGAGGAAGGCTGTGCTTTCGGAGCTTTCCGTCTCGAATCCGACGGCACTCTCCTGCGCGGAGAGGAAATGATTCATCTGACCCCCAACGAACTGGCTGCGTTGCGGATTCTAGTGGCCAACGCCGGGAAGATTGTTCCACCTGTGCAACTGAAACGGGCGCTATGGGGCGGGCCGCACGTGAACGCGGACATCCTTCCCAAGTGCCTCACCTCGTTGCGTGCGCGGCTGGAGCCGGATGTGTGCATCCAGACCATCTACAAGCGGGGCTATCGCTTCTCGGCCCAGGTACGGCGCTCGGGCAGGACGGCTGGCACGCCTCTGCCGCGGCTGGCGGTTCTCCCCTTCGTCACCGGGTTCACCGTTCCTGAGCATCTCGGCTTCGCTCTTGCCGAGGGAACTATCACTCGGCTTTCCAATGCGCGCCACCCATCGCTTTCCATCCTCGCCCGAGACTCGGTCTTCAGCCTCGCAGAGCGCGGCTGGTCCCCTCTCGAAGTGGGAAAAGCGCTACAGTCGGACCTGGTCCTGAGCGGCACGCTCCGCGCACAGGCCGGTCATTTCCGCTTGCGCGCGGAAATGACCAGCGTTCCGGACGGGGAGCAAATTTGGGTCGAGGATTTCCTGGTTAGCCAGGACCGGATCACGCGTCTGGAATTGGAACTGGCCGAACAACTGGATTTTCGTCTCAACCAGGGAGGCCTGACCATCACAGCGGTGGCGACCAAGCGCGACCAGGAAAGCAGCCCGCGGCAGCGGGAAGCCTACGAAACTTACCTCCGCGGACATCATGAGTGGCAGTCCATGCAGCGCCATCAAATGCAGGACGGGCTGCAACACCTACTGCGGGCAACCGAACTCGATCCCGACCTGATCGCGGCCAAGGTCGATCTGGCGCACTTGTGCGTCACCCAGTCCTTCTATGGGTTCATGTCCCCGGCTGTCACGGCAGACTACGTGCGCAGCACCGCCGCGTCGATTCCGGGCCTGGGACTGCAAGCTACTGCCATCCTGCCCGCGCTGGGCTGGGTCGAATTTCACGTGGACCGCAATCTGCCCGCCGCCCTGAGCGCCTTCTCAAAAAGCGCGAATCTACCCCACGATCCCTGGATTACGCGGGTGCGCTCGATGTTCTCTCTCAGCCGCCACCGGTTCGACGAGGCAATTGAGTTGCTGCGCGCTGCGATTCGGATCGATCCCTATTCAATGTGGCTCCACGCCCGGCTGGCATGGACGCTCCACTTGGCTGGAAAGGCAGCCGCGAGCGTCGATTGTATCCGCGAGGCCATTGCGCTCTTTCCCGGACACGCGGGCGCGGCCCTGTACGGAGCCGTAATTCTGGCCTACAACGGAGACGCGGGAGAAGCCACAGCGCTGGCCGAAGGGCTCGCATATCAGACGCCGTACTTCGATCTGGCGACGGCCGTCCATGCCTATACGCTGGCCATTGATGGCCGCAAAGACGAAGCTCGCTTGCTGGTGGAGCGGTTGCAATGGCTCAGCCGGGAACGCTTTGTATTGGGGTCGTTCACGCCAGCGGTCTATGTTGCGCTGGGAGACCCGGACGCGGCCATTGCGGAACTGAGCGCCGGGGCCGAAACGCGCTGCCCCTGGTTCTTCCAGATGCTTGCCGATCCGCGCCTACACCCCCTTCGCAGGCGTCCCGAGTTCGTGCGGATGCAGGCCATCCTGACCGACATGGAAGAGAAAGCCGCGCACGGTCTTCAACTGGAATGCTGAGTGGCTTGCGGCCACGCAAACTGCCTTCTATCGATCCGGCATGAAAGCACTGCGATTGGGTGCCCAACTCTTTCCGCATTTGGTGCGGAGAGGGTGGGGGACCACGATGAATTCAATTCATACCGGATCAGTAGTAAACCGATAAAGCTAGCCAAAACCTCCCGTGGCCCTGTAGAGTTTCTCCCGGTGGCCTTTTCCGCCTGTTAGAACCCCGAAGAATTGCCCAAAAGAAGGCCAGCCATCTGGGAGGAACGCCGTCATGCCGCTTCGTCGCTGGTTCTTTGTGCTCGCTCTTGCCTTCGCCCTGTTCGCCACCCGCGCACAGGCGCAACAGCCCGCCTATCTCGATCCCAAACTGCCCCCGGCCGAGCGCGCTCACGATCTGGTGGGGCGGATGACCCTGGAACAGAAGGCAGCCCAACTGGAAGACTGGGCCACCGCCATCCCGCGGCTGGGAATTCCGGACTACCAGACTTGGAACGAAGCGCTGCACGGGGTGGCCCGTGCCGGCTACGCCACGGTCTTTCCCCAGGCCATCGGCATGGGTGCGACATGGGACCCGAAGATGGTGAAATCCATGGGCACAGTGGTCTCCACCGAGGCGCGGGCCAAGTACAACCAGGCCCAGCGCGAGGGCAACCACCGCATCTTTTTTGGATTGACCTTCTGGTCGCCCAACATCAACATCTTTCGCGATCCCCGCTGGGGCCGCGGCCAGGAAACTTACGGAGAAGACCCGTTCCTCACCTCCAGGCTGGGGGTGGCGTTTATCTCGGGCGTACAAGGCGGTGACCTGAACCACCTGCGCGCGGTGGCCACCAGCAAACACTTCGCCGTGCACTCCGGGCCGGAGTCGCTCCGCCATGGCTTCAACGTGAACCCCACGGAGCGCGACCTCGAAGAGAGCTATCTGCCCGCCTTCCGCGCCACGGTGACCGAGGGGCACGTGCAGTCGGTGATGTGCGCCTACAACTCCATCGACGACTTTCCGGCTTGCACCAACAAGATGCTGCTGAAGGACCACCTGCGCGACGCGTGGGGCTTCAAAGGCTTTGTGGTTTCCGACTGCGGCGCTATTGTGGACGTGAACCAGGGACACAAGAAGACCGCCGACATTACGCACTCGGCCGTGATGGCCCTGGAAGCGGGCACGGATCTCTCCTGCAGCATCTGGACGCCGGGCTTCAACACCCTGGCCGATGCGGTCCGCCAGAAACTGGTTTCGGAAGACCTGGTGACGCAGGCCGCCGAACGGCTCTACACAGGGCGCTTCCAATTGGGTCTCTTCGATCCGCAAGGCTCCAGCCCGCTGGACAACATCCGCATGGGCATCGACATGATCGTCCCGGACCGCGACCAGGCGCGCAAGGCAGCCGAGGAGAGCATCGTTCTGCTTAAGAACTCGGGAGTGTTGCCTCTGAAGTCCGCGCCCGGCCACATCGCCGTGATCGGCCCCACCGCCGACCAGTTGACCTCCATCCTGGGCAACTACGTGGGAACGCCCATCCGGCCGGTGACGCCGCTGGACGGCATGTTGCAGCAGTTCAAGAGTTCCCCCATTCTCTACGCGCAAGGTTCCACGCTGGCAGCCGGGACCAGCGTTCCGGTTCCACGCACCGCCTTCGGGCTGAACAAGGGCCTGAAGACCGAGTTCTTTGCCGCGCCGGACTGGACCGGCCGCCCGGTGGCCACCGTGACCCAACCCGCCGTGCAGGCCGACTGGGAGAACGCCAACCCCACGCCGATGTTGGCAACCCACGATTACTCAGTCCGCTGGACGGGTTCGTTCACCGCGCCCGCCCCCGGCCACTACGTCTTCAGCGTCGAGTCGGGAGACAGCTTCCCGTATTCGCCGGTCGAAAGCTACCGCTTCATCCTCGACGGCAAGGTGATGGGCGAAGGCAGCCTGCGCCAGGGCCAGGATATTTCGCAGATGGGCAACTTCCACGCCGCGCCGGGCGCCTCGCCGACCGCGCCGCCCGTCATGCAGTTCGCCAAGGTTCCCTCCATCGCCGTGGACTTCACGGACACCAACCCGCACGATTTCCGCTTTGAATATTCCCACTCCGGCGACCAGTCCGGCGGCGGCGTGACCCTGAAGTGGGAAGCGCCGGCACAGGCCCAGTTGGACGAAGCCGTGGCCCGCGCCAAGGAAGCCGACGTGGTGGTGGCGTTTGTGGGTCTCTCGCCGCAACTGGAGGGCGAGGAAATGAACATCAAGATCGACGGATTCTCCGGCGGAGACCGCACCAGCCTGGACCTTCCCGCGCCGCAGCAGAAGCTGCTTGAGGCCGTGGCAGCTACCGGCAAGCCGCTGGTGGTGGTGTTGCAAAGCGGCTCGGCCGTGGCCCTGAACTGGGCCAACCAGCACGCCGCTGCGGTTCTGGAAGCCTGGTACCCCGGCGTTGAGGGAGGCACGGCGATTGCCCGCACCCTGGCTGGATTGAACAACCCCGGCGGACGCCTTCCGATCACCTTCTACGCATCCCTCGATGGGTTGCCGGAGTTCACCGACTACCACTTCAAGAGCGGCTCCAAGGGCCGCACGTATCGCTACTTTACCGGCAAGCCGCTGTGGGGCTTCGGCTACGGGCTGAGCTATTCGAGCTTCAAATACGGGCCGGTCAAGCTTTCCGCAGAGACTCTGAAGGCAGGCGATCCTGTGACCGCGACCGTGACGGTGACCAACACCAGCACGGTAACTGGCGACGAGGTGGTCGAGGCCTATCTGAAGACTCCGCAGGCGAATGGGCCGATCCACTCACTGGCGGCCTTTGAGCGCGTGACTATTGCGGCTGGCGAAAGCAAGGAAGTCACCCTGACGCTCGATCCGCGCACATTGTCGAGCGTGGACGAGAAGGGCAACCGCGCCATTCTGGCGGGCAAGTACAAGCTGACTGTGGGCGGCGCGCAGCCGGAGGAAACCGAAGCCAAATCGGAAGCTGGATTCACCGTCACCGGCTCCGCGCCTCTGCCCAAATAGCTTCACCAGGAACGCGGGCAATCCCACTCGAGGATTGCCCACGTCCTGGCGACCTCAATCCGCAGCAGAGTTCGGTTCGAGAGAGGCTCGTTGTCGAAGCGGAATGGTCCTGCTTCGGAACCGCACCGGAGCGGCAAAAAGGGGCATTTTGGTGTCGATTTTGGAGCATTATCAGGCAAAAAAGGCCTAAAGACGGCCAAAAAAGGGCCAAAATCGGGGGTTTACAGTTACTAGTCAGTTAACTATGTATTTTTGTATAGTGTTCATTATTATCGACTTACGTTGAGTTTGGCAAGCAAAATGCGGTAAAAAACACATAGGGGGGGTGGGGGGTAAGGGCGATTTCGTCCGGTTTTTGGCTTGAAATCGACCTTAAAAAAGGTCTTGTCCAAGCCTCTAGATGCGGGCTGTGGCCGCCTGAAAATACTAGTCGCTCCGAGCGAGCGTGGACGAGGACGTCCACGCTACAGCCGACCGGGAGGTTGATTACATGACAGCGCCGGCTCCTTCGAGCCCGAGTAGACTGGTTGCTGCTAGACGCCCAGGAGCTCGGGAGAAGGAGCC
>Ga0302197_10001373_pt1 | contig 23695 bp, 29 predicted proteins | sample II_Bog_N2_1_FD_193526 | JGI IMG/M metagenome (GOLD analysis project Ga0302197, IMG submission 193526) | Peat permafrost microbial communities from Stordalen Mire near Abisko, Sweden - II_Bog_N2_1 | ecosystem: Environmental > Terrestrial > Soil > Wetlands > Peat | place: Sweden: Abisko...
AATATAAAGCGATTTCATACGGGTTGTTTGTTAATTATTTTACGTAATTAACCCGTATGTGGTTTTTTGGCAGTATGAAATTATTATTTGACTATTGGGGTTTTATTAGCTTGGGGTTAAAGCAATCTTTATTTATCTATATTACCCCAACCTAAAGGCCGGGGTAATAAAAAATATTTTTAGTGCGGGAAGTATATTGTTATCTATTTTACTAAAGTACCTATCTGTTCGCCTTTAGCTATTTTCATAAAATTACCTTCCTTATTCATATCAAAAACGATTATAGGCAGGTTGTTTTCCTGGCAAAGGGTAATGGCCGTCATATCCATTACATTTAAGCCTTTGTCGTATACTTCCTGGAAAGAAATTTCATCGTAACGGGTTGCGGATGGGTCTTTTTCCGGGTCGGCGGTGTAAATACCATCAACACGTGTGCCTTTCAATACCACGTCGGCTTTTATTTCTATAGCGCGTAGTGATGCGGCAGTATCAGTAGTAAAATATGGGTTACCTGTACCGGCTCCAAAAATAACGATCTTGTTTTCTTCGAGATGATGCATGGCACGACGGCGGATGTAAGGTTCACAGATCTGCTCCATCTTGATTGCAGACTGCAAACGGGTTTCAACACCTATGCTCTCTAATGCATTTTGTAAAGCCATGCAATTGATAACGGTGGCCAGCATACCCATGTAATCAGCCTGGGCACGTTCCATACCTGATTTCTCGGCGCTTAAACCCCTGAAAATGTTACCGCCTCCTACAACAACCGCGATCTCGATACCTTCATCAAAAACGCTTTTAATATCTTTTGCATATTGCAATACCTGGTTGTTATCAATACCGTATTGCCTGTCGCCCATAAGGGATTCGCCGCTAAGTTTTAGTAGGATTCTTTTATATCGCATGAGGAGAGTTTTTCAAAATTATAGAAATAAATCTATTGTTAAAATTATATATCTACTTTGTTAAGTAATCACCCTTAAACACAGTTGCCCGCACTTCAAAAGCTTCATTAAATACAACCAGGTCGGCATCATAACCGGCTGCTATTTTTCCTTTGGTTTGTAACGATGCCAATTGGGCAGGGTAAAATGAAGCCATGTTGATAGCCTCAGCCAAAGTTATGCCAACATGCTCCACACCGTTTTGTACGGCTTTAAGCATGGTTAAACACGAGCCTGATAAAATTCCATCGGGCATGCTATAACGATCACCGGAAAACGCGTGTTGGTACGTTCCTTCGGTGGCTGTGGTAACGGCATCGGAAATAAAGAAAAGTTTATCGCCCAACTCGCGTTTAGCTAAACGCACCATCGCGAAATCCACATGCACACCATCATTTACAATGCTGGTATAAGGCTTTTCTTCGAAGATAGCGGGTATATAGCCCGGCTCGCGGTGATGCATTTGCGGCATAGCATTAAATAAATGTGTTACCGCTTTTATCGGGTTATTTAAAAATGTTTTGCCTTGCTGGTAGGTGGCATTACTATGGCCAGACGATAATATTACACCATGATCGTTTAAATAATCAATCACTTCTTTATCCTGCAACTCCGGGGCGATAGTCATCATTTTGATCACGCCGTCGCCTAATTCTATCCAACTTTTTATTTCTTGTAAGGATGCCTTTCTTATCAATTTCTCGCAGTGGGCACCTTTACGTTTGGGGTTTAAAAAAGGCCCTTCTAAATGCAATCCCCAAAAATTGCCTAAGCTGTTATCCCGGTAATTTTTTGCAGCTTTTATTGCATCTAAAAATATTTCGGGTGTGTTTGTACCTAATGTCGCAAAAAAACCGGTAGTTCCCTGTTTAAGAAAATCACTTTCCATTTGCTGCAACGCATCTGCTAAGTATTTACCTCCAAATAATTTACCACCGCTGCCATATACTTGCAGATCGATCAATCCCGGGGCAACATTTGCACCGTTCAAGTCAATTTTATTAATATTTGTTGGAATTGCAGATTCATCAATAATATCGACGATCTTTTCGCCATCAATTAAAATGGCTTTGCCCCTGGTGATCACACCATCGGAGATGAGTTGGAGGTTGTGAAGGGCAGTGGTCATATTATATTAATCTTTACTTGTCATTCTTCGCTCCACTCAGAATGACAATTGGTTCGCAATGACATTTTTGAAACGAAACAATATTGCAAAAAAAATCCCCCTCGTTAATAACGAGGGGGATAATATATTTAAGCTCCTAAAGCTACCCGCTTAAAGGCGGTTACTGTTAGTCCCTTATCAACGGTGCTTAAAAACTGGGCAACGTTTTTAGATGGGTCCTTTACAAACTCCTGGTTTAGTAAAGTTGAGTCTTTGTAGAATTTATTAAGCTTACCTGCAGCGATTTTTTCAACCATTTCTTCAGGTTTGCCTTCAGCGCGGATTTGCTCTTTAGCGATCTCTAATTCACGCTCAATAACTGTAGCATCAACACCGTCTTTATCTAAAGCAACAGGGTTCATAGCTGCAATTTGCATCGCAACATCTTTACCAGCTTCGTCAACACCGGCAGCGTTAGCGCTAAGTGCAACTAATACACCTAAACGATAGTTACCGTGGATGTAAGCAACAACTTTTTCGCCTTCGATAACTTCGTATTTAGATATACCGATTTTTTCGCCGATTGTACCTGTACGGCTGATGATTGCTTCAGCAATGGTACCGCGGTTAGTTTCGGTATCAATTTGTAACTCGCTTAATGCTTCAATAGAAGCAGGATTGTTTACTACAGCTTCGTTTGCAATCGCGTTAGCAAAAGCAATAAACTCAGCATTTTTAGCCACGAAATCAGTTTCGCAATTTAATTCGATGATCACACCGCGTTTGCCATCCACAGATGTACGTGCGATAACAACACCTTCGTTTGACTCTCTGTCCTGACGGCTGGCAGCAACTTTAGCGCCTTTTTTTTCTTAAAAAATCAATAGCAGCTTCAAAATCGCCATTGGTTTCAGTTAAAGCTTTTTTGCAATCCATCATGCCTGCACCAGTTTGTTGGCGCAATTTGTTCACATCAGATGCAGATATTTGTACTGTTGACATTGTATTTTTAGTTAAATGTTAAAAGTTGAAAGTTTAAGGTAAAAAGCAGTAAAGAAACTTTACACTTTAAACCTTAAACTTTCAACTAAAAAATTATTATTCGTTCTCAGCTGGCTCGGTACCGGTTTCAGCAGCTGCATCAGCAATATCAGCACTAGTTACTGATTTTGCGCTACGGCTTCTTTTACCACCTTCGCCCATTGATCTTTCAGTTGTAACTAATTCAGGAGCATCTGCTTTAGCTTTCGCTGCTGCTGCTTCTTTTTCAGCTTCAGCATCTTTCTCATGTTTGCGTTCTTCCAAACCTTCTTCAATTGCTTTGATGATGATACCGGTGATCAATGAAATTGATTTGGTAGCGTCATCATTCGCAGGGATAGGGAAGTCGATGTTTGAAGGATCAGAGTTAGTATCAACCATCGCGAAAGTCGGGATGTTTAATTTTAACGCTTCAGATACCGCGATGTGCTCTTTTTTAACGTCGATCAGGAACAATGCAGCAGGTAAGCGGTTTAAGTCCGATATACCACCTAACAAAGTTTCTAATTTGATACGCTCACGCTGTATCATCAGTCTTTCTTTTTTAGAAAGGTTGCTGTAAGTACCGTCTTTAGTCAATTTATCGATGTTTGACATCTTTTTGATCGACTTGCGTACAGTAGCGAAGTTGGTTAACATACCACCTAACCATCTTTCGGTGATGAAAGGCATGTTTACATTTTTCGCGTATTCAGCTACGATATCTTTCGCTTGTTTCTTTGTAGCTACGAATAATACCTTACGGCCTGATTTTACAATTTGTTTTATAGCTGCAGCAGCTTCTTCAACCTTAGTTAAGGTTTTATTTAAATCGATAATGTGGATACCGTTACGCTCCATGAAAATGTATTGTGACATTTTCGGATCCCATTTACGGGTAAGGTGACCAAAGTGTACACCAGCGTCCAGTAACTCGTCGTATGTTGTTCTTGCCATGTTGTTGTCCTCCTTTGTTGATTAGCGTTTACTGAATTGGAATTTCTTACGTGCTTTTTTGCGACCTGGTTTTTTACGCTCAACCATACGGTCATCACGTGTCATTATACCTTTAGCTCGTAGTGAAGGTTTCTTTTCAGGATCAAGTTCAACAATGGCTTTCGCGATAGCTAAACGAACGGCCTCAGCCTGTCCTTTTACGCCACCACCTGCAACGTTTACTTTAACATCGAACAAACCAGTTGAGCCAGAAACTTCTGTTGACTGTGTTACGATGTATTGTAAAGGCAATGTAGGGAAATACTGTTTGTAATCTTTACCGTTTACGATAATTGCTCCGCTTCCATCTGTTAGGTAGATGCGTGCAACTGCTGTTTTTCTTCTGCCCGAAGTGTTAGTTGTTGTTGGCATTTCTTTTCTCCTTTAAAAATTAAATGGTTGTTGGGTTTTGTGCTGCATGAGGATGCTCGGCGCCTGCATATACATGCAAATTGCCAAACAATGCTTTGCCCAAACGACTTTTAGGTAACATACCACGCACCGCTTTTTCAATTACGCGTGTTGGATGTTTTGCCATTAACTCCTTAGGAGAAATGAATCGCTGACCACCTGGATAACCAGTGTAAGAAACATACTGCTTTTCGCTGAATTTGTTTCCGGTCAGTTTAACCTTGTCTGCGTTGATAACTATTACATTATCACCACAGTCTACGTTTGGGGTAAAATCTGGCTTGGTTTTTCCTCTGATGATCATTGCGATCTTAGTGGACAAGCGCCCCAAAATCTCGCCTTGTGCGTCAACAACAACCCATTGTTTGTTAACGGTTTTTTTGTTGGCTGAGACAGTTTTGTAACTTAACGTATTCACTTGCTTTAAATTAAATTAATTAAACGTTTATTATACCCCGCATTTTCGGGACTGCAAAGATAGATGTTTTTGCGTGATTTACAAATGGTTTTTAGGTTTTTTTGTGAGAGCGGGAGTTTGGAGCTGAGAGCGAGAGATTATAGCAGAAAATAAACTTACGAAGTTTTAAAAACTTCGTAAGTTTTCCTGTTCGCTGAACCTGGATTAAACGGGTTTGAGGAATTTTCAAGATGTAATTGTTTCTGAACTCGAGTTTGTGGAATTTAAGAATGGACAGAAAGATTTAAATTCGATTAATTCTTTAATTCCATGAATTCCGGTTCAGCCTTTTTTGGGAAGGCAGTTGCAGCGGAGCTATTGGCGACAGTCCCGCTTTTCTGCCAGCAGGCGGCGTAAAAGGCACGAGTACCTACGCTTTTGCCTGCGCTGCATACTCGCGCCAGACAGGGGTGTATTATCCATAATTAATCTACTTCATAAACTATAAAAGATCCATAGTATGTCATTTTTGCAGACTTTTCGATATCAATTCCACTATAATCTAAAACTTGAACTTGGAATTCTTCAGAAGTAGTTGAACTTACCCTAAATTCTATTTGCTTTCCCCAAGCCGCAATAACTATTGGCGGCTTTTTAAACAAAGGCAATCTATCACCTGCACTTGTTTTTAATTGTGAGAACTTGAGTGTAATAGGATTTATTTGACCAGTAAGTGGAATATTGGTAATTAAATAAAATTCCCTTTTGATTTTATTTTTATTATTTATAGAATCAATTTGATTTGAAAGTTCTTTTAACGAATTCTGGGATTGATAACCACTCTTTTTTAATTCAAATTGTTGTCCCATTAGTTTACTTAAAACTGCAGAACTTTCTTCCACTTGGAATTGTGCATTTTTAACTTTCGCATTTAAAGTTGTAACGGAATCCTTAGCAGATAATAATTTTTTATTAACATCTGCATATGTACTTTGAAGTGTTGTCTTAACTGAATCAACTTTTTTATTAAAATCATTCTTAACTGCGGCTTCAATTGATTGTAGGCTGCTGTAACCTAAAAAGCCTGCTGCAGCTGTTATCAATGCTACAATAGCAATTAAATATTCGTACTTATATTTAAGTTCCCAATATTTTGCATCATTTAACTCCTTGTCTTTTTGACTTGACAATTTCTTTAAAGTCCTAAAATTGAGTCCATTCCAAACAAATAGACAAATAAGACAAGAAATAGCTATAAGAAGCACGACAGTGAATTGTGACATTAGATGGCCTGTTGTTAAATTTTTTTACAATAAAGTAAACTCCTAAAATACAGAAAGTTATTATCAATCTTGTGGGGGATTAGCTTTATAGAATTCGTTTTGTTGATCTCTATTTAACAACTCATTATTGTGTTCTAGCAGAGTATTTGGTCCTAAATTTCCAGCTTTTACATCCTTTATATATTCAACTAATGAAAGCTTTGTTTCTCCACTAAATTCACATATTTCTAAATAAGATTTATAATCAATAAGAAAAAAGGACTCGCCATCTTGATAATAGTTATTAGGTAAACCACTAATTATATAAGGGTAAAGTTCACCCCGTTCACCCAAATAAAAAGCTATTAATACACAATCTGCAATCTCTATTTTACAGGTCGCTAAAAATTGAACTTTAAAAATTTCGTGAAAATTCATAGCTATATCGCCATCATGCATTTTGCCCTCACTAACTAATAATAATGAGTTTGAGGAGTTAAGAAAAGTATATTTTAGAATGGGATAGTAATGGGATTCTCCTTTTTGATTAATACTGGTTTGCTTTAAAACAGAAATTTCCATTGGATTATACAAGGTTTAGTTATATGTAAATATAAGAATTTAATTCACTATCTACACCATACTTGTACTCGTTTTCAAACGAGTACAAGTAAAACTTTTCAGCGCACCTGATTTTCAATATTTCCAAGAACAATCTTCGCCCTTTCGCAAGAGCTATTGACCGGTATATACAAATTTCGGGAAATGGGTTGGGATAAGTGCTGACACTGTTTTGTCAGTGACTCATAATTGCGCTCGCTTATTATGATTGCAGATAAGGCGCATTGATATTCTACAAGCGTGATTGCAATGACGTGGTAAAAGAGCGTTAGGCAGCGAAACCAGCCCGAACCGCTAAAGCCGTTAAACGAATTAGAAGATTCCATTGATTCGCACTTGCTGATCAAAATCAAATAAATCCCAAAATCAAGCGAATCATGGTTCAGACAATCAACATTCAGACAATAATCTCCCCATTAACCTCTTTTAACCGCTCAATAAATTCGGCTTGATTCTCCGGTGAAATAAGTACACTATTATCTTGATCATAAAATATCTCCAGCCTGTCTGTCGAAAGCGCGGGCGCGCTTCGCATATCCCTCGTGGGTACTACTTTTTTAATACTGTCGATATCAATCGTTTTATTGATAATAAACCCGTACCTAACTTTCAATACATTACCTGCTATAGTATAATAAGTATTAAAACACGTGTGGATCAATACCAAAATCAAAACACCCATAATCGAAACCGCGGGCCATGCTCTCGTTAAAATCATAGCGATAAACATCCCCCCGACAGTACACAACGGAAAGATAATCGGCGGCCCTATCTTCGATTTATAAACATCTTTCATAATGGGTAAAGGTATGATTTAAGCGGTCATAATATTGCCTGAACCATGATTAAAGGATTCAAAGATTCACCTGAATTAACAAACCAATCAAAATCAAGGAAATCCCCCAATCACGCGAACGGCGAAGCCTTCTCGAACACCGACAAAAATGAACAAATTGTGAGAAATCAATGTTCAGACAACCAATTGGGTGCGATTTAAGCAGCCATAATATATTTCACCAAGCTCCTTTTAGCTACCGGCAATAAAGTTTGCTCCAGCGGGAAACTAATATCGCTTTGCACGTAAAATACAGCCGGGTTGGGTAAATGCCTGCGATTGCTAATCAGATTTATTTTAATGGATTCAGGCGTATTGCTGAAACTTTGCTCGTAGGTATCCACAAACTGCACATTTATGCCGCGGTATTTATCATCCTTATTTTCGAAGATAGATAGTTGATATTCGTATATCCAATTGGTTCTGTCATTACCATTCCGCAATGAAAAGTAACCCGAGTAAGGCAGCAGCGGCACCAGGCCAACCGGGTCAATATTCAGGCGGCTCTCTACAAAATCGTATATCTCCTTGCCTATTTGTATCGCCGGGTCCATTTTTTTCAAGGCATAGGTAATAATGCGCTCAATCTCCTGCATCGAGCTATCATCCTCCACTATTTTTTTATACGTAAGCTTTACGGCCTCAATATCGGTCTTGGTTAAATGCTGGGGAAAGGCTTGTTGCAGTTTGGTTTTATTTTGTTTAAAGGCAAGCAGGTTATTATAATGAAACACCAAATCGGTAAGGTTTGGGTAGAGTTTGCTCTTGTCGAAGTGGCGGTTTATTTCCTGCATATAATTTAAAAGCACATACTTTTTGTGCTCAAAATCTATCGAACCTTCAATAAACCAATTTAATCCTAATGAATTCAATAGTTTAGCCTCCTTTTCAATAGCTTAAATTAAATAAAAAAAGCCAATTTTGCAATATGCCTTACGGAACACTATATTTAATACCCGTCCCCCTTGCCGAAGATGCGGCCGCCAAATCATTTACACCTTATTTGGTTGATACCATCAACAGTATTAAGGAATACATTGTGGAAAATGAAAAAACCGCCCGCCGCTTTCTGAAAGAAGCCGGACTAACAACTCCACAAAGCGAATTGACCATACATGATTATGGCAAACACAACCGCGAAGCTGGCGGAGGCGAATTTTTCAAAGGCTTGCAAGCAGGCAACGATGTCGGCCTGATGAGCGAAGCAGGCTGCCCCGGCATTGCCGACCCAGGTGCGGATATTGTGGAGAAAGCACATCGCATGGGTATAAAGGTTGTGCCATTGGTTGGCCCAAGTTCTATTTTGCTGGCGCTGATGGCTTCCGGCTTTAACGGACAAAGCTTTACTTTCCATGGGTATTTACCTATTGATAAGGTTGAACGTGCCCGTAGCATTAAAGAGCTGGAAGCAGCTGCTATCAAAAACAACCAAACACAACTATTCATCGAAACGCCATTCCGCAATAACCCAATGTTGGAGGAGATATTACGGTCATGCAATCCAAAAACACGTTTGTGCATAGCTTGCGATCTTACTTCGGCAACAGAACTGGTGCAAACCAAAACCATCGCCGAATGGCAAAAGAAAGTACCTGAATTGCATAAACGCCCAACTATTTTTCTGTTGTTCCGTTAGTATTAAATGCTGATAATACCGCAACATACTAAAGTACTCATCATTGGCGCCGGGCCATCCGGACTGATGATGGCAGCTCAACTGTTGCGCTATGGGGTACAGCCAATTATCATCGATAGCAAAGAAGGCCCAACCAACCATTCCAAAGCATTAGCTGTGCAAGCCCGTTCGCTGGAGATTTACCGGCAAATGGGCATAGTTGATAAGGTGCTACAAAACGGCAAACCCGCAAGGGGCGTGATATTTAACCAGGATGGCAAAAAAATGGCATCGCTATCATTCACAAATATTGGCGAAGGGCAAACATTGTTCCCTTACCTGCTGATGTATGAGCAAAGCAAAACAGAACGCCAGCTGCTTGATTATCTTACCCAAAACTGCTGCCCGGTTTATTGGAATACCACGCTAATATCGCTAAACCAGAAAGTCGATAGTGTTGAAGTCCAACTCCAAAATGCTGATGGCAACCATACTTTAACCTGCGACTGGGCTATTGGTGCTGATGGCGCGCGCAGCCCGGTTCGAAAAGAGTTACAGTTATCATTCCAGGGCGATACTTATTCGCATCTTTTTTATTTACTGGATGCTAAGCTGGATACTACAGCCTTGGCAGAGGACTACCTGAACATGTACCTCGGCACAAATAACTTCTCGGCATTTTTCCCAATGCCCGAGGAAGATAGTTTTAGGGTGATAGGCACCCTGCCCGCGCAGCTTACAGACAAAGAGGATGTTAATGTAGATGACATCCTCCCCTACATTAATAAGCTTACCAAATCAACTATCAGCATCGTTCAAAACAACTGGTTCACTACCTATAAACTTCATCACCGCATGGCTGATAAATTCCGGGTGCAGCGTTGTTTTTTAATTGGCGATGCCGCGCATATCCACTCGCCTGTCGGCGGCCAGGGTATGAATACTGGTTTGCAGGATGCCTATAACCTCGCCTGGAAACTTGCAGCCGTTGTAAACCAGCAAATCAAGCCCACCATACTTGACACCTATGCCGACGAGCGCATGCCCGTAGCTAAAGACCTGCTAAAAACTAGCGACAGGGTGTTTAACATCATCATGTCGAAAAACTTTTTTATCGGGTTGTTCAAAAAGTGGGGGCTGTTCAAATTGCTGAATAAACTTTGGCAAAGCGATAAGATCAGACTCGCCTTTTTTAGAAAAATTTCCCAAATTGATATTTGTTATACCGATAGCGGTATCAGCCTGCATTTAAGTAAAGACATCAAAATAAAAGCTGGCGACAGGCTGCCCTATTTAAAGGTTTTCGACGAGAAAAAACACGAGGAGACTGACATACACGAGTGGTGTAACAAACCGGGCTTCACGCTTATTATTTTAGGCAAATTTGACGAGCTATACCTGTTCACCATTGCCAAATGGATCACTCAAAAATATCCGGGAATTTTAAACTTCTTCTACCTGCCACCATCGGGAAAGAATATATCTGTTTTTGATGGTTTAGAGGCCAATCCGCACGGCCAAAAAGCATTTATCATCCGCCCGGATATGTACATCGGCTATATTAATGATGTGGTGGATATAGCCATGATGGATAACTATCTCCAAAACGTATTGGGAATAACACCGATTTAAAAAAAGCTCCTACCCGTGTATACGCTCCATTTTGCCGTAATTCTGTATTACTATAGCTTCATGCGCCAGGTATTCTTTCCAGCGGGTATCCACATCAATATCGCCGCAATACTTTTTAGCCAATCGAATAAACATGGCATAATGCGTGGCTTCGCTAATCATCAGTTCATGGTAAAACGCAGCCAGTTCCGCATCATCAATATTTTCTGAGAGCACCTTAAAACGCTCACAGCTCCTCGCCTCAATCATCGCCGAAAAAAGTAACCTGTCAACCAATTGCGTGGTGCGTCCCCCGCCTTTTACAATAAATTTTTGGAGTTCGCCCACATAATTATCCTTACGTTCCCGGCCTAATAAAAAACCGCGCTGTACAATTAATTCATGCACCCGTTTAAAATGATCCATTTCCTCCTGCGCCAAAGCGATCATCTCTTGTACTAAATCAGATAAATTAGGGTTTTGAACAATCAGAGTGATGGCATTACTGGCGGCTTTCTGCTCGCAAAAAGCATGGTCGGTTAATAACTCCTCAATGTTGCTTTCCACAACATTCTTTACCCAGGTTGGGTCGGTAGGTAATTGAAGTTTAAGTATGGTTTTCTCGCTCACAAATGCAAAGGTAGTGCTTATTCATCATCCTTAAAAGCGGGGTTGTTGCTAATGAGGCGGGCGTGATGGTGGATGGAGAGTATCTCTATTTAAAACGTTTATTTTGAACCGATAAATAATAAGATAGTTTTTAAATACAAGCTGCCTTGCCTCTATCGATTTATAATCGAATGTTTACCTAATTCCGGATTATCATACAATTGCTCAATTACTTTTATGATTGACATTTTTTCTAACTGAGCATATTTAGGCGAACCTTTAGCTATAAAATTGACAATTTCTTTCAGATCGATTTTTGCCGTTGGCAGGATCTCAACTTTTATAGATCCTCTTTTAGCCATTCTTCTTTAAATTCTTCCCAATCCTGACCTAAGCCCCTCTCTGAATCCAAAAGAGCTTCTTCTATTTTAGCAGATAGAATAATTTTATCAAAGATCTCTTCTACCTCGAGCTTATCAGGCATTTTATTAAGGATGTCTATAACCTTGTCCTTACCGATTACCATAACTTATCTTTTAATAATTTAATATACGATTTTTAATATTCAGGCAGAATTTCAAAAAACAATTATCCCACCGAATAGTATGTATTATATATCAAATTACATACCATGAAAAACCACGATCATTCAGCGCTCATTCAAAAACTATTGGATTGCGTACAGGCTTGCGAACATTGTGCTACCGCCTGCTTACAGGAAGAAGATGTTGCCATGATGGTAAACTGTGTTAAACTCGACCGTGATTGTGCCGATATCTGTGCCCTGGCCACAAGGTTACTACAGCGCGACTCCGATATAGCACACCAGTTTTTAGTTTTATGCGAAGAAATTTGCCGCATGTGCAGCGCCGAATGTGGCAAATATGAACACGACCATTGTAAACAATGCGCAGAAGCTTGCCGGATATGTGCCGAAGCCTGCCACGCGCATCACGAAGCTATTACGCAAAATTAATATTACTTGATTTTCCCGTAAAGGTTCTTGCTCTCAATAAAATCCAATACCGAATCAGGCACAAAATAACGTACGTCCTTTTTTTCGGCTATTGATTTACGGATGAATGTAGCGGACAACTCCATCTGCGGTGTCATGGTGATGGTTACCGATGGGTGCGAAGCGTACTCAGCGTTCTCATATCCGGGGCGTGGGTAAACATATATTTTGTAGTCGCGTAATATGAGTTTAAAGTTTTTCCACTTAGGTAATGATACCAGGTTATCCGAACCCATAATGAGCGCGAACTCATGTTGCGGATATTTTTCTTTTAAATGCGCGAGTGTATCTATGGTATAAGATGGCTGCGGAAGCTTTAGCTCTACATCGCTAACAGATAAATTTTTGGCGTTATCTGTAGCAAGTTTGGCCATTTCTAACCTGTCATAGGTATTTATCAGATCGCCGTATTTTTTTAGTGGATTTTGGGGCGATACAACCAGCCAAACTTTATCAAGGTCGGTATAGTTGGCCATGTAATTGGCTATAATTAAATGGCCTACATGTATGGGATTAAATGAACCGAATAGTAAACCTATTTTCATCTTCAAGGTATGGCTGATCAGCTATTATTTCGTAAGTAATTTACGTTAAAAAAACTATTTATCTAAAAAATTCTTTACCAATCCTTCGGCTTCCTTACAAGCAACATCTAATTCATAATTTTTCAGGATGATATCAAACTGCGGTGCATAGTTCAACTCTTTTTCTGCCTTGGCAAATCGTTCCTTCAATTTCTCAGCGCTGTCTGTTCCACGGCCACTCAAACGCTCTTTTAATACTTCAAGGGATGGCGGCTGAACAAAAATAGCCAGTGCCTGCCCATCGTATTTCCGTTTTAAGTGCAGGCCACCTTCTACATCAATATCAAATATTACGGTTTTGCCTTTTGCCCAAATGCGCTCAATTTCTGTGCGTAAAGTACCGTAAAATGTACCGGAGTACACTTCCTCAAACTCTACAAATTCTTTCTTGGCTATACGGTGTAAAAAGCTTTCCTTGCTTATAAAGTAGTAATCTTTACCATCAACTTCGTCGCCACGACCTTCGCGTGTAGTTGCCGATATGGAAAACTCCAGCTCAGGTACTTTACCCAACAAATGGTGTACTATAGTAGTTTTACCGGCTCCTGATGGTGCAGAAAAAATAATTAATTTACCTTCTTTAGCCATCTACTATAAAACGTTTAATAGTTGTTCCTTCATTTTCTCCAGCTCTTCCTTCATGCCTACTACCAGTTTCTGCATGTTGGCATCGTTGGATTTTGATCCCAAAGTATTTATTTCTCTACCGATCTCTTGAGTAATAAAACCCAATTTTTTACCATTAGCGTCACTATTTTTAAGCGTTTCTAAAAAGTAATCGCAATGCACTTTTAATCTCACTTTTTCTTCGGTGATGTCAAGCTTATCAATAAAATAGATCAGTTCCTGCTCAAAACGATTTTGGTCGATACCTTCCTTATTGGTGGCTTCCATTAAAAATGAGTTTAAACGTTCGCGGATGATCGGCACACGTTTAGGTTCTTCAATTTCAACCAGTTTAAGGTTTTCAAGAATGATATTGATTCGATATTTCAAATCCTGTTCCAACACATTACCCTCATCCGAGCGGAATTTTTGGAATGCGGCAACAGCCTGGTTAAAGGTTTTTTCAACCAATTTCCATTCATCTTCTGATACCGTTTCTTCATCGTATTTAACTACTTCGGGTAAACCAAGCGCCAATTGCATCAGGTTTGTGGTTGGCTCGCCTAATTCAATGCTCACCGCTTTTAGTTGTTCGTAGTAATTTTTCAGCAGAACGGTATCAATACCGGCTGCTTTTACAATGCCGTTTTGTTGTTCAACGGTGATAGAAAGGTTAACCTTTCCGCGTTCTATTTGCTTATTGCAATCGTTACGTAACTGAAATTCTTTATCTGAGAATATTTTTGGTAATCTTAACGATAGCTCAAGAAACTTGCTATTCAGGGATTTTATCTCAACGGTATATTTTGTGGTGCCCGAGTCGGCAGCAGCAATTCCATACCCTGTCATGGATTTTATCATGTGCAAATTTAGCAATTAGTGATTGGAGTTTAGAGTCTGAGCTAAAATAATCATATTTCTGCACAAATTTTGACAATAATATATGCCTTCTGATCTCTAATTATCTAACCTCTAATCTCCACCCCCCAAACTTTTTTACATTTAATGCGATATACAATCAATAAGTTTGCGTTATTATTTAAATGAACGCCCGTTACCTCAAAATATATCCCGCGCTGATCGCTCTTTTTTGCCTGCCCATACTCGCGCAGGCGCAACAGGCATTTACCGTAAACGGCATCTTTTTCAAGAAAAGCACTGACGAGCGCATTGCTTCAGCAACTGTTACCAATTTAAAAAGCCAGCAAATTATGATGAGTGACGAGCTTGGCGGCTTTAGCATCCCTGCATCCAAAGGTGACACCCTCCTCTTCAAAAAAATTGGCTATACCGAACAAAAGCAAGTAATAACCGGCCCAAAGGATATAATAGTTTATATGCAGCCAATCATTGTACTACAACAGGTTAACATACAAGGCCAAAGCACCAAACAGGAATTGAACAGCGTAATGAATGATTATAGAAGCAAAGGTTTGTATTTTGATGGCCACCCGCCCTTAATGGCATTTATCGCATCGCCCATTACCGCTTTTTATGAATTATTTAGTGCCGATGCTACCCATGAGCGCCACTTTGCCAAATTTTCCAAAAACGAGTTGGAAGCTGTCGAAGTAAGCAAACGTTATACTCCTCAGTTAGTAAAACAGGTAACCCATTTATCGGATGATGATGTGGTAAAATTTATGCAGCAGTACACCCCTTCTTATGAAGACATGCGAGGTTGGAACGATTATGAGCTAATCAGCCACATTAAACATTACCTGGAATATTATAAGAGGCATAAAGATGGGATGGAATTGCAGAAGTTGTATTAGGTTTAAAAGCTGTCTGAACTCGAATTTTGGGAATTTGTTGAATTTTTAGAATTCAGGTAATTCTTTAATTAAATAAATTCAGGTTCAGACAAGACGATAGGTTTTAGATACCTAACGATTCACAAGCTTTTTCAGCGGCTAGCTTTTCGGCGTTTTTTTTACTGAATTCTTTTCCTAAACCTACTATCTCACCATCAACGCTGGCTTGTACCGAGAAGAGTTTGATGTTTTCACCTTCAAAGTTACTTACTAAATCAAAGCTGATGTCCTTACCATGGCGCTGGCACCACTCAATCAGCTTGCTCTTAAAGTTAGTTTCGGTTTGTTCCAGTTTATGGATGTCAATATGCGACTTGATAATGTGGTTTATCAAAAAGTTTTTGGTGAAGTCGTAGCCCTTGTCTAAATAAACAGCGCCAATTAGGGCCTCAAAGGCATCGCCCAGTAATGATCCCTGACGTTGCGAGTTTAAAGCACGGTTATCAAACTCTATCAGCTTATCAAAGCCAAGTTTTTTGCCCAATTGGTTAAGGTTAACGCGACTTACAATTTTAGAGCGTAATTCGGTTAAAAAGCCTTCATCCTCGTAAGGATAAAGTTTAAACAGTACTTCGGCAACAACGCTGCCTAAAACGGCATCGCCCAAAAATTCCAGGCGCTCGTTGCTGTTCTTTACTCCCTTTTTAACGTTTTGCGCTGCCGATTTATGACGAAATGCCAACCGGTATAACGACAAATTGCCCGGAACAAATCCGAGCAAATTTTTTAAAATTTTAACATACTTTCTGTTAGGAGAGATATACAGTTTGTAGAAACGGCTTATAGGCATTTAATACAATTAATCTTCTAACTTCCTGAATATTACTGATGCGTTGTGGCCACCAAACCCAAAGCCATTGCTTTGCGCGGTTCTCACTTCTCTTTTTTGAGCCTTGTTAAACGTAAAGTTTATTCTTGGGTCAAAAGCAGGATCATCAGTAAAATGGTTAATAGTTGGTGGGATAATACCGGTTTTAATGGCCATTATCGTAGCAATCGCTTCCACAGCACCCGCGGCACCCAATAAGTGCCCGGTCATGGATTTGGTTGAACTTATATTAATGTTATAAGCATGATCGCCAAATACAGTCTGTATAGCTTTTATCTCCTGCGGGTCACCAATCGGGGTTGATGTACCATGCACATTCACATAATCAATTTCCGATGCTTCAATACCCGCGTCGCGCAATGCTTCTTTCATTACTAAAGCCGCGCCAAGCCCTTCAGGGTGTGGTGCAGTCATGTGGTAAGCGTCGGCACTCATGCCACCGCCTATCATTTCAGCATAAATTTTTGCACCGCGTGCTTTCGCATGCTCATACTCTTCCAAAATAATGGTTCCTGCACCTTCGCCTGCCACAAAACCATCACGGTCAAGGTCAAACGGGCGCGAGGCCGTAGCCGGGTCATCATTTCGGGTTGATAAAGCATGCATCGCGTTAAAGCCACCAATACCTGCCTCATTTATTATAGCTTCTGATCCGCCGGTAACAAACATATTAGCTTTACCCATACGGATATAGTTAAAAGCATCAATTAATGCGTTGTTTGATGAGGCACATGCAGAAACCGTAGTAAAGTTTGGCCCGCGTAAACCATATTTAATAGAAATATGGCCCGGCGCGATGTCGGCAATCATCCTTGGGATAAAAAACGGGTTTATGTGCGGTGTACCATCACCTTTGGCGAAACTTACAATCTCGTCCAAAAATGTTTTTAAACCACCGATACCCGATCCCCAGATAACACCAATACGGCTGGTATCCAACTTATCGAAATCCAAACCTGCATCCGCAACCGCTTCTGCAGTGGAATATAACGCATACTGAACAAAAGGATCGAGCTTACGCGCGTCTTTTCTGCCTAAAAATGCATCCGCGTCAAAGCCTTTCACTTCGCAAGCAAATTTGGTTTTGAACTTTGAAGTATCAAAACTCTTAATAGGCGCGGCGCCACTTACCCCATTTATCAAAGCGTCCCAATATTCAGGAACGCTGTTGCCAATTGGAGTAAGTGCTCCAAGCCCGGTTATTACAACTCTCTTAAACTCCATTTAAAGGGTTTTGCGAGTTATTTAACATTTTTTTCAAGGTAAGCAATGGCCTGGCCTACAGTACCAATTGTTTCAGCTTGGTCGTCAGGAATAGCTACATTGAATTCTTTTTCGAATTCCATGATCAGTTCCACGGTGTCTAAAGAATCAGCACCAAGGTCATTGGTGAAGCTTGCTTCCGGGGTTACTTCGTTCTCGTCAACACCCAATTTTTCTACGATTATAGCTTTTACTCTTGAAGCGATATCAGACATAGTCTTATAGTTTAATGATTAATAATTTCAGTGCAAAGAAAAATAAATTCTGTTAAATATCAAATCTAAAAACTTTTGCGCATTTAACTCAACAAAAATTTACTTGCAAAGGTTTTCAAATTGTATTTTTACCGGCGCAAATGTAATGATTTTGAACAGAAAAATATTAAAGTTTGAGATCGATCTTGATTTTATACTAATTGCAGTAACAACACCGTTAAAAGATTACCGTATTTGTTACCTAATTAACAAATATTTAAACTTTAATTTGGCTAAAACTGCCGATCTTGCGGTCGAGATCCTTCCCAACACCAACCCGGTGTACTTCTCTAAGTATACCCACCATTGGGAAGCTAGTGATACTGATTTTTATTTTATAGCCAATAAAGGTTCTGATGGCTATCTGATACCTGAGATGCGCAAAACAGATTATTTTTTAATGATAAAGAATTATATTGATGATTACGACCTTGATAACCTGGTATCATCCCTTAATCGTATACCCGAAATAGTGGCCGCGGTAAAGATTGATCCAAAAAAAATAAAATCACGGGAAAATCTACTATTTTAGCGCAAAATTTAGAACGTGTCCGTTTTACACTTTGTATACTCGGCAAGCCAGATTTAAACTTATAATTTATGAAATTGTATTATAACCGTACCAAAATAGTTGCCACCATGGGCCCTGCCTCGGCCCCTAAAGAAACCCTTTTAGCCATGATAAAGGCCGGCGTAAACGTTTGCCGCCTTAATTTTTCGCACGGAAAAGCTGAAGATCACAAAAAAGTTATCGACACAATTCGCGAAATAAATGAGCAATATAAAACCAACATTGGCATACTTGCCGATTTACAAGGACCAAAAATCCGCATTGGTTTAGTAAAAGATGGTGGTATACATTTAATAAACGGTACACGTATTAATATAACTACCCACGAATGTATTGGTGACGACAACCAGATATACATTACTTATGACACCTTTCCTCAGGATGTACAGGCCAATGAAATTATTTTATTGGACGATGGAAAAATCCAGATGCGTGTTATTGAAACCAACCGTGTTGATACTGTTGTTTGCGAAATTGTTCACGGTGGTATCCTTACCTCACGTAAAGGCGTTAACCTGCCAAATACTAAAGTATCTATCCCAAGCTTAACCGAAGAAGATTTAATAAACCTGAAATTTGTTCTGCAATTTGATGTAGAGTGGATAGGCTTATCATTCGTTCGTAACGCCCAGGATATCGTGGAGTTAAAACATATCATCGCGCAGCATGGCAGTTCGGCCCGTGTAATCGCGAAAATTGAAAAACCTGAAGCTATCGATAACATCGACGAAATTATCGCGGTAACCGATGGCGTAATGGTTGCCCGTGGCGATCTAGGTGTTGAAATGCCAATGGAAGAAGTTCCATTATTACAAAAAATGATCGCGCGTAAATGTCGCGCGGCATCAAAACCGGTTATTGTTGCTACGCAGATGCTGGAATCAATGATCACCACCCCGCGCCCAACCCGTGCCGAAGTGAATGACGTTGCAAACTCTGTATTAGATGGCGCCGACGCGGTTATGCTTAGCGGCGAAACTTCAGTTGGCGAGTTCCCGGTGATAGTTATTGAAACAATGGCCAAAATCGTTCGTAATGTTGAAGAGCTAGGCTATCCATACAATGCCAAAGAGGAACTTGTTAGAGCACAAGATCAAACAACCAACCTGAGTGATGCTGTTTGCGGATCAGCAGTTTTTCTGGCTGAACACACCAATGCGGTTGGGATCGTTTCTATGACATCATCAGGCTATACCGCTTTCGAAATTTCAAGCTATCGCCCTAAAGCAAGCACTTATATCTTTACACCAAACAAACAGTTATTAAATGCCTTAAGCCTAGTTTGGGGTGTACGTTCATTCTACTACGACAAGCAAGAGAGTACCGATCAAACTATTGAAGATGTAAACAACACACTTAAGGCAGACGGTTTAGTGCAGGTTGGCGATGTAGTAATTAACACCGCGGCAGTTCCTTTAGTTAAAAAAGGCAAAACCAATATGCTTAAAGTAAGCGTTATTGAATAACAATACTTTTAAATTGTCATGCTGAATTTATTTCAGCATCCCACATGTAAGGTCATCGTCATACCGGTTACTTAGCATGTGAGATCCGAAACAAGTTCGGGATGACGTACAAAAAAGGCCTCGGTATTCCTGAGGCCTTTTTTGTTTTTTCTCCTTTTGTCATTCTGATTCGCAGTGAATAATGACAAAACAAGGGAACGCCCCCTCGCTCCCGCTCTCCCACCTCGCTCCAAAAACAAACAAAATTACCCTCCCCTGTAACATTTTCCGTCGCCGGTTGTCTTAAGTTTTCTAAGCAAATCATATTTTCGCTGTTTAACTGAACATCATAACTCATAATCATGAAAAAAACCCTTTCTGCGGGCTTATTATGCAGCCTTTTTGTGGCTGTTGCCGCGCTTAATACAGCGCAGGCGCAAATAGAGCCGCCAATCCCTCACAATGTACCGGCAATTGATATTTACCGGGCTACTCCTGCCAGAGTGAACGATTTGATCAACACCAAATTAGATGTGCGCTTTGATTATAAAAAGTGCTTTATGTATGGTAAAGAATGGGTTACCTTAAAACCTCATTTTTATCCAACCGATACCTTAAGGCTCGACGCGAAGGGCATGGATATCCATAATATATCCATCGTTCAAAACGGCAAAAACATCCCGCTTAAATATGTTTACCAGGACAGCCTATCACTGGCAATCCGCTTAGACCGGGTTTATCATAACAACGAAAACTATACGGTTTATATCTCCTATACTTCAAAACCTAATCAATTAAAAGAACACGGTAGCGCCGCTATTAATGATGCTAAAGGTTTATACTTTATAAACCCTGATGGAAAAGATCCGGATAAACCAATCCAGATCTGGACACAAGGCGAAACTGAAAGCTCATCAGCCTGGTTCCCTACCATCGATCAGCCACAACAAAAAACAACCGACGAGATCACCATGACCGTTCCGGCTAAATATGTGACTTTATCGAACGGTAAATTAACCACGCAAAAAGTTAACGGCGACGGCACCCGTACCGATACCTGGAAGATGGATCTGCCGCACTCACCATACTTGTTTATGATGGCCGTGGGCGACTTTAAGATTTATCATGACAAATGGCGCGGTAAAGACGTAGATTACTACCTGGAGCCTAAATACGCCCCTTATGCCAAACAAATTTTCGGCATGACGCCTGAGTTGATGGAATTCTACTCGAAAACTTTAGGTGTTGATTATCCATGGAATAAATACGCGCAGATTGTAGTACGCGATTATGTGAGCGGAGCGATGGAAAACACCACTGCCACGCTGCACGGCGAACAAGTTCAGTTAACCGACCGCCAGTTGTTAGATGCTTATTATAATGATAGCCGTGTGGATATTGCCCACGAGTTATTCCACCAATGGTTTGGTGATTATGTAACTTGCGAAAACTGGACCAACATCACCATGAACGAATCATTTGCTGATTTCAGCGAAATGCTTTGGGCCGAACACAAATACGGTAAGGATGAAGCCGGCTACCAGAATTATGTAGACATGAACCAATATCTGCAGAATCCCGCAGATCAAACCAAAGATCTGGTACGTTTCCATTATAACGACAAGGAAGATGTATTTGATTTGGTGAGCTACCAAAAAGGCGGACGTATTTTAAATATGCTGCGCACTTATTTGGGCGATGCCGCTTTCTTTAAAGGTTTAAAAATCTATTTAACCACCAACGCTTTCAAAGCCGGCGAAGCACAACAGCTACGTTTAGCTTTAGAGGAAGCAAGTGGACTTGACCTTAATTGGTACTTTAACCAATGGTATTACGGTGCAGGCAACCCTAACTTAAGCATCAGCTACAAATGGGATGACGCAGCCAAAAAAGAAACAGTTTACCTGCAACAAACCCAGGATGGTAAACCATTTATTTTGCCTTTCGCGGTTGATATTTATGCCGGAGGCAAAAAAATACGCCACAACGTGTGGATGCAGGACAAGGCTGATACCTTAACCTTTAACAGCGAATTTAAACCTGATTTGGTTAACGTTGATGGAGACAAAGTGCTGTTGGTTAAAAAAACTGATGATAAGCCATTAGACCAGTTCGTGTTTCAATATTTTAATGCACCATTATATGTTGACCGGACAGAAGCGATAACTGCCGCAACCAAACACCAGGATGATAAAGGCGCGCAAAAAGTATTGATCTCTGCACTGCACGATAAATACTATCGCCTGCAACTTAAAGCTATCAAAGCTTTGGATATGAAAAATGACGCTATCCGCAACGCAGCAATGCCAATCCTGGCCTCATTAGCGCAAACTGACCCTAATACATTGGTACGTGCTGCCGCGATTGCCGCTTTAGGTAATTTAAAGGCATCGGGCAATATGGATATATTTACCGCGGCATTATCAAGCCGTTCATATGCCATACAAGGCGCTGCCTTAACTGCCATAAGCAAACTTGACAGCGCAAAAGCTTTAACCATAGCTAAAGGTTTTGAAGCTGATAACATGGATGACTTAACCACCGCGATGGTTGGCGTTTATGCTACCAGCGGAAATTCAGCTGAATGGCCTTTTGTGTACAAACAATTCCACGAAGCTCATATCCAGATGAAATTTAACCTGGTAAGGGAATTTGCCGCCATGACTGCACGAGTTGATAATACAACGGATGCGCAACAAGGCATTTTAGAGTTAAAAGCCACCGCAATCCAATACAAAATGTATGGCGCCGACCAGTTTATTATCGGCCTGTTCAACGGCGTAATAAAACCGGGCCGCGCAGCATTACATGATGACGTATCAGTTAAATTAATTGATACAACAATTCAGGAAATACAGGCTGCTAAATAATTAGAATAGCCATCCAACAAAAAGCCGTCCGTTGTAAACGGGCGGCTTTTTTGTATAGATACTGGCTTAAGTCTGTGAATTAAGCTTCAGTTATAAACTGAAGCCAGTGTTGAGGCTTATTGTAACAAATTGTTTATTTAACAATTTTTCACAATCAGATATCTTAACTTAGCTCTAACTAAACTAACCGGTTATGAAAAAGATAACAGTTTTACTATTACTGATAGCAGCATCAACCCAGTTAAAAGCGCAAAGCCTGAAAACAATACCTGAACTTAAGTTGAATGACGGATTGCAAAATGCCTTTAAACCGGCAACTCCGCTTACCCCACAGCAAATGTTAATGCAATCAACCCAAACCAGCAATAACGAAACTATATTTTATAGTACGATGCCTGTTGTAAAGGTATCAGGCATTGACCACATGCCGATCCTGCAACAAGGGAAAGATGGTGTAAATTATACCATGCTGGTAAAAAAAATAAAGGTAATTAACCCTGCTGAACAGCCCTTGACCCTGCCTTAACTGGTTTTTGCTTGTTTCTTTTAGCCCAGACTTTTTTGTTGAGTCTGCTTAACTTTTCTTTGTCGCGGCGGTCGACTACCTCTTCAAAATGTTTTTCGTAGTCGGGGTGGTTCGTACCCATCAGCCTGTCCCATATATTAAAATAAAGCCCGTAGTTGTATTTAACCAGGCGATGGTGCATATTGTGGTGGGTTGAGGTATTATGCCATTTAAACACCCAGTGGCGAACAAATCCTTTGGGCACGGTTTCGTAACCCATGTGTCCCCCAATATTTACCAGTAACGAGTAAATAAACACGATCTGCATGGCAGATGGATAATGCGGGATAGTAAATGCCACCAAAGGCACCACCAATATCTCGCTCAAAGCCTCCATCGGGTGAAAAGCCAGCGCCGCGAAAGGTGTTGGGTTGATAGATAAATGATGCTTTACATGAACCCTTTTAAACAGCGGTTTCCAATGCAATAAACGGTGAGCCCAGTAAA
>Ga0302197_10001376_pt1 | contig 23682 bp, 22 predicted proteins | sample II_Bog_N2_1_FD_193526 | JGI IMG/M metagenome (GOLD analysis project Ga0302197, IMG submission 193526) | Peat permafrost microbial communities from Stordalen Mire near Abisko, Sweden - II_Bog_N2_1 | ecosystem: Environmental > Terrestrial > Soil > Wetlands > Peat | place: Sweden: Abisko...
CAGCAAAATGCCCTGTTCATTTTCATGAAAGATTGGACTCATCTGTCCGAGATAAAACTGCATTTAAAAGGTACCACCTTTCAGCTTAAAGTTTGGGAAGCATTACTCAAAATCCCTATGGGGGGGCTATATACTTATGCAAACATCGCGCAGCAAATCAATTCGCCACAGGCCAACAGGGCGGTAGGCAGTGCTATAGGGGCAAATCCGGTTGCTTTTTTAATCCCTTGTCACCGGGTTATTCGTTCTTCGGGCGAAACCGGTCAATATCATTGGGGTAGTACCCGTAAGTCGGCAATTATTGGCTGGGAGGCCGCTATGTTAGATGCCTAAGTTGGGGTTTTAACTGTAATGTATTAGCAACAATAAAAAACAATTTAATAATTATACGGTTTAACCTATGATACCCCGGTAAAAACAAATACCATGAAAAAGTACATAACAAGAATTGTTGCACTGTTGATATTTGCTTCGGCCATTTCAAGTTGCTCGGTACAATATCGGGAACGCCACGGGCACATGCATGACCACGATCATGACATGAACCATTAGTAGTTAATAACACAAATACATTCATCTATAAAAACCACAAATTATGAAGTACCTTAAATTAATGTTGTTTGCCTTAATTATGGCATTCACATTTGTAAGCGCACAAGCTCAAGTAGTAGTAAGGGCGCACATTGGCCCGGGTTATCACCATCATCATTGGCATCACCGCCACTGGCATCACTACCACAGATATTAGTCAATATTGGTTAACAATCACAAAAAATATACATTATGAGATACCTTAGATTAATGTTGTTTGCCTTAATTATGGCATTCACATTTGTAAGCGCACAAGCGCAAGTTTCAATTAGAATTGGTGGAGGCCCATATTATTGGCATGGACATCATTACCATCACCGTTCGGCATACTGGCGCCATCACCACAGATACTATCGATACTATTAATAAATAATACAGCCCCGCTAACAAGCGGGGCTTTTTTTGACTTTTAATTGAGTGCCCGGTAATATTTTACACGGTAATTACCTTAGCTTTTTTAAATTGCAGACTTATAAGTTTTTATATGCATAAAGGTGGTTTCTTAATGGCTTTTTTAATTATAGCAGCTATATCCCTGTTGTTTGACTGGTATGTGTTTTCGGGATTGAAAACATTTACCAAGGACTGGCAATCTAACAAGGCAAGGCAAATTGTACCTTGGGGGTATTTGATCATCTCTGTTGGTGTAACCATCCTTCTTGGTTTCGGGGTTGGCAGCTTTAGCCATGCCCGCGGGATGATGCCTTACCATGAGGATATACTGAGCCTGTTCGTTACTTTTTTTATAACCAAGGTTGTTTTCGTTACTGTGCTGTCCCTGGGCGATTTGGGGCGGTTTATATATGGGATAGGCAATTCAATAACTAAGCATAACGATAAAAATACTGATCCATTTTTTCCATCGAGAAGAAAATTTATAAGCGAACTGGCTATTTTACTGGCGGCTTTTCCGTTTACCGGTTTAATTTATGCCATGGTAAGGGGCAAGTACGATTACAAAGTACACCGTCAAACTATTTATTTTGACGGACTACCCGAGGCTTTTGATGGGTTTACCATCACTCAGATATCTGATATACACTCCGGTAGTTTTGATAATACCGCAGCTGTGCAACGAGGAGTTGATTTAGCTAATGCCCAAAAAAGCGACCTGTTTGTTTTTACAGGTGATTTAGTGAACAACGCGGCCTGGGAAATTGAGCAATATATCCCCAACTTTAAACAACTGAAGGCGCCTTATGGCCAATATTCTATTTTAGGCAACCATGATTATGGCGATTACATACAATGGAATAACGAAGCGGAAAAGGCTGATAATTTAGATAAACTGAAACAACATCATAAAGAGTTAGGCTACCGATTATTGCTTGATGAAAGTGTAGAATTGGAAAAGGATGGCCAAAAAATATCATTAATAGGGGTGCAAAACTGGGGTAGGGGCTTTATAAAGATAGGGGATTTGGACAAAGCGCTTAAAGGTGTTGATGAAAATGCATTTAAAATACTGCTATCACACGACCCTACACATTGGGAGGATAAAGTGCGTTTTAATACAACCAATATCGACCTGACTTTGGCCGGCCATACACATGGCGCGCAATTTGGTGTTGAAACCGCAGGTTTTAGATGGAGCCCCGTACAATATAAATACCTTGATTGGGCTGGTTTAGCACATCACAATAAACGTTATTTATATGTAAACAGGGGGTTTGGTTTTTTAGCTTTCTCTGGCCGATTGGGTATTTGGCCGGAGGTTACGGTTATTACTTTGAAGCGGAAGGTTGCGTAATTAAAGCTTATGTCAATGACATAGGAGAATATTTTAAACAATTTTCTATCGCGGATGCTTTTATAAGTACAAAAGGCATCAATCATGGCAACTCAACATACAAAAAGAATCGGCATAAACCCAGATACGGAAACAAAAAAAGGTACTTACTTAACTAAAGATAACTGGGAAGTAATGAAGCCGTTTGTACATTTCGCTTTTAAGGCGATTACTGTAATTGGCTCAGTAATGTTTGCCATTGTAAAGATGATCCCAAAAGCTTTAGAACATAAACCGGAGGAGCGGAAGAACGATAAAATTATAAAAATCTAATAATTGTCATCTCGACCAGAGGGAGAGGTCTTCTGCGATTTGCATAGTCGCTTTGATATCGAAGAAGATTTCTCCTCGTACCTCGTTCGAAATGACAATGGTTAGTTAGATTTATAAATTCTTAGCCAGTTTTTCCAACATCTCGGCAGGGACTTTTTGAAAGTCCAGCACCAGGAAGCCATCCAGACAATCAGCGAATTTAGGGTCGATATTGAAGCAAATAATGCTGGCATTTAGCGCTATATATTGCCTTAGCAATACCGGTACCTTCATGCTGCGTGTTTCTACTTCAGAAATAATATCATCCAGATTTTTAAAGCTGTCTTCGCCTGCCATTAGCACATCAGCATCAATCTTCGAAAAATCGACCTTAAATTTCTTACGAGGCTTTACATATTGAGCCATTTCGTGGTCGAAATGGTTACGGTTGATGTAATCCACTATCAGCGATTTTGAAAAGTTAGAAAACGAATTGCTGATGCTTACCGGCCCAATGAGGTAACGATAACGGGGATTGTCAATTAAAAATTTGAATATGCCTTTCCACAATAAAAATAATGGTAGCGGCTTTTGCTGGTATTCTTTGCGGATGAATGATCGGCCGAGTTCGATGCTTTTTCTCAGCACAGGCATTAATTGTTCCTTTATTTTAAACAGTTCGTTCAAATAAAAACCTTTTTTACCCTGGCTATAAAATATCTCATCGCCTAAACCAATTCGGTAGGCGCCTACTATCAATTTGGCTTCGGTATCCCAAATAAACAGGTGATGATAATAAATATCGTACTCATCTAGATCTACAGCCTTATTAGTACCCTCGCCAATTTCGCGGAAAGTAATCTCGCGCAAGCGGCCAATCTCCCTTATAACATTAGGAATAACCGATGTAGGCACAATAAATACCTCGTAGTTTTTTTCCTGCCATGCACGGTAAGTATCTCGTAGCGGGTCAACTTCTTTTTCCAGTATAGCGCTATCAATTTCAGGTGCAAAAGCTTCAGGAAGCTTTTTTATTTTAAATAGGTTACGTGGGTTGAAAAGCTTCTTTTCTTCTTCTAAACCCGTTCCCAAGGCGTAAGTACGCGCCCTAAGGAAATTAAGCAGTTTGGTGCTGTTATTAAATTCCGGGTAGTCGGCAATATTGATGGCTTTTCCGATGCGTAGTTTAATGGTTTGGCCTTGCTTGTTAAATAATTCTGAAGGAAGCTTGGCGGTACGCAAAGCAGGATGTATCATGCTTAATAAGTTGAACAACAATCCGTTGTTGCCGTGAAAATATACGGGTACAACCGGCACTTTAGCTTTCGCGATGATCTTACCCACAACCGGGTGCCATAACCTGTCGGTTACTTGTTGTGATTCCATATCAAATGTAGAAACCTCGCCCGCAGGGAAAATACCTATCGGCGTACCCTGATTCAGTAGCTCTAAAGTGTTTTTTAAACCACTGATGCTGGATGAATGTTCTATATTTTCAAACGGGTTTACCGCTATAAAGTAGTCGCTAAGATTAGGGATTTTCTTAAGCAGGAAGTTAGCCATCAGCTTGGCATCAGGCCTTACTGTTAACAACATCTTTAATAAAACTAAACCTTCTATACCACCATAAGGATGATTGGCAATGGCTATAAAACTACCTTCTTTGGGTATGTTTTTCAGGTCTCTTTCGTCAAACTCAACCTCAACACCGCAACCTGCTAAAATAGCATCAATAAACTCTATACCATTTTTGTGCTGTGCCTGGGCAAACACCTCGTTCACCTGGTTTATTTTCATTACTTCCATTAGTAAAGCAGCAAGGCCCGGCATTTTTAGCTTATCTAACTTAGTGGCTTTGGCAAACTCTTCGGTGGTTATAATTTTCATTATTATTTTAAAAGATGTTGTTTTGGGGTAAAAAATATTCCAAATTTATTTAATTTAACCGGGTATTAAAGCCTGAATGAAATCGGAATTTAAAAATTACTTCGCTATAACTAAAAAACAATGGAATGGAATGCTAGTGCTGGTTGTAATTATATTGTTAGTACTGGCTGCCCCCTATGTTTACCAGCATTTCCGCAAAGATACTATAATTAACTTTAGCGGCTTTGACGCGGCGGCTGCCCAGCTAAGCAAAGCCCAAAAGGCAGATAGTATAGCGGCAACCAAAGCCCCGGCATATACTAATCAACCCACAAAAAATTATGTAAGCTACAAGCTAAAGCCCGGCACAACTATCGAGCTTAATACAGCCGACTCAGCGCAATTAACTACTGTGCGCGGCATAGGTGCCTCATTTGCCATCCGTATTATCCGTTACCGTAACCGGATTGGCGGCTTTTATAATAAAGAGCAACTGAAGGAGGTTTATGAACTCGATTCCGCCAAATACGCCGAAATAAAAGGCCAGCTAACCGTTAATCCATCGTCTGTAATTAAAGTAAATATCAATGCCATTTCTTTTGCATCCTTGCGGCAAAGCCCATACCTTAGCTATAAGCAAGCAAGTGCTATTATTGAGTACAGAACCCAGCACGGCAACTATAATTCGATTGATGATGTAGGCAACGTGGCCATTATAACGCCCGACGTACTGCACAAGATTGAGCCCTACATAAAATTCAAATGATAGCACAGCAGATAAAAGCAGCCATACGCGATATACCGGATTTCCCTAAACCTGGCATAATTTTCAAGGATATTACCCCGATTTTAAAAGACCCCGCTCTGTGTGAGCGTATAGTGGATGTGTTCGCCGTGAAGCTGACTGGTACTAAGATAGATGTGGTAGCAGGTGTGGAAAGCCGTGGGTTTCTGTTTGGGTTGATGTTGGCTATCCGACTTGGTGTCCCTTTCGTGCCGGTGCGTAAAGCAGGTAAGCTACCCCATACGGTAAAGCAAAAAGTTTACGAACTGGAATACGGCACCGCCACCATCGAAATGCACACCGACGCTATCCAACCCGGTCAGCATGTGCTGATACACGACGACCTGCTGGCTACCGGCGGCACCGTAACCGCGGCCAGTGAACTAATCCACGAACTCGGCGGCATAGTGAGCGGCTTTAGTTTTGTAGTAGGCCTGGGCTTCTTAGGAGGCAAGGAAAAGATCACTCCGATAAACGATAAGATAGTAGTATTAGCGGAATATTAATCACTGTACCGTACCACAGTACATTATGAAACAAGTGGTACATTTGGTGCACTTTTGACCCGAAAAAGTGCCTTTTTGTGTCCAAAAACAGTGATATTAGATTGAAAAATTGTCGTTTTTAGGGCTAAAATCAGTCGAAAATAACCATTTTTCGCTTGTTTTTTGTTGTTTTTTGACGAGAAAACTATTCTTCTAGCCATTTTTTCGCCCTTTTTTGACGCATTTTGGTACACTAAACAGACTTCCGAAGTTTTAAAAACTTGGGAAGTCTAAAAGTCTAACGGAGTTTAAAAGCGCGCAAAAGCCCGACGGAAAACCGGGCCGGGAGCTGGCATTGCGGGCAGAAGGTTTTTTCCGTATTGATTTTTTGCTACTTTTTTATCAAGAAAAAAGTAGTAGCCTCCGCGGCAATGAGCGGGCGAGAATACCTTATTGAAACAAGAACATCTCTGCTGAGGAACGAAGCATCCCTAAACAGACTTCCGAAGTTTTAAAAACTTGGGAAGTCTAAAGCTTATTCATCCCCAAAAAAAATATCCATAATCTTCGCACATAAAACATTAAAATTAATATCTTCATCATTTTAAGCCAATTAACTAAAACCTGCCCAAACAGGTAATTTAAACTAAACATGACTACGGTTAACGCAAAATCCCCGAAGGGTAAAAAACTGCTGCTTTTTAAAGTGCTGGCTGCCCTGTTTCCGTTTGTTTTATTGGTTTTACTGGAGTTTGTGCTGCGCTTTTTCCATTACGGACATAACACCGATCTGTTCATCAAAGATCCATATGACGACCATTATATGGTGATGAATAAATATGCGTCCGACAAGTTTTTCTCCGACACTGCTAACGCTACCAAGGGTAATTCAGAGCTGTTCCAAATTGATAAAGCGCCCAATACGTTTCGCATTTTTGTACTTGGCGAATCAACCACTATCGGCTACCCATATTTTCATAACGGTTCCTTCCATCGCTGGCTGCAATACCGTTTAAGTCGGATGTATCCGGATAAAAATTTCGAGGTTATCAACCTCTCATTAACAGCGGTAAATTCCTATACGGTACTTGATTTTGGTAAGCAATTAGCACAATACCAACCCGATGCCGTGCTGATATATACGGGGCATAACGAGTATTATGGCGCTTTGGGCGTAGGCTCAACCAGCTATATTGGTAGTAACCGCTTCCTGGTGCAAACGTTGCTTAAACTGCGTACCTTAAAGGTGGTGCAGTTGTTCAATAATTGTATTAAAAAGGTATCGGGTGAATTCGCGTCTCACAAAACTGCCGACCGCGAAACGCTAATGCAGCGTATGGCTTCGCGCCAGCATATCCAACTGAACTCTGCCGATTATCAAGCCGGTGTCAATCAGTACGATAAAAACATGACCGAGCTTTGTCATTTGTTGAATGATGAAAAAATCCCAACGTTTTTAAGCACCGTAGTAAGTAACCAGAAAGATCAGCCGCCATTCATTAGTGAAGGTGCTGGTCCAAATTCGGCAATGGGCTTTTATAAAGCAGGGCAGCAGGCCTTTGCCAAAGCCGACTATCTCACTGCCAAACAGGATTTCGATAAGGCAAAGGAACTGGACGAACTGCGTTTCCGCGCTCCCGAAGCGATAAATACTATTATCAGAAAGCTTGCCACCGAATTTCCAGAAGTTCATTTAGTTGATACTAAAAAGGAATTTGAACAATACTCGCCGCATGGCATTGTCGGTAACGAAACTATATTAGAGCATTTGCATCCAAACCTGCATGGGTATTCTATTATGTCAGATGCATTTTTCCAAGCGATCCAAAGTCAGCATTTAATAACAGATACGGCCGAAACGCAGCTTAGCTATGAGCAATTGGTTAAGGAGATGCCTATTACCAAAATGGATTCACTTGTTGGGTTAATCCAAATTACTAGCCTTAAAACCGGTTGGCCGTTCAATCAGCCAATACCTGCAGATTTTAAACCTGATACCAGCATTAGCGGCGAACTGGCTGCGCGCATAGAATCTGCACAGGTAACCTGGCCCGCTGGAATGAATCAATTGTTCAATTACTATAAAAATAGCAATGATAAACAAGGTGCTTTAAAGATAATGAAGGCACTATGCCTGGAATACCCAACCGAAAAACAATTCTTTGGTAATGCCGCAAACATCGATGCCATCCTGAATAATTATGATGAAGCGGCTTTTTACTACAAAAAATTATATGAGTTAGAGCCAAACGACCAGCTGGCTATAAGCATATTCCAACTGTATTTACGTGCCGATGAGCCAAACAAGGCGCTTAGCTGTATTAAAAACCTACCGCAGGCGCAGCAGGATCAGGCATTAAATATCCTTACCCAAATTATTAACGATAAAACTATTTTAGCCAAACAACCGCATGATGCGCAGGCTACCGCGCATTTGGTAACTAACTATAAACTGTTAGGCGTTGACGATATGGCAGCAAAATACTCGGCTAAATGATGGAGAGAGAACTTATAAAACAGAATCGTAAGTTTGGTTACACCGTAGCCATTGCTTTGCTGGTTTTATCGGTTTTTCGTATATTTATAAGGCATAAACAGGGGTGGTGGGTGGCTTTTGCTATCGCGATGTTGTTGCTGTTGTTTTCGTTTATCAAACCCACATTGTTAAATCCATTGCGCTTGGTTTGGGATAAAATAGGGCATGTGCTGGGTACCATCAACACTTACATATTGCTAACGCTTTTTTACTTTTTAATATTAAGCCCGTTGGGGATGACTATGCGATTGTTTGGAATGGATATTTTGAAGATAAAGTGGTTGAAAAATAAGGATACTTATTGGGAAGATGCTTCGGTAAAAGAAGTTAGCAGCATGAAGAATCAATTTTAAAAGCCCCTCCCAACCCTCTCCGGAAGGGAGGGCTTTTAAACAAAAATAAATTAAGTCTCCCCTACTGGGGGAGATTTAGAGGGGGCTGTTGCGATTAAATAAATATTATGGAAGTTTTATTAGAGTTTTTCAGGTTTTTAAAACAGCGTAAACGCTACTGGCTTTGGCCTTTGTGTATTGTGTTGGTGCTTTTGGCTACCTTTTTGGTGATAGCCCAGGGCTCGGCATTGGCGCCTTTTATTTACTCTCTTTTTTAAGCGAAGATGTACATCCTCGGTATCTCTGCCTATTATCATGATAGTGCAGCCTGTTTAATACAAGATGGCAACATACTATCGGCGGTGCAGGAGGAACGTTTTACCCGTATAAAAAACGATGCCGATTTTCCAGAGAAAAGCATCAAGTATTGCCTTGAACAAGCAGGCATCACTTTGAGCCAGGTCGACCACATCGTTTACTACGAAAAGCCATTTTTAAAATTTGAGCGCTTGTTGGAGACCCATCTGGCATTCGCGCCCTTTGGTGTAAAATCTTTTTTAAAAGCGATGCCTTTGTGGCTAAAGGAAAAGCTCTATTTTAAAAAGATGCTCACCAAAGCCTTGCAGCAAATTGACCCGGAGTGGAAAAATAATGGTAACAATTTACTTTTTACCGAGCACCACCAATCCCACGCCGCGTCGGCGTTTTATCCTTCTCCGTTTGATAAGGCAATCATTTTAACGGTTGATGGGGTAGGAGAATGGGCCACAACATCCGTAAGTAAAGGCAATGGCAGTACTATTGAAAATATCAGCAATATAAATTTCCCGCATTCTATCGGGTTGTTGTATTCTGCGTTCACTTATTATTTAGGTTTTAAGGTGAACTGCGATGAATATAAGGTGATGGGCCTTGCACCTTACGGTAAACCTGTTTATACCGATTTGATATTAAAGGAACTGATCGACATAAAAGAAGATGGTTCATTCAGGCTGAACATGAAGTACTTTACCTACGCCACCGGTTTAACCATGACGGGTAATAAATTCGACCAGTTATTTAAAAACCCACCCCGCCAACCCAAAGCCGAACTCACCGCATTCCACATGGATATGGCTGCATCCATACAACAAGCCACCGAATATGTAATGCTGAAGCTAACCACCAGCCTTTACGAGCAATATAAAGAAGATAACCTTTGCCTTGCGGGAGGCGTAGCTTTAAACTGTGTAGCCAACGGCAAGATCCTCAAACAATCCGGCTTTGAAAATATCTGGATCCAACCCGCAGCCGGCGATGCAGGCGGCGCGTTGGGAGCTGGTTTAGCTGTTTACTACGAGCATCTGAAACAAGAAAGAATTGTAGAACCCGGCAAAGACAGCATGCACAATGCCCTGCTTGGTCCTGAATATGATGAAGACGAGATTAAACAAACCCTCACCAACCATAACCTCAAATTCGAAAAATTAGCTGATGACGAGCTATACAAAACCATCGCTCATGAAATAGCGGCAGGCAAAGTGATCGGGCGATTTAAAGGCCGCATGGAATTTGGTCCCCGAGCATTAGGCGCACGCAGTATCATCGCCGATCCGCGAAATAGCACCATGCAATCCGTGCTGAACAACAAGATCAAATTCCGCGAATCATTCCGCCCCTTTGCCCCGGCAGTGCTGGAGCAACATGCCGATGAATACTTCGACCTCGGCGCCCCAAGCCCTTACATGCTGTTAGTAGGAAAGGTTCGTGAAGAAAAACGCAAAGCCCCCATCGAAGACCAGTTAGATCCCCTCAAAAAAATAAACCAGGAACGATCTGTCGTCCCCGCTATTACTCACCTGGACTACTCCGCCCGCCTGCAAACCGTAAATCAAAACCAACACCCCGATTTCTATAAATTAATTGACGCCTTCTACCAGCTAACCGACTGCCCAATGGTCATCAACACCTCCTTCAACCGCATGGACGAGCCCATCGTTTGCACACCCGAAGATGCCATACTTTGCTTTTTGAATACAGAAATTGATGTGTTGGCGATAGGAAATTTTTTGGTGAGGAAATAAGTTTTCCCAAGTTCCCCTCCTTGGAGGGGGCGCATTAGCCAAGTGCGATGGCAGGGGTGGGTTCAACACCATGTCTTTAAATTTGTCATTCTAAAGAACGAAGAATCTTCTTCGCTATGTATAGCGGAATTGCATGTTGGCACTTCGCTCGAAGAAGATTCTTCACTTCGACAAATGGTAGAAAATATTTTTTACCTCTTTTAAAATCATCAATACTACTTTAAATACACTAAACCCACAATTCATACCATATACCACTTTGTACTACTTTCCAAGTATAAAATGATAAAACTAAGCTGTGATTTAATGCGTTACTTTGCTGTAACCAATTATAAATCATGAGTACTTTATTAACCGATATGCCTGCCGGAATTGATTTTTCTGTTAGCGAAAATCAGCAAATGGTAGGACAAATGGCAAAGGATTTTGCCGAACGATACATCAAACCGCACGTAATGGAATGGGATGAGTCGCAACACTTCCCTATAGAACTTTTTAAACATTTAGGCGAACTGGGCATGATGGGCGTAATGGTGCCCGAGCAATACGGTGGCTCCGGTTTCGGCTACCACGAATATGTCGCGGTAATTGTTGAGATCGCTAAAGTTTGCGGTTCGATAGGTTTATCAGTAGCTGCGCACAACTCACTATGCACCGGCCATATCATGGCTTTTGCCAACGAAGAACAAAAACAACGTTGGCTACCCAAACTGGCTACCGCTGAATGGATAGGCGCCTGGGGCCTAACCGAAGCCAATACCGGCAGCGATGCCATGGGCATGATGACCACTGCCGTTTTAGATGGCGACCACTATGTGATCAATGGCTCCAAAAACTGGATCACCCATGGAAAATCAAGCAACGTGGCTGTAATAATGGTCCGCACAGGCGAAAAAGGCGATTCAAAAGGCATCTCAGCCATTGTGATAGAAAAAGGCACACCCGGCTTCACCCACGGCAAAAAAGAAAACAAGCTCGGCATGCGCGCATCCGAAACTACTGAGCTGATATTTGATAACTGTCGCGTACCCAAAGAAAACCTGTTAGGCAAACAAGGCGAAGGCTTCGCGCAAGCCATGAAGGTGTTGGACGGCGGCAGGATCTCGATAGCAGCGCTGTCGTTAGGCATTGCCAAAGGCGCTTTCGAGGCTGCGGTAGCTTATGCTAAGGAGCGCAAGCAATTTGGCCAGCCGATAGCCAACTTCCAGGGCATCGCCTTTAAACTGGCAGATATGGCCACCGAAATAGAGGCCGCCGAACTTTTAGTTATGCAGGCAGCCGACTTAAAAAACAAGCATCTACCCGTAACCAAACAATCAGCAATGGCCAAATACTTTGCTTCCGAAGTAGCAGTACGCACCGCAACAGAGGCAGTCCAGATCTTCGGCGGTTACGGCTACACCAAGGATTTCCCGGTAGAGAAATACTACCGCGATGCCAAGCTTTGCACCATAGGCGAGGGGACAAGCGAAATACAGAAGATTGTGATTAGTAGGGAAGTGTTGAGGTAATATTGATTGTATTGGTTTTGATTGCTATATTTAGTCAATGAAAAAACCTTATCTCTTATTGATTTTAATGTTAGTGATTGTTTTTCTTGTAGAAGCAAAATCTTCAAGAAAGCAATCATTAACAAATCCTGATGCAAAAAAATATACGTTAATAATTGATCCTAAAAGTATTGGAGAGCCACACGACACTGTGATTTTTAAAAAAGCTTATCTTGTATATTACATTCCCATAAAGTTTTCAAACAATACTAATTCCCCATTAAACTATATAACAATGACTTGTTCATGGGATGAATTATTTCATTTAAATAACAAGCATTTTAAAATACCAATCAGGCCTTGTGAGAGCAATTACCCATATACTGAAATTCTTTTACCACATAAAACTTCAACTTTTTATCTTCCAATAAAATAATTAGAGAAAGAAAATCAATCGGAACTGAAACTTTAAAAATTGGGATGAATTTATTTATCGATAATGCACAAAATAGAAACTTGTTTCCCTTGCCTGTAGACAAAATGGACAATGTAATCTGGTCAAACGAAATAAAAATTCCATAGTCACTCACAAAATCAATATTTTACCTAAATAATTATCATTTGATAAATACATCTTGATTACTACATTTAGTAAATGAAAAAGCCTAACCTTATATTATTTCTCATCCTTTCATTGATAACCATTACCAAAAGCACATTTGGACAAACGCTTAATAAAGTTCAAAGAGAGTATTTTATTTTAGGAACGTTGTACGATTATATGGGTAGAGAAATAGAACCAAGAGAGGCATATTTGCTGGATAGATATGATGCTACTCAAGGGCCTTTAGTAAAAGCGGTGGATTCAATTCTTAAAATAGATTACCCTGTTTCGGATTATAAGGTAGAAAATTATACCGATAAGGCAGGTAACGCATTAAGTTTTAAAATTTTCTCTAAAATGCTTTCAGACAAGTTTAATGGATATTATGATTTTAAACCCAGTGGTTCATCAACCTCTGATAATGATCCACTATTAAATAACAGACCTATAATGACGGGCGTGTTAAAAAAGAATATTTTTAGCAACGATAATGACAAACTGGCTTTCTTAGCTGGAGTTTATGTAAGGTATGGAATTGTTAATGATACATCCTATGAAATTTCTATAGGGAATGGCCCGTATAAAGCTTCGGTTTGTTATAAATTATTAAAAGATATGAACTGTAACCCATCGTATGAAATTCTGAAAGATAATATTCCTGTAGGTCATCTTTTATATTTTCACCCAACATTACAGGTTAAGTCTTACTTACAAAAATTTATGCCTTTGCGTAATAAGTTGAATAATAATTTGATTGCATTTTTTAAGAAAGCAGAATCTGACAGTCAGCAGCGGTCTAAGGAAAAGCACTAATTCCTTAACCACTCACACAATCAACTAAATAAACACAATCAACTCTTTCATATTCAAAATAAATCATTTACCTTTGCCCTCCCACGAAAGGAGGTATTTCAGGAACTATGATCATTATTAACGTAAAAGACGGCGAATCATTAGATAAAGCACTAAAACGCTTTAAAAAGAAATTCGAAAAAACCGGTGTTTTAAGAGAACTTCGTAGCCGTCAGGCATTCGAAAAGAAATCGATTACCCGTAGGCACGAAATAAAACACGCTATCTACAAGCAAAATATGAACATCGAAACAGTGTAAATTTATTTTACATTTTTCGTTAATTATATATTAAAACTATTTGTACATTCATACTATTGGATGTATAAGTAGTTTTTATGTTTTTAGCCCGTTTTATTCAATATATACAATTCGAAAAACGGTACTCCCCGCATACAGTATCTGCCTATCAGTCAGACCTTGATCAATTTATTCGCTTCCTTAATACCCCGGAAGAAACCATTACACACCCTTCAGAGATCACCCATCACCTCATCCGTAACTGGATGGTATCCATGATGAGCGAGGATATTACCGCGCGTTCCATCACCCGCAAAATAGCCACGCTGCGCAAATACTTTAAATTTTTATTGCAAGAGGGCATCATCACCCACAACCCGGCCTCCAAAATAAACACGCCTAAAAGCCCGAAAAATCTGCCCGTTGTGGTGGAAGATGCAAAGCTTACGCAGATGCTGGATGATAACGAAGTGTTTAGCCCCGATTTTAAAGGCGTACGCGATAAACTGGTTATCGAAACCCTGTTTGGCACCGGGATGCGCCTCGCCGAATTATTAGGCCTTAAGGAAACCGATATAAATATTTACGAAGGCACCCTTAAAGTTTTAGGTAAACGCAACAAACAGAGGATTATACCTATAAACAATGAGCTAAAGCTGTTAATTGCCGAGTACCTGGAGTTAAAGAAAAATCAAAAATTTAATAACAATTCCCTAACATTACTCGTTACTGATAAAGGAGCCGATGCATATCCAAAGCTTATTTATTTAATAGTGCAAAAATATCTGTCTTACATATCAACCCAAAACAAAAAAAGTCCTCACGTGCTGAGGCATACATTTGCAACAAGTTTACTTAACCGCGGCGCCGACCTTAACGCCATCAAAGAACTTTTGGGCCATGCTAACCTTAGCGCGACCCAAATTTACACGCACAACTCCGTTGAGCGATTGAAGTCTATTTACAAACAAGCCCATCCAAAGGCATAACAAGGAGGAATCATGAAAATTACAGTGCAATCTATTCGTTTTAACGCAGACAAGAAGTTGTTAGATTTTATTCAGAAAAAAGCTGATAAGTTGGATACCTTTCACGATCACATTATTAGTGGCGAGGTTTATTTAAAACTGGAAAACGTAGAAGATGAGGCAAATAAGATAACGGAGATTAAACTGTTACTACCGGGCATCGCATTGTTCGCGAAAGAGCAATGTAAGAGCTTTGAAGAGGCTACCGACCTGGCGGTTGAGAGCCTGCGCAAACAAATTGAAAAATATAAACAGAAGAAAACTATAGCTGCCGAAGCCGTTAAAAATGCGGTTTTAGCTGATAATGAGGAAGATTTCTAACCAAAATCATAGGATACAATTCTAAGAAAATCGATGGCTTTAAACCCATCGATTTTTTTTTGATAAAAAATTTTGCTGGGCATTATTTATTTGTAAATTTGCAATCCCTTTTAGAGAGGTACGCAACGCGGATTTCAGCATAAGGGATGGTTCTTTAAAATAAAAGATAAATAATAATTAACCGTTAAAAATTCGATGGCCAGCAATGGCGCAAACGATAAATAAAAAGGTGAATTTTTAAGCCTCCTTAGCTCAGCTGGTAGAGCGACTGACTTGTAATCAGTAGGTCATTGGTTCGATCCCGATAGGAGGCTCTGTTTTTTCGGATTGCGATGTTTAGCTTCAACTTTGAGCATTGTCGGTCCGGAATAACAAACGGGGGGATACCAGAGCGGTCAAATGGGACGGACTGTAAATCCGTTGCTTCGGCTACGAAGGTTCGAATCCTTCTCCCCCCACAAGTATTGAGTGGTGGAATTATTGAGTGATTGAGTGATTGGTATTTTGATGTTAAACATTAAATAATCAATCACTAATTCACTCAATCACTCATTAAAAAAAGCGGAAGTAGCTCAGTTGGTAGAGCGATAGCCTTCCAAGCTATAGGTCGCGAGTTCGAACCTCGTCTTCCGCTCAAAAAAGGGAATGTCGGATTTCGAAATTTCGATTTCGGACTTAAATGATGGAAAGAAACAAGGTAAATTAATTGAGGACGACAAATCCGAAATTGAAAATCCTAAATCCCAAATCAAAAATTAGCCGACGTAGCTCAGGGGTAGAGCACTTCCTTGGTAAGGAAGAGGTCATGGGTTCAAATCCCATTGTTGGCTCACTTTATTTAAAGTGTATATAATAGAGAGTTTTTTAAAGTATAAGTATAATTAACCTACAAAAATAAATATAAATCATGGCAAAAGAAAAGTTTGACCGCAGTAAACCGCACTTAAACATCGGTACAATCGGTCACGTTGACCACGGTAAAACAACCCTTACCGCAGCTATTACTAAAGTATTATCTGATAAAGGGTTTTCAGAAGCTCGTTCATTCGATTCAATCGATTCAGCTCCTGAAGAAAAAGAGCGTGGTATCACTATCAACACTGCTCACGTTGAGTACTCAACAGCTAACCGTCACTATGCTCACGTTGACTGTCCAGGTCACGCGGATTATGTGAAAAACATGGTTACTGGTGCTGCTCAAATGGACGGTGCTATCATCGTTGTTGCTGCTACAGACGGCCCGATGCCTCAAACTCGTGAGCACATCTTGTTAGCTCGCCAGGTTGGTGTACCTTCATTGGTTGTATTCATGAATAAAGTGGATATGGTTGATGATCCTGAATTGTTAGAATTAGTTGAAATGGAAATCCGTGAGTTACTATCATTCTATGATTTCCCAGGTGATGATATTCCAGTTATCCAAGGTTCAGCTTTAGGTGGCCTTAACGGCGATCCTCAATGGGTTGAAAAAATTATGGAATTGATGAATGCAGTTGATGCTTACATCCCTATTCCTCCACGTTTAACTGAGCTTCCTTTCTTAATGCCTGTTGAGGACGTATTCTCGATCACTGGTCGTGGTACTGTTGCAACTGGTCGTATCGAGCGTGGTGTTATCAACTCTGGTGACCCTGTAGATATCTTAGGTATGGGTGCTGAGAACTTAAAATCAACCGTTACTGGTGTTGAGATGTTCCGCAAGATCCTTGACCGTGGCGAAGCTGGTGACAACGTAGGTTTATTGTTACGTGGTATTGAAAAAACTGATATCCGTCGTGGTATGGTTATTTGCAAACCAGGTTCAGTAACTCCACACACTAACTTCAAAGCAGAAGTTTACGTATTATCAAAAGCAGAAGGTGGCCGTCACACTCCATTCTTCAACAAATACCGCCCGCAATTCTATTTCCGTACAACAGACGTAACAGGTGAAATCACCCTTGCTGAAGGTGTAGAAATGGTTATGCCAGGTGATAACGTTACTATCAATGTTCAATTGATCAACGCTATCGCTATGGAAAAAGGCTTACGTTTCGCTATCCGTGAAGGTGGCAGAACAGTAGGTGCTGGTCAGGTAACTGAGATAGTAAAATAAAACCTTACGACCTGCGAAAGCAGGAAATAAGTTAGGTTAATATACAGCAAAGTACTTAGCTAATTTAGCTAAGTACTTTGTTACTATAACAGAGTGATGGAAATATCACTTAATAAAAAGGATACACGGGAATAGTTCAACGGTAGAATAGAGGTCTCCAAAACCTTTGATCAGGGTTCGAATCCTTGTTCCCGTGCATAATTAATAAGATATGGCTAACATAGGTGAATATATAAAAGAATCATATATCGAGATGACCGAAAAGGTTACCTGGCCAACCTGGCGCGAGCTGCAAAGCAGCGCTGTATTGGTAATAGTAGCTACGGTTATTATCGCTTTAGTGGTTTTTGGTATGGATCAGTTAATTGGTTTCTTACTAAGAAGTTTTTATAGTTCACTAGGTTAATATATAAGTACATGAGCGATCAATTAAAATGGTACGTGGTACGTGCCATAAGTGGTAAAGAAAAAAAGGTAAAGACATATATTGAGGCCGAAATAAACCGTTTAGGTATAACACACCTAATCCCTCAGATATTGATCCCTACCGAAAAGTATTACCAGATGCGCGACGGGAAGAAAATCGCTAAAGAGCGTAATTACTTTCCGGGTTATGTGCTGATGGAAGCCCAACTTGATGGCGAAATTGAGCACGTAATAAAAAACATAAACAGCGTTATTGGTTTCCTGGGTGATAAAGCCGGAAACGCCATACCGCTTCGCCAGGCAGAAGTTAACCGTATTTTAGGTAAGGTTGATGAAATGACAGCACAGGGTGAAACCATGAATGTGCCTTATTATGTTGGCGAAAATGTAAAAGTGATGGACGGACCTTTCAACGGCTTTAGCGGTGTGATTGAAGAAGTTAACGAAGAGAAAAAGAAACTGAAGGTAATGGTAAAAATATTCGGGCGCCGTACGCCGCTTGAATTAAATTACATGCAGGTAGAGAAAGAATAGATTTGAGATAGGAGACATTAGATGTGAGACATCGAAAAGTCGAATTGATCAGCATAAAATATCAAAAGCATTTAGGTTTTTGAAATAAGGTAAGAGTCTCAAATCTCATATCTAACATCTCAAATCTAAATAAATCAAATGTTACATAGCTTCCACTTACTAACATTGAGTAACAATTAAAGTAAACAAAAAACATGGCAAAAGAAGTCGGTGCGATGGTGAAACTACAAGTGAAGGGCGGCGCTGCAAACCCATCTCCACCAATTGGCCCAGCATTGGGTGCAAAAGGTGTGAATATTATGGAGTTTTGCAAGCAGTTTAACGCACGTACCCAGGATAAACCTGGTAAGGTGTTGCCTGTAGTTATTACTGTGTATGTTGACAAGTCATTCGAATTTATCATCAAAACCCCTCCTGTAGCAATCCAGTTAATGGAAGCAACAGGTTTAAAAAGTGGTTCTGCTGAGCCTAACCGTAAAAAAGTTGCCAGTGTAAACTGGGATCAGGTTGAGACTATAGCAAAGGATAAAATGACTGACCTGAATGCATTCACAGTTGAATCAGCCATGAAAATGGTGGCAGGTACTGCCCGCAGTATGGGAATAACCGTATCAGGTACGGCTCCCTGGAATTAATTAAATTTATACAAATCAGTTTAAGACAGTGGCAAGATTAACAAAAAATCAAAAAGCGGCACTCTCCAAAATTGAGGCTAATAAATCATACACATTACAGGATGCAACAGCATTGGTAAAGGATATTTCCAATACCAAGTTTGATTCATCTGTTGATATAGATGTACGTTTAGGTGTTGACCCTCGTAAAGCCAATCAAATGGTACGTGGTATAGCAACATTGCCTCATGGAACCGGAAAAACTGTACGTGTGCTTGTGCTTTGTACTCCTGATAAGGAACAAGAAGCAAAAGACGCAGGTGCGGATTTCGTAGGTTTGGATGATTACATTGCCAAGATTGAAGGCGGATGGACTGACGTTGATATTATCATCACTATGCCAAGTGTTATGGCTAAAGTAGGTCGTTTGGGTCGTATATTAGGCCCGCGTAACCTTATGCCTAACCCTAAATCAGGAACAGTAACACCAGAAGTTGGTAAAGCTGTAACTGATGTAAAAGGTGGTAAAATCGATTTCAAGGTTGATAAAACCGGCATCATCCATGCCTCAATAGGAAAAGTATCTTTCCCTGCTGATAAGATTTATGAGAATGCATTAGAAGTATTGCAGGTTATCTCTAAATTAAAACCTTCATCAGCAAAAGGAACATATTTTAAAAGTATTCACGTCTCGTCAACAATGTCGCCGGGAATTGAAGTTGAAACCAAAACAGTAGCGGGGATTTAATCATGAATAAAGAAGAAAAATACGACTTAGTTCTTGCCCTTACTGAACAAATGAAAGAGTATGGTAATTTTTATATTACCGATACTTCTAATTTAACGGTTGCAAAAGTAAATGACATCCGTCGCAAATGTTTCGAAAGTGACATCACCATGCAGGTAACAAAAAATAGCTTGATTAAAAAAGCTATGGACAATATCGAAGGTGATTTCTCTCCATTATATGATGTATTAAAAGGTTCATCATCTATCTTTTTCTCTAAATCAGCAACTGCTCCGGCAAAACTGATCAAAGCGCTAAGGAAAAAAGGTGACAAACCGGTTTTAAAAGCAGCATATATTGATTCATCGATATTTATTGGCGATAACCAACTTGATACCTTGATTAACTTAAAATCAAAAGAACAATTGGTTGGCGAGATTATCGGACTATTGCAATCACCAGCGAAGAACGTTATTTCTGCACTACAATCAGGCGGAAATATACTGGCAGGAGTTGTAAAAACATTACAAGAAAGAGGTTAACGGAACACCCTAAGTTTCGAAATAAACAAAAAGCATTAAAAAGTAAAAATTAAATAAAATGGCGGATTTAAAAGCGTTTGCTGAACAGTTGGTAAACTTAACAGTAAAAGAAGTTAACGAATTAGCTCAGATCTTGAAAGATGAGTATGGCATTGAGCCTGCTGCTGCAGCTGTTGCTGTTGCTGCTGCTCCAGCTGGTGGCGATGACGCTCCTGCTGCTGCTGCTGAACAAACTGCATTTGATGTTATCCTGAAAGAAGCAGGTGGCTCAAAATTAGCAGTTGTTAAATTAGTAAAAGACCTTACCGGCCTTGGTTTGAAAGAAGCTAAAGACTTAGTTGATGGTGCACCTAAAGAAGTTAAAACTGGTGTAACTAAAGAAGAAGCTGAATCTTTGAAAAAACAATTAGAAGAAGCCGGAGCGGTAGTTGAGGTTAAATAATTTAACCCGATACACAATAGCATCAGACTCCGACCGTTTTTGGTCGGGGTCTATTGCTGTTTATAATGGTTTGGTAATTAGATGGTGGGATAGCAGTGATAGTCTCAAATCTCATATCTCAAATCTCACATCTATAAAGAATAACTAAAATTATAATCCCTTGGCAAACAACAATAATCAAAGAGTAAACTTTGCAACCAGCAGAAAGGTACTTGATTACCCTGATTTCCTGGATGTACAGTTGCAATCTTTTCAGGAATTTTTTCAATTGGAAACTACTTCAGACAACCGCTATAAAGAAGGCTTGTTTAAAGTGTTTGCCGAAAACTTTCCAATTTCAGATTCAAGAAACATCTTTGTTTTAGAATTTCTTGACTATTTTATTGATCCGCCACGTTATGATATACAAGAGTGTATCGAACGCGGATTAACTTATAGCGTGCCTTTAAAAGCCAAGTTGCGCCTGTCATGTAATGACGAGGAGCACGAAGATTTTGAAACGATAGTACAGGACGTGTATTTGGGAACTATCCCTTACATGACTCCTAAAGGTACATTCGTTATCAATGGCGCCGAACGTGTAATTGTATCGCAATTACACCGTTCACCAGGTGTGTTCTTCGGCCAAAGCCGCCACACTAACGGTACTAAATTATACTCTGCCCGTGTTATCCCTTTCAAAGGATCATGGATTGAGTTTGCTACAGACGTTAATAACGTGATGTATGCTTATATCGACCGTAAAAAGAAATTCCCGGTTACTACCTTACTACGTGCCATTGGTTATGATTCTGATAAAGATATATTAGAATTATTTGAACTGGCTGACGAAGTAAAAGTTAGTAAATCAGGTCTTAAAAAATTCATTGGCCGTAAGCTTGCCGCAAGGGTGCTTAAAAAATGGGTTGAGGATTTTGTGGACGAAGATACCGGTGAAGTTGTTTCAATCGACCGTAACGAGATCATTCTGGAGCGTGAAACCGTGCTGGAAGATGACCATATTGATATGATCATTGATGCAGGTGTAAAAACCATCATCCTGAACAAGGAAGATGCAGCTACCAGCGGTGATTACACTATCATATACAATACTTTACAAAAAGATACTTCAAACTCTGAGAAAGAAGCGGTTGAGCATATCTACCGTCAATTACGTAACGCTGAACCACCTGATGAGGAAACTGCTCGTGGTATCATCGATCGTTTATTCTTCTCTGATAAAAGATATGACCTGGGTGATGTAGGTCGTTACCGCATCAACCGTAAACTAAAACTTAGTACTTCTGAAGAAACTAAAGTTTTAACTAAACAGGATATCATAGCGATAGTAAAATACCTGATCAAATTAATCAACTCAAAAGCTGAGGTGGATGATATTGATCACTTGTCAAACCGTCGTGTGCGTACCGTAGGTGAGCAATTATATGCGCAGTTTGGTGTTGGTTTAGCACGTATGGCTCGTACCATCCGTGAGCGTATGAACATTCGTGACAACGAGGTGTTCACACCAACCGACCTGATCAACGCGCGTACATTATCATCAGTGATCAACTCGTTCTTCGGAACAAACCAGCTATCACAGTTTATGGACCAAACCAACCCACTGGCAGAGATCACGCACAAGCGTCGTCTGTCAGCCCTGGGGCCCGGTGGTCTGTCTCGTGAGCGTGCAGGTTTCGAAGTTCGTGACGTGCATTACACCCACTACGGTAGGTTATGTACCATCGAAACTCCGGAAGGACCGAACATTGGTTTGATATCTTCACTTTGCGTACACGCCAAGATCAATAATCTGGGCTTCATCGAAACCCCATACAAACGTGTGGTTAACGGTGTAGTATCAATGGCTGAGCCGGTTGTGTATTTATCTGCAGAAGACGAAGATGGTAAAACCATCGGGCAGGCTAATGCTGTTTATGATGATAACGGTGTATTTAGCACCCCCCGTGTAAAAGCACGTTTTGAAGGTGACTTCCCGATTATCGAGCCGGATAGACTTGATTATATGGATATCGCCCCTAACCAGATCACTTCGATCGCGGCTTCATTAATTCCGTTCCTGGAACATGATGATGCTAACCGTGCATTGATGGGTTCAAACATGCAACGCCAGGCCGTACCATTGTTACGCCCTGAAGCGCCAATTGTTGGTACTGGTTTGGAGGGCCGTGTGGCTAAAGATTCACGTACACTGATAAATGCAGAAGGTGACGGAGTTGTTGAGTATGTAGATGCCAACGAGATCCGTATTAAATATGACCGTAACGAACTGGACCGCCTTGTATCTTTCGATGGCGATTCACGCAGCTACCGTTTAACCAAGTTCAAGAAAACGAACCAGAGCACTACCATGAACCTTAAGCCTATTGTTAAAAAAGGCCAAAGGGTTGAAAAAGGTGAAGTACTTTGCGAAGGTTATGCTACCCAAAATGGTGAGCTTGCCTTGGGCCGTAACTTAAAAGTAGCATTCATGCCTTGGCAGGGATATAACTTTGAGGATGCGATCGTTATCTCTGAGCGCGTAGTTTCACAGGATATATTCACTTCACTTCACGTGGAAGAATTTGAACTGGAAGTACGTGATACCAAACGTGGTGAAGAAGAATTAACACCGGATATCCCTAACGTATCGGAAGAAGCTACTAAAGATTTGGACGAAGACGGTATCATCCGTGTTGGTGCAGATGTGAAGGAAGGCGATATTTTGATCGGTAAGATCACTCCAAAAGGTGAATCAGATCCTTCACCGGAAGAAAAACTATTACGCGCCATATTTGGTGATAAAGCAGGTGATGTTAAAGATGCGTCTTTAAAAACTCCTCCATCTATCGCTGGTGTGGTTATTGATACCAAATTATTCTCACGTGCCAAAAAAACTACGAAAGCAGAAGAAAAGGCACAGATAGAAAAATTGGATGTTAAACATGATAAGGCTGTTAAAGAGCTTAAAAATACATTGATCGAAAAATTATTCGAGATTGTGAATGGTAAAACATCACAAGGTGTATTTAATGTTTACAAAGAATTACAGGTTGCTAAAGGTGTTAAATTCACTCAAAAAATCCTGGTT
>Ga0302197_10001380_pt1 | contig 23643 bp, 25 predicted proteins | sample II_Bog_N2_1_FD_193526 | JGI IMG/M metagenome (GOLD analysis project Ga0302197, IMG submission 193526) | Peat permafrost microbial communities from Stordalen Mire near Abisko, Sweden - II_Bog_N2_1 | ecosystem: Environmental > Terrestrial > Soil > Wetlands > Peat | place: Sweden: Abisko...
CAACCCCAAGCCGTAGCGTCGCATCCCCCTTATAGGCCCTACTCTCGCTTCCGCAAACAGCAACACGTTCAGATTCGAAATCACTCCAGCAACGCCTAATGCAACCCGTCCAGGCATGCGTTCAGCCGGTTCGCTCCGAGTAATGTTTTTGCCGGGAGCTCCACATCATGAAAAGCTCTACAACGCCAGCCAAGGGGCTCGCTTCATCCAAGCCGCGCAACAATGCAAGGGTCTGGACGCGCAAAATGACACTCTGGACCTTGTGTCTAACCACGGCAATTGTCCTACTGGCGGCACTTGGCGCTTACTTCATCTCCGCCAATTGGCCCTACCGCTACCGGAAAATCCAGCCCATGCTCGAAGAAGTCCTCGCCAGTAACATAAAAATCGGCCATTACCATCGCGTCTATTTCCCCAACCCCGGCTTCATGGCCACCGACATCACGCTCACCCGCAAGTCCGCCGCCGGCCTTCCGCCGCTAGGCACTGCGCAGAGCGTCCTGCTTCAAGGCACCTGGCTCGATCTGCTGATGCTCCGCAAGCGTGTACACCTGGTTGATATCACGGGCCTGCACGTTGTCATCCCGCCCATAGGCAGCGACGCCAATCACAAAGACTTTCCCGCCGGAAGCAGCGCCGACTTCGCTGGTCCCACAGCAGCCATCGAGCAACTCCAAATTCACCAGTCCACCCTAGACATCATGCGCAACGACGGCAGCCGCTTTTCCTTTCCCATTCAGGAGCTCACCCTCCGCAATATGCAGAAGGGTCAGCCCATCGCCTACGAAGTCGATATGCGGAACGCCAAGCCCTCCGGCCGCATTCTATCCACGGGAAGCTTCGGGCCGATTACTCCCAACAACCTCGGCGCCACGCCGCTATCGGGCGATTTCAACTTCTCGCAAGTCAACCTGCGGGATCTAGGCAACATCGACGGGACGCTCTCTTCCAAAGGTCAATTCCACGGAACCCTGGCCGCCATCGATGCCTATGCCGCTTCCAACACCCCCGACTTTGCCGTCGACGGCGGCAAACCCACTCCCGTCGCCGCATCCATCAAATGCACCATCAACGGCCTGAACGGCGACATCGTCCTTCATGCCATCGACGCAACCACGGGAGCAACCACCATCAAGGTTCAGGGCGGCATCGTTGGCTCTCCCAAGGTTGTCGATGTTGACATTGTCGCGGCCGGCCGCGTGCAAGACATCCTGCGTCCCTTCATGCACCAGCAGATCCCCCTCGCCGGCAACATCTCTCTCCACAGCCATGCGCATCTCGACCCCGCCGGCAATGGAATGCAGTTCCTTCAGCGGCTTAAGGTCGATGGAGCATTCGATGCTCCCGCTGAGCGCCTTACCAACAACGCGACTGAACAAAAGCTCTCAGACTTCAGTCAGCGCGCCCAGGGCATCAAGGCCCCCGCACCCGATCCAAACTCAGCCGGACAATCTGCAAGTTCTTCCGGGGACCAAGACTCATCATCGGATGCCGTATCGTCGCTTAGCGGGCACGCCAAAATACGCGATGGCGTCATCTCCACACAGCGAATCACCTTCCAAACGCCCGGCGTTGCAGTTGATCTCAACGGCACCTTCAACCTCCACAACAGCGCCGTCAATTTAACCGGCAATCTCAGCATGCAGTCCGACATTTCCCACACCACCACGGGCTTCAAGTCGGTACTCATCAAACCGCTGATTCCATTCTTCAAAAAGAAAAACGCCGGCGCCGTCATCCCCATCGCCGTCACCGGAAGCCCAGGCAAATACAAGGTCACGCAGAATCTAGCTCACACCAAGTAGCGCTTTCTGCCGAAGCCGCCCCGCAATCCCCCATTACCCCGCTCCCCGTTCTGCGTCCAACCTCCAGCGCTCAATTTAGACTGGTAGCTGAGGTATCGCTTGCTTCGTTCCGCCATTTTCATCCTGCTCTTCGCTTCACTCCCTGCCTTTTCGCAGACTTCCGCTCCCACTCCGGAACCCCAGTCCCCCGCGACCGCCCCAGCCGCCGCTCCCCAATCACTCGCCCCGGAAGTCGCCGAAGCCGAAGCCGCCATCGCAACCTCCGACTGGAAATCCGCCGCGGCCAAGCTGACCCCCTACATCGCCGCCCACCCAGCCGATCCCCGCGCCCTCTTCGACGCCGGCTACGTGGCCGACGCCCAGAACCGCCTCGACGACGCTGTCACACTCTACCGTCAGGCCATCGAGGCCGACCCTAAATCCTTCGAAGCCCACGTCTCCCTCGGCCTCCTTCTCGCCCGCCAGAACAAATTTGACGACGCCCGCCCCGAACTCGCCCTCGCCACCAACCTCGACGCGGGAGAAGTTGGCCCTCTCGCCAAAGCCCGTGCCTGGCGCGCCCTCGCTCAGATTGATCGCAACGACGACCCCACCGAGGCCTCCAACGACCTCCTCGAGGCCCTCAAGCTCTCTCCCGAAACCCCCGACGATACCCTGCTCGCCGCCGAACTTGCCGAGAACGCCGGCGACAACAAAGCCGCCCAGGCCGCCTATCGCCGCGTCCTCGCAGCCGATCCCAAATCCGCCCCCGCCAACGCCGGACTCGCCCATATCCTCATCGCTGCCAACCAGTTTCCTGAGGCCGAAACCCTTCTCCGCGCCGCCCTCCAGCAAACGCCGGACGACCCCGCTCTCACTGCCCAGCTAGCCTCGGTCCTGGCCGCCCAGGACAAAGCCGAAGCCCTGCCACTGATCCAGAAACTCCACGACGCTCACCCGGAAAACGCCGCCATCACCCGCATGCTGGCTGAAATCCTTTCCGAGGCCGGCGACGTATCCGGCTCCGACCATTACTACGTTGCCCTGCTCGCCAAGAGCCCCAAAGACCCTGACCTTCTCGTCGCCCACGGACAAAACCTCACCCGCCAACTCCGCTTCGCCGAAGCCTTCGCCGCCTTTGACAAAGCCACCCAGATCGACCCCGCCAGCGCCGACGGTTGGGCCGGCCTCGCCTTTGCCGCTTCCAAAACCAGCCAGCCTTCTATCACACTGCACGCCCTTACCATGCGGTCAAAGTATCTTCCTGAGGTCCCCTCCACGTATTTCCTCTGGGCAACATCCTACGATTCACTGCACCAGAAAGAAGCGGCAGTCACTTACTACCGTCATTTCCTGGAAGCATCGGCAGGAAAGTTCCCAAATCAGGAATGGCAGGCTCGCCAGCGTATCGCTTTGCTCACCAAATAATCTCCCGCTGCGCGATCATGCTATTAACAGAAGCGGTCCCGGTTTCCCATCTGCAACTTTTGTGCGGGGAGATCACAATTTTTTTCTTGCGTTCTCCGTTAAAATGCGCGATAGTCTCGGCTTAAGGATTCCAGACGGCTTCAGCGGAGGTACATCATGCGGGTTCGTGTCTCTATGGCAGTCCTCGTCCTCCTCACCGCGACATCCGTCCCGGTCTACGCCTCAGGTTTTGACGACAAACCCTTCGATCAGCAGAGCATGGATGCGCTCGTCCTCAAGATCAGTCAGGCGCAGCCCCGTGAGCAGTACTTCCTCTACGCCCAGCTCATGCACCAGATGACCGAGGTCAGCCTCCGTCAGTACAACGCGGGCGACCAGGAAAAAGCCACGGGCATGCTGAAAGAGATCCAGGCCCTGGCCCACAAAATCCACCTCACCATGGCCGACGACAACAAGCGCCTCAAGGATTCCGAGCTCCTCCTCCGCCACACCGCCTTCCGCCTATCCGAGATGCTCCACAACAGCAACTTCGAAGACCGCGAACTTGTCCAGGAGACCCTCGCCCAGGTGAACCAGGCCCAAAGCGAAACCATGCTCCAGGTCTTCCGCAAGTAGCCTCATCGCTCGGAGCCCAGCTCCGGCAGCTACTCGTCGAGACCACGCTTGTAGAGATTCCTGGATCCAAGCGGGACAGCGAACGAAACCGGCAGGAACCGGGGTCACCAGAACCCAAACAGTCCATTGCGCATCCTATAGCGAGCGTCTATCATTACGGAAGACGGGCGGAGGACTCATGAGGCAACGAACCATTAACGTGATTCAGGCCCTTCTGGATGGTTTGACAGGAGCCGGCTTGTTCCAGCGACTTCGCTACCCAGGTTCTCCCCGGTTCGCCGTGGATCCGCGGTCTGCTTCGGATATTCTCGCTGAGACACCTTGGTTGAGCGAGCGCTTCGTCCGGTCGGCCGCGAACGACAAATCGTCCACCGTGGTTATGCTCGCAGGGAGAAGGTCGTACGTTGAGCCCGAGACCCACACCCACGGTTAGAGAAAACTCCCCCCTTGGAATCGTACCTCCGCCGGAAGTGCTCGATCTGTTTCAGCGCTTCGGACCTCAGGCGCCCATGGAAGTTCTTCGCATGTGGCGGGCTCAGCATCAGGCAAACTTTGTCTACGCAACGGTCGCGCTAGTCATCGCCGGGGCCCTGGGACTGGGTCTGATTGGCGGCTATGTCTTCTTGGTGATGCAGGGCCACGCTACCGCGGCCGGGGTGCTGCTCGGAAGTGGAGCTCTCAGCATGGTGGCAGGGTTCCGGACCGTTCGCCTCCACCGCGATCGGTAGCTTTGGCGCATCCCGGCCACGTGCGGATGTGTGGAAATGAATTGTGAAGTCCAACAGAAGCTTCTCTATATCCTGATATCGCTTCCAATCTCGCGAAGCGCCGCGCTTCGACCTCCCCACCTTCCTCCCCTCCAACTGAATGTGATTCAATAAACCCGTCGGAGCACAATCCCAAAAATGCGTAAACGGACCGCACTCCTCGTTCTCCTGCTTCTCGCCCAGCCCCTCTTCGCCCAAAAGGACAAGCGCGAACCCCTCACCGAAGCCGAGATCGAACAGATCCGCGAAGCCGGAATCGTTCCCAACCAGCGCATCGAACTCTACACCAAATTCCTCAATGAGCACGCCGACACCATCAAGAGCCTCACCGTCCGCAAAAAGACGGACGCCCGCGCCCAGCATCTCGACAACGAGCTTCAGGACTTCACCGCCCTCATGGACGAGCTCGGCTCCAATCTCGACACCTACTCCGACCGCCACGCCGACATCCGCAAGGCCCTCAAGCCCCTGTCCGAGTCCACTGACCGCTGGCTCAGCATCCTCCATGCCCTCATCGGCGAGCCCGGCTTCGACCTCGCCCGCAAAGAGGCCATCGAAAGCGGCGAAGACCTCACCGACCAGGCCAAGCGTCTCTTAACCGAGCAAACCGAATACTTCAAAGAGCACAAAGACGAAGCCAACCAGGAACGCGCCGAACCCAAATCAAAACCAGATGACAAGTGAGGGAGATGACAGGTTACAGATGACAGTTGAGTGCCGAATGCGGCTCACTGCACCGTAACGAGCGAGTTTTCTGTTCCGTTGCTGCCGGAATGCGAAGATTGACTTTCGTGGTTCTCAGTCAAGTGCACCCTATATATAAATTAATAAACATGGCAGTTACCTGCCATCGACGCCCCAGCAAAGCAGACAATTTCTCTTGACAGCGTGCGCGAACTCTCCTAAGGTAAACACACCCCTTTCGTATTAAGAAAACGGGGCACCTCTTCACTTCCTTTCACTCTATACGCCTCTGTCTTTGGCTCTGAAACTCACCGTTCCATGCATTGCTGAGTTCAAGCCGCGCCGTGCACGGAATTGTTTCTTTCAAAAAGCAAACACTCAGAGGAGACCCCATGAAAGGCACTTACCTGTCGTGCAGTGTCCTGGCTATCTGTCTTGGTTGTTCAGTCCCTGGCCTCTTAGCTCAAAATATGTCGCACGAAGAAGAAGTGGTACGCAACGCCTATGCGAAAGTCGAGCTGTTGTGCTCACTCAAGCCGATCACCCAGGCAGGCATTTCACAAATGAGCGGAAGCGAAGTCGACCAGCAACTTATCGGCGATAAGGTGAAAGAGGCGACACCCAGTTTCGAGCTGACCGATTTCAACGCCGGGAAGGTCGCAGATATCGCGGACGAACCATGGAGGCAGTTTGTCACACCGCCCCCGCCAGGAGAGAAAGTGTTATGGGGGGGCCTAGTAACCTTACCTTTCTCCGACAATGGCAATCTCACCCAATGGCAAGCGGCGGAAGTAAGATGGAACCCGGGCCCAACCTATTACGACCCTGATGAAGTGAGACGCTTGTTTGATCGTAGCGTGCGAGAGACCATCAAGGAAGGCACTCCCTACTGGTCAAACACCCCAGTCACCTATACGCGGTACGCCTCGTTTACCGTCAACGCAACCTTCCAGGGGCATTCAAGCGGCCCGCACAAAGCCATCTTCTTCTTTGGCACGGATAGCCACGGTATGGAATCCATTGCGCTGAACGACCTTATCAGCGGTGTGCAACCGCTGTGGGATGGGATTCAATCAACCCAATACCCCACAGGGCTCCTTCGCAGCAGCCTTCGGGACACGCCTACCGTAGCTTCCTGGACAAGAGCGAACGATATGCCCACGGCAAGCTGTGCCCCGACAAAGGGAGACGACATATGTTGTTCCCATGGGCGTTGTGGCATCTCTGTTGCCAATATGAATCGTGATCTGTCCACCCCCTTGCCCCAACCCAAAAAGTCAGGAGGGCAGTAATGAGATCGACACTTATCCTAATCGCGTTCCTCGGCATCCAGGCATTTGCCCACTGCCAAGTAGTGCAGCTAACATGTGCTACCTACACAAATACTCTCGGGCCATTCGGGTTTGTTGACTCCGATGCACAGCAGCACTATAACGGCGACCATTCAGATTCCGGGAGTTTGAACTCAACCTGTAGTTACGCTGGAGCAAATAACTCGGGGGCTTGCACAACGACTTGTACGACTAGCGTTCCTTACACGGCGCTGGACGAAGGTATCGTTTATGTCTACACTCACAACATTCAATCAGCCGTAGTTCAAGGAACTGCCACTGAGGCCCAGGCCACAGGTACCATTCAGTGCGGAGCGCAGTATGTCGCTGCAGTCCGTTCTTGCCCACTCCCTTTAGGCTGTGGCTTTTCGGTAACCATAAACGCCGCACCATCAGGGATTGGGGGAACTGTTATTACAACGGCGACTCCGCTATGGTCCAGCGTGACTCACACCTACACGAACAACTGCGTTCCTAAGATCGCGCCCGTGTGCGCCCCCGACCCGCCAGTACCGCCAACCGATCCCACTGGCGATGGGCCGACTGGTTGGTACGTATGGGACCAGTCTTTATGCGAATGGGTCTGGCATCGCGACGGTTCGACGCCCATCCTCATAGACACCGACGGATCAGGCTTCCACTTGACCTCAGCAGCGATGGGAATCAAGTGGGACTTTTATGGAAACGGCCATCCTGTCCAAATTGCGTGGACCGCGCCTGGGAGCACCAACGGATGGCTAGCCATGCCGCAGGATGGTCAGATTACGAGCTCTCGGCAGTTGTTCAGTAACGTAGCGGCGCAGGCGGGAGTCACTGACGACGCGCAACTGAACGGGTTCCGGGCATTGGTGGGCTACGACACAGACGGCAATGGGGTAATCGATCACAATGATAACCCCTGGTGGCAACAGTTCAGGGTTTGGATCGATACGAATCACGACGGCGTGGCTCAGCCGGATGAACTGCATACCCTGGATTCGCTGGGGATCACGTCGATTTCGCTCAAATATGAAGCTAGCCCAAAGACGGATCAATATGGGAATGCTTTCCGCCTGAAGGGTACGCTCGGCGCCGACAAGGGTGACCCCGTCAAAAGGGTAATATATGACGTAACACTCACAAAGAAATGAAATCCTCCCACATGGTTCTTTCCAGGACTTCGTATCATTGCGCTGGATGGCCGCGGAAACGCGGCCCCGGTTCGATCCGGACGACCCTAGCCGATTTCGAGCTATTTCATCCTTTTCGCTCCCCGTCCATTCAATACGCTCCCCCCTCCCCGCTGCTCTTGGGGTTTCAACTGTAATCTGCCATCTGTACCTTGTAATCTAGAGCAGTGTCCCCCGACTTCGCCCCCATCTTCCAGGAAGAATACCGCGCCCTCCGCCCCCGCGCGCCCATGCCGCCGATCTCCGTCCGCTTCCGCCGCTTCACTTCCCTCAACACCACCATCCGCCTCCGCGAAGGCCAGATCCACGTCAGCCTTTCCGACCTCCTCGAAGGCGCGCCCGAATCCGTCATCCACGCCATCGCCCACATCCTCATCGCCAAGCTCTACAAAAAGCCCATCGACCCCGCCCACAATCTGCGTTACAAGCGTTTCGCCTCTTCCGCCGCCGTCACGCGCCAAACCGAGCTCATCCGCGGCGCGCGCGGCGCCAAGCGCTTCACCGGCCCTGAAGGCCGCTACTACAACCTCGAAGCCGTCTTCGATTCGCTCAACACGCGCTTCTTCGGTGGCATGCTCGGCCGTCCCGAACTCACGTGGAGCGAGCACATGGCCAAGCGGTCGTTAGGTCATTACGACGCCGCCCACAACACCATCGTCGTCAGCCGCGTCTTCGACCGCCCCTCAAGTCCGCGCTATGCAATCGAGTACCTGCTCTACCACGAGATGCTCCACCTCAAGCATCCAGTAAAAATGCGTGGCCTCCGTCGCTGCGTCCACCCCGCCGCATTCAAAGCGGAAGAAGCCCTGTTCCCCCAGCTCAAAGAAGCCCTGGCTTTCATCAAGCGCCTCTAGCTCCGTAACGAGGAATCCATGACCCCGCCCACCACAGAAAAACCCCGCTGCTCCTGGGCCACAAGCGACCCCCTTTACCGGGCCTATCACGACCAAGAATGGGGCGTTCCCGAATATGACAGTCGCGCTCTTTGGGAAACCCTCATGCTCGAAGGCTTCCAGGCCGGCCTCTCCTGGATCATCATCCTGCGCAAACGCGAAACCTTCCGCAAAGCCTTCAAGAACTTCGACCCCGCCAAAGTCGCCCGCTTCACTGAGGCCGACATCCTCCGCCTGTTACAAGACCCCGGCATCATCCGCTCCCGCGCCAAAATTCAGGCCACCATCAAGGGCGCGCAAATCTACCTCGACATGCAATCCTCCGGCGAAGACTTCTCCAAATGGGTCTGGGGCATGGCCGGCGGCAAGCCCATCCAAAACGACGGCACGCTCCCATCGCAATCCCCGCTGTCAGAAGAAATCTCCAAGGCCCTGAAAAAACGCGGCTTCAAATTCGTCGGCCCCGTCATCGTCTACGCCTGGATGCAAGCAGTCGGCATGGTCAACGACCACGCGCCCGAATGCTTCCGGCGAAAGCAAGTGAAGTGCTAGCACTGCTGTCAATGCTTGCAATGACAGCACGCTCGCGCTAAGCTAATTTCATGGCGACGATCACCATTCGCAATCTCGATGAAAAGGTCAAGCGCCGCCTCCAGGTCCGCGCTGCGCTCAACGGCCGCTCCATGGAAGCCGAGGCCCGTGAACTGCTTTCTGGCCAGCTTGCAGACGGCCCCACGAGGCCCCGAGTAGGCCTTGGCACTGCCATTCACAGACGCTTTGCAGCATTGGGTGGCGTCGAGCTCCAAATTCCGCCACGTCAGTTCTCCACTCGCCCGCTTCCAAATTTTGACGAATGATTCTGCTCGATACGAATGTCATTTCCGAAATGATGCGGCCAAAACCGGCACCTGTCGTTTCCGCGTGGCTCGACCAAAATCCGGAAGAGGATCTTTGGACTGCCTCCGTTGTCCTGGCAGAATTGCTCTCCGGCATCGATCTCATGCCTGTGGGCCGCAAGCAAAGTGCGTTGCGCGAATCCATTGAATCCATGATCACCGAGGATTTTCGCGGCCAGATTCTCAAGTTTGATCTGCCTGCAGCGCGCCACTACGGACGAATCCTCGCATTACGCCAGAAGATGGGCCGCCCCATCAGAGAAATGGATGCCCTAATCGCCGCCACCGCTTTAGCGAACGGCGCAACTCTGGCCACCCACAACATTTCCGACTTTGAAAACTGTGGTGTCCAGCTGGTCAATCCTTGGTCATAGATCCAGCAATGAAATAAATCCCGCCCCGTTAAGCCGCCGCTCGCGCCTTAACCGGCTCCGTCACAGTCCGCGTAGCCGCCCACCAAATCAGCACAATCCCCGCCACCACGCTCCCCGCGCTGGCCAATTGCGCATTCGATAATCCCCAAACAATCTTCGGGTTCCGCCGCACAAATTCAACCAGAAAACGCGCCAGCCCGCTCAGCACCAGGTACTCGCCCACAATCGCGCCCGTCCCGTGCGGCTTTCCGCCTCGCCGCCAAAGCCACCAGCCAATCAACAACCCAGCCGCCAGTTCATACAGCGGCGTCGGATGAACCGGGACAAACGTCGGCTCAATCCCTCGCGGAAAACTCATCCCCCAAGGCAAATTCGTAGGAATCCCGTAGCAGCCATCCCCGGAAAGAAAGCACCCAATCCTGCCAATCCCATATCCGATCGCCGCTGCCGGGGCCGCCAGATCCAGCGTCCTCAGCCCACCGATCTTCGCCCACCAGCCCTGAAAAATCAGCGCGGAAATCCCAAACAGCAGCCCGCCGAACCACGCAAACCCCGCCGTATCCCAAAGCACCCGCCAGCCCTGCTCCTGAAACTCCATCGGCGTGTCGATCACGTGCCACAGCTTGGCGCCCACAATTCCCAGCACCGCGGCAATCGCCACCATCCCCACCGCGTCCCCGTCCAAACCGGCGCGCTTGAAACCCCGGTCCATCACAAAAGCAGCCGCCACGCAGGCCAGCCAAAGCATCAATCCGAAGGTCGGCACATTCAAGTGCCAGATGTGCAAAAAAGGCAACATATCTCTTCAAGTATAGACGTTACATCGGCCCCGATTGATGCTCCACCCATCGCGAAGGCCCAGAATCCAGGCCGCTCCGACGGCGCCTGCCCGCATTCGCAATTTTGAATGACGATCCCTATCCCATCCCGCCCCATTCGCGCGATACTGTCTGCATGGCCACCTCTACCTACCAGGACCTTGAGATCCTCTACACCCGTCAACAGATAGCCGACCGTGTCGCCGAAATGGGCGCTCAAATCTCTCAAGACCTCAATGGAGAAAAGCTTGTCATGGTGGGCGTGCTCAAGGGTGCGGCCATTTTTCTTTCGGACCTGGCCCGCTCCATCCAGGCCGACGCCACCTTCGACTTCGTCGCCGTCTCAAGCTACGGCAAGGGACAGCGTTCCTCCGGCGCCGTCAAGCTCATCAAGGATCTCGACGAGCCCATCGAAGGCAAAAACGTTCTCATCGTCGAAGACATACTCGACACCGGCCTCACCCTCGCCTACCTGCGCAAAATCTTTCTCCAGCACCACCCCAAAACCCTGCGCATCGCCGCCCTGCTTGACAAGCCCTCGCGCCGCCTCGAGCACATCGAAGCCGACTACACCGGCTTCTCCATCCCCAACCTCTTTGTCATTGGTTACGGCATGGACTACGCCGAGCGCTACCGCAACCTGCCCGACATCTGTCTAATGAGTCCTGACCATCCCGAATAGCGTTGGAGTCGCTCGTATGCCCAACCAATCCGCCCCCCACCCGGAGACCGAAAGAATCCGCAAATTCCTCGTCGAGGCCTACCAGGACTTCAACACCCGCCGCATGGAAGCTGTCCTCGCCCGCATGCAGCCGGACGTCGATTGGCCCAATGGATTGGAAGGCGGCCGCGTTCAGGGAGTGGACGGCGTGCGCATCTACTGGAAGCGCCAATGGTCTCTCATCGATCCCATTCTCGAGCCCGTAAAGATCGACGTCGATTCCGAAGGCAAAGCCAAAGTCAGGATCCACATGATCATTCGCGACCTCCAGGGCAACGTTGAACGCGATGCCACCGTACACCACGTCTACACCTTCCGCGACGGCCTGATCCAGCACATGGAAATCGTGTAGTGATCTGAGAAAAAGTAGTACGTGGTCATCCTCAGCAACCAGAGCGAAGCGCAGGGAGCCGAAGCACCTGCTTCCCGCTGCAGGATCGCGTCAAGCTTTGGACGCGATAACTCCATCCCATCCGCTCCGAGGTAACTATAATTCTTACAAAATAACTAATAACTAACTATCCAATAGCACTGGTTACCTCGAAAAAATATTTCGAGAATTAGACCATTTTCATTGACGCGATGCGTCAAATGCCACACAATCCGACCACGGGTCTAACACCGCTACCTGTGCCACCTCATCCCCTTGTTGCACAAAGCTATCCGCAACAACGGGGTGTAACTCACGGTGCCACATCAAAACCCCGTCGGACTGGAAAGGATCGAAAATTGAATCTAAAGCGAGTAGCGGGATCGTTATTTTGCATCGCACTTTTCGCACTAAATGCCACTGCACAGACGAACACGTTTCCTGCCACCGGCAACGTCGGCATCGGCACGACGAGCCCGAGTCAGGCTCTCGAAATCAATAATTCTAACGCCAATCTCCTCCTAAGAGTGAACCCGACGGGAAGCCCGACACAGTCTGCTAGATTTCTCACCGGCGCATTTTCGGGTAACCCCGCGACCGCGTTTTATGCCTACAACGTGAGCGGGACAAACCTTCTATACATCGGCGGCGGAACAGGCTCAGCCGAGCCCGCCTCCGTTATCCGCTTCAACACCGGGACTGCAGGTGCTATCGGAGCGGGTACCACCGCGATGACCATTATCCCCCCCGGATACGTTGGCATCGGCACGACTGCTCCCAGCACCGCGTTGCAAGTGCAAGGCAACGTCACCGTTAGCGGAACGGGCAACGGCATTTACTTTCCCGGTTACGCGACTCCCCAGACAGTGCCTTACACCGGCTGCACCGGTGCCGACTATGCCGAATCCGTCAACGTAACTGGAGACCGAACGAAATATGAGCCAGGAGACATCCTGGTCATCGACCCCGAATCACCCGGCAAATTCCTCAAATCGAATCAGGCATATTCCACGCTGGTCGCGGGCATTTATTCCACCAAGCCAGGCTTCGTTGGCAGACTGCATCCGGAAGACGCGGAATCCGATAAAACGGAAGTGCCCATGGCCATGGTTGGCCGAGTTCCCACCAAAGTCAGCGCGGAAAATGGCCCCATCAAGATCGGCGATTTGCTCGTCGCCTCCTCCACTCTGGGCTACGCCATGAAAGGCACAGACCGCAATCAGATGCTCGGCGCGGTCATCGGCAAAGCCTTGGGACCGCTCGACTCAGGCACCGGCGTTATCGAAGTCCTGGTCACCTTGCAGTAGGCAACCACCGCAGCTCTGAGGAAGAACGACATGTCGCGCACGTCTCGAAATCTTATTCTCATGCTGGCTGTGTTGCTCGGCTCGGGTGGCTGCGCTCTTACCGCACAAACCCCAATCGGATCGGTCACCATCACCGGAACCGAGCAGGTTTCGTCGGGAGGGGTGTGGGATAACGGAACCGTCACCGCAACCTTCAACGGCGTTTCCACCTCGATTCCCTATGGGCAATACTCCAGCCCCGCCGGCGTAGCCTCTGCATTGGCTGCAATGATCTCGCAAAACTGCAACATGCCCGTCTACGCAAAGGCAACCGGAGCAACCATCAACTTCTACCCCAAGGGAACAGACGTAATCAATTCGGCAACTTTATCCAGCGCCACCAACAACCCCACCCTCTTTTCCCAAAGTTCCTTCCCTGACAATAACTCCCATCTGTTTCCGACCACACCGATTATCGTGGCCACAACATCGGCTTCGACCTCAATATATGGCACTGCCTTGACGCTCACCGCAACGTTTCCTGGCGGCGGCCCGACAGGTTCGGTAACGTTCTACAACGGCAGCACAGCTCTCGGCAGCGGGACGATCAGCGGAACCACTGCGTCGTTTACAACAAACTCCCTGACCGCTGGCACGCACAGCCTCACGGCTTCTTACCCCGGAAATGCGAGTTACCACGCAGCCACATCCGGCGCCACCACCCAGACCATCACCAAGGCAACGCCGACCATTGCCCTAAGCTCATCGGCAACAGGCACCACGACTTACGGATCGGCCGTAACATTAACCGCCGCAGTAACACCAAGTCTCGCCACCGGGAGTGTGACGTTTACTTTCGGTTCAACCAACCTTGGCGCAGCCACCATATCAAGCGGAACGGCAAGCATAACCACAACATCTCTTCCCATCGGCTCTGACACCATCACAGCCGCATACGGCGGAGATAGCAATGATCTCGCTTGGTCCGGGCCGCTCCAGCCCCCGGTTCCAATAGCCCCTTTGACACTGACCATCGCCGCTGACCCTCAGACCATGCCTTATGGTGGGCCGATCCCCTATCTCACTTTTCTAGTCACGGCTCAGAACAGCAACGGCAACTCTATCGATAACACGAACCAGTCCGTGTATACCGGAATGCCCAATCTAACCACAGATCCGCCAGTTACAACCACTTCTCCGCTAGGCCCCTATGACATCGTTGTTGCAATTGGAAACTTTGCGGTCAACTCTAACAATACGAACTACGTTAGCACCCCGATTTTGCAGAATGGCACATTGCAGATCGTACGGGATAAACCCAAACTTTCGATCTCTTCAATCCTCCCAGTTCCTTATGGGAACTCCACCAATATTGTGGCAACTGTTTCAAATGCTTCAAACGCGCAGCCTAACACAGTGATTCCGACGAGGAATGTCATATTTTCAATTATCGATTCCAATAACAGCATAGACACCACAAGCGACCCCGTGCCCCTCAGCAGCAGTGGCACAGCAACCTGGAACCCGTGTACAGACCCATCAACTTGCCAGCTCCCGACCCTCCCGATAGGAAGTTACACCGTCAAAGCAGAATATGAGGGTGACACAAATAACGAACCGGCTAGCGGCACCCAATCGTTGAGCATGGTTCTGGCACCCTCGGTAACAATGATTACAAATCAGAACACACCTTGTGCTCCGATAGGTTTCGGATCCAACCCACCACTCAATTTCGTCGTTACAGTCAATTGGCCTCCTTACTACACGCCCCCGCCCCTGGCACAAAACATCGCCGGGCCAACGGGCCAGGTCAACTTGACCCTTTTACCACCCTCCGGAGGAGATGCAGTAACCCTTGACTATGCCTTTCTGGTCGGTGGCCCGCCGCAGTCATTTGCGGTGCCCACGGCAACCTTTTCACCGATCGCGGCGAGCATCCTCCAAGCTTATGGATCTGCGGATGACACCATTACCGCGGCGTATCCGGGAGACACCAATTATGACAAAAGCAATGGTACTTGTACGATTCAAGTGGAGGCAGATTGAGGTGGATCGCACGTAGTCGAGTTGGATGTGCCGATGCAGTTAGCGTTGACAAAGCACAGGCGAATGTTGAAGAGGAGAATCTATGAAAGCTACGATTCGTAACCTGGGATTGCTGATTCTGGTTGTTGCTGCCTTCGGCGGCCTGGGGATGGCGCAGGCAACAGAGCCGTCGACAGCCAAAGAAAAACATGTCAAGGACATTTGGGCCGAGCAAACGAGAGAGACGCAATCTGCCAGCCCTTTGTGCCAGGAAACAATTGAAATGAGAAAAAGGCCCAAAGACTCCTTCAATCTTCATTGGCTCAAGGTAGATCCTTCCACCCTGGAAGCAGACCTGGACAACCTGATGGAGAAGAGCGATGAGGTCGTCCTGGTCGGCCAAGACTCTTCCAGCGCCCTTGCAATCTCACCGTCGGGGAAAGATGTCGCCCAATACTATGACGTGAAGGTGTTGCACTCCTGGAAGGGATCGCACAAAGTTGGCGACACTCTCACATTTGCGATGCCGGGAGGAGACCTCAATTGCCCAACGCCGGGGATTCCGCATCAAAGCTGGGTGGACTTCGTTACCATCGTTGAAGGGGGTCCATCTGGAAACGGGAGACTGCCATGGGGCGCCCATATACTGTTTCTGCGTCAGACACACGGCGATGAAACACCATTTCTTCCCGGACTACGGTTGACAGGAGGCAACGGAATGCAAGGAATGTACACAGTCCCGTTCAGTGTCCACGATGATACCTGTGAAGCTATCCTCCGAGAAGATATTAAGAAGTGTAGCGCGTTTCTGGAAACAAGCCAGATTCCGCTCAACGCCCAATACTACGCGCACGACCCGCTGATCAAAAAGTATGACGGCGTGCCAGCTTCGGAATTCCTGAGAGAGGTCCAGTCTGTGGCGGATTCGCTAGGGTATGCCACGCAAGCCAGCGCCAGCAAGTGAAACCGAGGATCAGAGTTTATGGGAATCATGATGCGTTGTCTGATGGGATCGATAATGGCCGCAGCCATCGTGACCGGGTTTGGATTGGCGCAGCAAACAACTCGAGAGAAGCACGCGAAAGACATCGAGGCTGAACACACGCAAGATGTGATGGCTGCAAGCCAGGTGTGTGAACAGTCGGGCGAAGACAAACCCTATGTCTATAAGATTCACCCTGTGGACCAGAAGACTTTGGCGCAAGATATGGCCGGCCTCATGGAAATGAGTGATGAGGTCCTTCTGGCCAGACAAACGCCAGATAGCTCTGTTGCGCTTTCTCCCGCAGGGGACGACGTCTTTGAGTATTTTGACATGCAGGTATTGCACACTTGGAAGGGCTCCCTCAAGGCTGGGAATATCGTGACTGTCGTTCTGCCTGTCGGGTTACGCATTTGGCATCCTGGCGCCCCGGCGTATGTCAATGAACCTGAAATTGGGTTTCGGTTTAGGCCCCAATCAACTCTTAGATGTCCGTGGCAGACGATCAATGGCAAACCCCTGCACATCGATATGCGAGGAGTCCGTGATTGGCAGGGCGGAGGCCACGACCCTTACGTACTGTTCTTGCGGAAGTCGACCCAGGAGGACGAGGTACAAATCGCTCCAGGATTCCGGCTCGCGGGAGGGGACGGCCTGCAGGGCATGTATGCCCTCTCTAACTCCGAAACTGAAGGAATCCACAATTGTGATTTCCAAACCCCCGCGTTCTTTTCTACCGACAGCGGTAACGGGCCCGCGTGCATCGCATCTCTGGAAGCGAATCAAAAACCTGTTTTCACTGGATACCGGCCCGCCTCAGGCGGATTAACCGGCGATCCGATTCTGAAGAGGTACGGCGTAATCTCGGTCTCTAGTTTTCTGAAAGAAGTCCAAGCCACAGCGGATTCGCTAGGGTATGCCACGCAAGCCAACGCAACGAAGTGAGGCTGAAGGCCAGGATTAATGAAAACTTCGATACGTAACCTGCGATTGCTGATTCTGGTCGTCGCTGCCTTCTGCGGCTTAGGGGTGGCGCAGGAAGCCCCCCCGGAAAAGCACGTGAAGGACATCAGAACCGAACAAACGCAGGAGGTGATTCTCGCAAGTCCCTTGTGCCAGCGGACAAGGGAAAATCCCCATACGGCCAGCCACATACGTAGTGTGGCTCCGGCCACGCTGGAACCAGATCTATCGAGCCTGATGGAGAAGAGCGACGAGGTGATACTGGTCGGAGATACCATCACCAGCACCGAGGCCATCTCTCCCTCGCAGCAGGATGTGGTCAAGTATTACGATGTGCAGGTGCTGCGAAGTTGGAAGGGCTCGCACAAGGTTGGCGATCTCCTCACTTTTGCCCTACCGAATGCGACCGTCCGCTGCACAACGTCGCTCGCAAACGGGGAGCCGACATTCACCACTCTGTCGGGTGTCAGCGGTTTGAAGGGGCCAGTGTGGGGAGCCTTTGTTCTGTTTCTGCGTCACTCTCAGGGCGACGAGGCACAGCTGACTCCTGGCCTCCGGCTGACGGGGGGCGACGGACTGCAGGGAATGTTCCAGGTATCTCTAGACCTGCATAGCCACATTTGTAACGTAGCCCACCCCCGCAAAACTGGGGAGTGTAGTGCGTTTCTGGAAGCGAGCGACATTCCAGTGGTGGACCTATACGTTCGCGATCCACTGTCTAAGGAGTACGACGGGATGCCGATTTCGAGCTTCCTGCAAGAAGTGCAAGCCACAGCCGATTCGCTAGGATATGCCACGCAAGCCAACGCCACAAAGTAAGGCTGAAGGTCGGGGTTTATGGGAATTCTGATGCGTAGCTTGGCGGGATCGATTTTGGCCGCAGCCGTCGCGGCCGGGTGTGGAATGGCGCAGGAAACCATCCCGGAGAAGCATGTGAAAGACATCAGAGCCGAACAAACGCAGGAGGTGATTCTCGCAAGTCCCTTGTGCCAGCGAGCAAGGGAGAACCCCGACTCAGCCTCCCATATCCGCAAAGTGGACCCGGCAACGCTGGAACCTGATCTTACCCGTCTTATGGAAAAAAGCGACGAGGTCGTTCTCGGTGGGGCAGCCACTGCCTTCACGACAGCGATCTCTCCCTCGGGGGACGACGTAGCTCAATACTTCGACGTGAAGGTGTTGCGCACCTTGAAGGGATCGTATAAGGCCGGCGATACTCTTACTTTTGCGTTGCCTTGGTCAATTCTCACGTGCGGCAAGGTAAGTTTCGTTACTGTCCCCAGCACCCCCTGGAACGGTAACTCTCAGGGACCGTTCGTTTTGTTCTTGCGTCAGGCTCATGGCTACGAGGCACAATGGATTTCCGGACTTCAGCTGACTGGGGGCGAAGGCCTACAAGGGATGTATGTACTGCCCGTACCACTCAAATCCCAAGACTATAAAAACTGTACCGGCATACTCCGCGGTAGCGTGGAAAAGTGCAATGCATTCCTGGAAGCGAGCCAGGATCCCATCTCAATCGAAAACCGCGTCGACCCACTAATCAAGAAGTATGACAAGACGCCGATCTCCGAATTTCTAAAAGAAGTCCAGGCCACAGCGGATTCGCTGGGGTATGCCACGCAAGCCAACGCCACCAAGTGAGGCTGAGGGTCAGGGTTTATGAAAACTACGATACGTAACCTCCGATTGCTGATTCTGGTTGTTGGCGGGTGGCCCGGGTGCCGGGGTTGAAGAGTCATTCCCCCCAAAAAAGCGGGTGCCCCAGGTGCCTCGCATTTGGGCACCTGGGTTTCGACGAATCGCGCACACATCCAACGGACTGGCCCCCACATAAGGATTGATTTCGATCGGGGGTGGAGATGTCTCGGCGGATGGCGCACCCTAAGCTTTTAAAACCCTGACCATCCCCACAACGGCGGGTGCCCCATTCTTCGCGGCATTTTGCGAAGGGTGGGCGGGCATGACCCTTGACCATCGTCGTGGGTACCCCGTCCCTCGCCGTTGCGGATCGTCAATCGACACACAACAGTGACCTGCTCCCGCTCCGCTGGCGAACCCATTCCCCCGCGCAGCCGCACAGACAACAAAATCCAAATAAACAACACAGTATCAACAGGTTGCGCCACTATCCCGTGCAAAATCAGAGCGCTTTCAAATAAAATGCTAATTTCTCTGCAACCCACTTGCTCGATTAATGAAACTCTCAGCAACCGAAACATCTCAAAAAGGCTGCCCGCAAGGTACGTGTCTCAACGAGTCGCAACCACAGGTTCAACCCTTTCGCATGTTTTGTAGCCATTTCTGCAGCCATTTCAGCTAGGGTGCGCAACCCTCCGATGCAACCATTCGCGTTCATAATCCGCAACTAAGAACCGTGAACTAAGAACTAAGAACTGTGAACTGCGAACTGTGAACTGTTATCCGAAACCCAAATCACCAGGGCCCTCACGACAGCGCCCGCAGCCCCTTCCGCAGCCCCTCCGGATCGCCCCCAGGGATCATTTCCTCAATCGCATGGTGCGTCGCCTCCCAAACCGGAACAGCCCGCGCCAGCAGCTCCTGCCCCTTCCGCGTCAGCGTCAAAATCCGGCTCCGCTTATCCCACGGATCCTGCGACACTTCCACTAACCCACGCCGTTCCAATGGTTTAAGAGCCGCCGTCAGCGTAGTCCGATCCATCCCCAGTAAGTCAGCAACCGGCCCCATCGGCGGCGGCACCGGCCGATTCAACGACATCAGCAAAGAAAACTGCCCGTTCGTCAGCTCGAATGGCCGCAGCACTTCATCGAATCGCCGCCCCAGCGCCCGCGCCGCCCGCTGCACATGCAGACACAGGCAGCAATCCTTTACAAGCAGCGTAGTTTCATAAGGAACCAAGTTCTTGCTTGACACGGAGCAAGGTTAGTTGATATCAACATAATCGTCAAGGTTTCTTCCCCGAAACCGCCCCAAAACCGCAGAATCCGCCCGAATCGAGGTCCCCAATGTCTTTCTTCCGCGATCTTAAGCTCGCCATCCGTTCTCTTTCCCGCGTCCCCACATTGTGGCTCACCGTTGCCCTCACCCTCGCTCTCGGCATCGGCGCTAACGCTGCTATTTTCAGCGTGGTACGCGCCGTCCTCCTGCGCCCCCTCGCCAATCAGGATGAAGACCGCCTGCTCTACATCCGCCAAAGCGCCCAGGGTTTGGGTCAGGAAAACGCCAACTTCTCCATCCCTGAAATCAAGGACCTCGGCACCGGCCTAAAGACCATTTCTGAGATCGGCACCTTTTCCGAGATTGACTTCACCATCGTCGGTCTCGGCACTCCCCGCGAAATCCCCGCCGGCGTAGTAGACGGCAATTATTTCCATGTCATGGGCCTCCGTCCCGTCCTCGGCCGCCTGCTCGGTCCCTCCGACGACGGACAGAACGCCCCCGGAGCCGTCGTACTCACCTATCATTTCTGGCGCGATTCGCTCCATTCCGATCCCAGCGTCCTCGGCAAAACCGTTCGCCTTGAGAGCTGCTGCGGCGCGCGCGGTGCCACCATCGTCGGCGTCCTCGAACCCTCCGTGCCCTATCCCGTTGAAACCGAGATCATTGCCAATGTCGTCACCAGTCCCCACCATCTCTCCGCTACCATGGTCACGGGCCGCTCGCACCGCATGACCGAGATCTTCGCCCGCCTCGCTCCCGGTGCCACCCTCGAGGCCGCCCGCGCCGAACTCAACACCAGCTACGCCTCCATGATCGGCTCGCACAGTGAGGACTACAAACCTGGAGATCGCTGGGCCATCGGCGTCACTCGCATGCACCAGCAGATAAACGCCCGTGCCAACAACATCCTATGGATACTCTTCGGTGCCTCCGCCCTCCTATTCGTCATTGCCAGTTCCAACGTCGCCAACCTCGTCCTGGCCCGCACCGTTCGCCGCGAACCGGAGCTCGCCGTCCGCGCAGCACTGGGCGCAAGCACCGCCATCCTGCGCCGTTCCCTCCTCGCCGAAAGCCTCGTCCTCTGCGGTAGCGGCGCACTTGCCGCAATCGCCCTCGCCATCCCCATGGTCAAAATCCTCGGCAGCTACGCCTCGCGCTTCTCCGCGCGTGCCCACGACCTCACGCTCGACTTCAGCCTGGTCTGGTTCGGCATCGCCCTCGCTCTCATCGCCGCCATATTCCTCGCATTCATTCCCCGACTGCCCTCGTCCAAGTCTCCGCAGGGTGGCCTCACAGGCCGCGGCGCGCGCGTCGCCGGAAGCAGCAGCGGCCGTCTGCGCATCTTCGCCATCACGCAAATCGCTGCTTCCTTCCTGCTGCTCGCCGGCGCATGCGTCCTGATGAAGACACTTTTTGTTCTCGAACAGACACGCCCGCCCTTCGATACCGCCAACGTTCTCGCAGTCAATCTCCCCATCATGAACTACGAAAAAACGCCTGAGCAGGTGCACGAGTTTTATCGCGAAGTCGAGCGCCATGTTGCCGCCATCCCCGGCGTCGAAAAAGTCGCTCTTGGCTTCAGCGTTCCCTGGCGCGACAATCGCGAGCAGGGCATCAACTTGGCGTTCGCCGCGCAGGGCTCCCGCAGGTCAGACGGCCAGGACTACCGCGCGCGCTTCCGCTCCGTTGGGCCGGGATTCTTCTCCACCCTCGGCATGCCCCTCATTGACGGACGCGACTTCAACGACGGCGACAAAGAAGGATCGGAGCGCGTCGTCATCATTAGCCAGGGTCTCGCCAATCTCCTTTATCCCGGCCAAAACGCGCTCAACCGCAAAATTCAGTGGACCGACCCCGTGATCAAGTTCATCGGCATGAGTCCCGAGCCGCGCCGCATCATCGCCGTCGTCCCCGATATCGACGACGAAAACATTATCCCCGCCCCGGCCATGACCATTTACCAACCAGTCGACCAGGAATGGGCGAGCGGCCGGCTCTTCGTCCGCGCCCATCAGGACCCCTACTCTCTCGTGCCCGCCATCGCCCGCACCGTTCATGAGATGTCGGCAGACCAGCCCGTCGAGCGCGCCAGCACTCTCCAGGACATCCGCGCAGAAGTCCTCACTCCCGATCGCCTCAACGCCGTAGTCTTTGGTGGATTCGCAGCCGTCGCCCTCCTCATCTCCGTCGTCGGTGTCGGTGGCGTCCTCGCCTTCTCCGTCAGCGGCCGCACACGCGAGTTCGGCATCCGCATGGCCCTCGGAGCGCTCCCCCGCAACATCCTCGCAGGAGTCCTCACCGAAGGCCTCGCCATTGCCGGAATCGGTGTCACCGCCGGCGTCGTTACCGGCTTCGCTTTCGCCCGCATTCTCGGCAAATACGTAGCCGAAGTCCAACAGCCCGGCGCACTCGTTTTTGTCGCCTCGGCCATCGTCATCCTGACCGCGGCCGTCGTAGCCTCCGCCGTCCCGGCCGCCCGAGCCGCCAGAATCAACGCCGTAGAAGCCCTCCGCGCCGAATAATCACTGCCTTTTTACATCTCCACGGAAGGCGAGCATGTCCCATCCTTTCCCGCAGCTTCGTCGCGGGGAGGGTGGGAAGCATGAGGCTTGCGCAAGCAAACAAAGCCCTGCCTTTCATCTGACGGAAAGCGAAAACAGCGACGGGGTAGGGCCCCCAGGAGTCGAAGGCCGCAAAGGCGGCGCCTGCCCCACCGCAGGTGGTTTATACTCAAATTTCGTAAATGGCCCGGCGAGCCGCCACCGGACTTACAGCGCTTTTTTAGAAGGCAAGGAGCACGGCTCATGTCCGCGATCATTCCCATCCGCGAATCCGACCTCGAATTCGACAACGGCACATTCGACTCTGCCGGTTTTGCCGCCACCGCGCTATCCACGTGGCAGGCGCTTGCAGCCGTTATTGACCACACCCTCCTCAAGCCTGACGCCACCCGCGTCCAAGTCGAAACCCTCTGCGAACAGGCCGCCAAGTATCGCTTCGCGTGCGCCATGATCAACCCCGTCTGGGTGCCCACTGCGGTTCATGCCCTTGCTGGAACCGGCGTTCCCGTCGGCGTTGTCATCGGATTTCCCCTCGGCGCATCGCTGGTCTCTACCCTCCGCCACGAAGCCGCGTCAGTCACCCGCCTGGGCGCGCGCGAAGTCGACATGGTACTCCCCATCGGCCAGCTTAAAAGCGGCAACCATCAGGCCGTCCACCACGCCATCCACGCCGCGGCCACTGTCGCCCATCACAACGGCGCAATTCTTAAGGTCATCCTCGAAACCTGCCTGCTCACCGTCGAAGAAAAGCTCCGCGCCTCCGAAATCGCTATCCATGCCGGCGCTGATTTCCTCAAAACCTCCACCGGCTTTTCCACCGGCGGCGCAACCCCAGCCGACGTAGCCCTTCTTCGCGGTGTAGCCGGCGCACGCTCCGGCGTCAAAGCCTCCGGCGGCATCCGCACCCTAGCTGACGTCCGCACCCTCCTCGAAGCCGGCGCCAACCGCATCGGTGCATCCGCCTCCGTATCCATCCTCCGCGAACTCGGCGCCGAATAGCATTCAGGCCTCATCATTCCGCCGATACGCTCCAATCATTGCAAAGTATCCAGCG
>Ga0302197_10001381_pt1 | contig 23632 bp, 26 predicted proteins | sample II_Bog_N2_1_FD_193526 | JGI IMG/M metagenome (GOLD analysis project Ga0302197, IMG submission 193526) | Peat permafrost microbial communities from Stordalen Mire near Abisko, Sweden - II_Bog_N2_1 | ecosystem: Environmental > Terrestrial > Soil > Wetlands > Peat | place: Sweden: Abisko...
CTGAAGCTGCACTTGCGGGGAAATCTGGGGGCCAAACGTGGCCTTCGTCTGGCGTTTCAGGAGATCCCGCCAGCAGGCTTTTAGGTCCTCCGGAGTGGCCAGTTCCCGGGCCTTCTTGTCCTCTCCCCAGGCCCTGAGTACCGAGTGGATAAGTTCGCCGAATCCAGCTGGGCTTAGCTCGCCGTCAAAGGGTTCCTGTTCCTCCCACCGGAGCACTTTGGAGAAATAGAACCGCGTGGGACAGGCGAGGTAGGCCTTGAGCGCGGAAGGGCTGACATGGGCCCAGGCCCGGTTGCCCTTGGTACCGGCGGGTGGCCGTAGCCGCCAACCACCACGCGACCAGGGCGGAGTCGGTTGGGTCGGGACGTCGGGCTCGTCCTTGATGTATTCTCGCACGCGGGGGGCCAGATCCTGCCCATCCGCCTGAAGGAGCACGCGCGACGGGCGGCAGGGCTCGCCCTCGGCGTCCACCTGGGCCGTGAGCACGGTGACGCTGCCGCTGGCCCGGCGGCCCTCGACGAGGGCCGCATAGAGAAAGATCTCCCGGGCCAGGCGCGATCGCCGGTCCTTTAGGCCCAGGTTTTCGCAGACCGCTTCGCTAATCAGCGGGTCGGCCCGGGGGGGCTCCGGCACGCAGCCCTCGTGTAGCCCGGCGAGGATTAGGTGCGGTGCGGGATCATAGGGGAGTTCGAGCCACCCCTGAAGGGGCAGAACCGCCCCGGCGGGGCTCGTCTTGGCGGTCAGGGAGGCCAGGGTGGCTGACAGCCATTGCAGGCGGAGGGACAGATCAAAGCCCTTCTCCTTGAGCGTCGGCCACGCAGCGATTTCTGCTACGCCGCGTCGCGCTACGTCGGACGTGGCTCCCGCTAGCCAGCGCGTGATATCGGCCGATAGGCCCTCGGGCGTCCCTTGCGGGGCGTCGGTAAGCAACTTAAGGACTGCGGCCAGATATAGGCCCGAATGCTGCTCTTCGTTCCACTCGCTCTGGCTGAGGTGCTCGATTGCAACCTTCGAATTCCCCAAGGCATGCTCCGACTCCAGGTCGTCAAGGACCGCGAGGGTCCGCATGCCCGAATGCTTTCCGGCCTGGTCGTTCCAGATGACCGGATGGCGGGCCAGGCGGGCCAGCTTCGAAAATTCGTTCGGCGAGGCGACGGCCTCGGAGAGGGCAGAGAAGAGCTCCGGCCATCCGTCCTTGGCAAGGGAGTCTCCTTCCGGGTCGAAAGCGACCCAGCCTGCCTCACGGAATCGCCTTTGGATTGCAGGCACATAGCTCGGATCGCAGGCGCCGACGGCCATCTCGGTGTTCTTTTTGCCCACGCACAAGCGCACGACCTCATCAGCCATCGCTGTGGAATCTGCGGCCAAGCGGGCGACGCCGGGCTCTGGGGTCTGGAACTTTTCACGGTCAGTCCAGAAATCAGCGATAGGCCGCCCCCACGCGTCGAAAGCGCTCATGAGCGACTCGGGGGCACCAACCAGCACCGTGACGGGGGTGCCGCGGTCAAGGAGCCTCTGCCAGGCATCGATCGCCAGTTGGGTGGGATCGGCCACCCCGGCTATAATGATCTCCTCAACCCCTTGGGGGCAGTGCGGGTTCATGGCGGCCTGCTGCTTTGCCCGGGCCGGATCGGAAAACCCCCATTCATTCCAGACTGCGGCGACCTTCTCCTCAAGTTGCGCCAGCTCAGTCCAGCGTTCCTTGTCCTGCGACAGTTTGGCGGCAACGGTCGTGAAATCGGCGTTGCCGGAGATCAGGGTATCCCTCGCCAGCTCGATCCGACGGATCATGGCCACCCGCCACGCGTCGTTCTTCCCGGACAGTTCGGAGGGAAAGAGATGGGAAACCTGATCGTCGGTAGTGGCCCGAAGCACCTGCAGCCAACCGGCCCATCGGACCCCGTCCGGCATGGCGGTCTCTCCGCGGAAGAAACTACTGGGAGTCGCGCTACGAGGACCGAGGATAGCCCCAGATCCTTCCTGGCTAACATGGTTCACCAGGTATTCCCGCAATCGGCGCCCGGATTCGTTCGTGGGCACCACGACCAGTCTCCGACGGAGCTTGTCCGGCTCGCGCAGCAGCCACTCGGCGAAGAGCCTTGTCCAAGGCTCATTCCATCCGAGAAAGACGAGACGGGGCCCAGCAGGGCCTGTTTGGGGATGAGAGGTAATGTCAGGGGAAGACTATCATCAGGCATAGGACAAATACAGTCCTGGGCAATGGCCAATGGCCCCTACTGCCTTGGGTGCGGGACCAAACTCAGGCTCCCGAAACCCGCCGGCGAACCCGATAGGCCCAAAAAGTGCGCTCGAAATATCCTTACTTGCTCTAAGATCCCCTCTTGCTGGGTGTTAACGCCCAATTACCGGCCCTTTTGCGGGAGGTGGCATGTACTGTCTCGGGGAGAGAAGGTAGTCGTAATAGTAATCGATTGCACGAGCAGCATCGATCGCTTCAGGGTCACTTTTTTCACATGCTTCGTGAAGTCGTTTTACCAGCTCCTCCTTCACCTTTCCGTCATCCCTAAGCCACTTCTTCTTCGCTTTCTCGAGCCCCTCTTTGTCTATGCGATTATTCATGTATAATGATGTAAGTAGCCATTCGAGTTCAGTCCAAATGAAGTTTCCCCCTTGTTCTGGAATTGGCTTCTTCTCCTCTTTCCCCCTCATCTTCTTTGTGTCGGGAGCTCCTGGAAGCTCGATTTGAGGTCCGGGCTGTGTCGGTTTCGCCGGTGCCCGGTCCCCAACCTCTATCGGGTAAATCCGAGTCGTCGCCGTTTTCTCATCATTTGAGGCAGGCCGACCACCGAACTTCCCCCGGCCCCCACGTGGCGTAAATGGCTCAACGAGCATGAGAACATCGACCCGGACAACCGCGGCACACTGTCAGAATGGTTCCGCGAGAATTGGGACGAGGACGATTGCCCAAGCGGGGACCAACTCGACTCCAAGGTCTCCGATCGATTCTGGGATTGGTACATCGAGGGTGAGTTTGCGATTTCTGACTCAACGGAGGCCCGGGCGCTCCACTATCTGTCGGGCCTTAAGCTGGCCAACGGGCCCCTGACGGACGGCAGCGGACAAGACCTGGTAACCGTGCGTTTCTACCATGGCACGATGCCCGGGGCGGACGGGCATTTCGTAAACGTCGAGGGCGAGTTGATACTCCCCTCCCTGCAGAACCGCCTGAAGGAACTCGGCGAGGACACCCGGATTGAGATCGCCACCTGAAAGCTGGCCCCTGAGGGCATCCTGCAACCCAACCGCCATTCAAACCGAGGAGGTCGCAAGCACATGATGTGGGAGATAGTTGGGTTGATGCACCTGCTGAACGAATGGAAGCGGATGCCGGACGCCCCTCCGTCCGAGTACAGCTGCTGGCACATCCACCGGAACCGGCATCACCGTTTCACAGGCAATGAGATCAAGGCCATGAGGAATACGCTCAAGGGACTTTCCCCCATGGCGTACTATTCGGTCTTCCCGGAGGAGCAGCCTGACACGCCTGGGAATCCCCGTCCGCGCCAGGCCGGCGAGAGCAGGCCCCCACAAGACCCAAGTCCATGATCCTTCATGTTCCCCATGCCGACGCGACGATCCCAAGGGAACTGCGGTCGCAGTTCATCCTGTCCCAATCGGAACTGGACGCCGAACTTGCACGCTCAACTGACTGGTTCACCGATGAGCTCTTCTCTCTTGAAGGAGCCAAGACGGTGCGGTTCCCGGTCTCGCGCTTGGTCGTCGATCCAGAGAGATTCGAAGACGACAATTCCGAGCCCATGTCCGCAGTGGGACGCGGTGTCATTTATTCATGCACGACCCAGGGCTTCCCACTGCGAAGGCGACTGGCGCCTCAGGAGCGCAGCTCCATCTTGGAGCGGTACTATCATCCGCACCATTCCCGTCTGACAATAGCCGTCAGGTCTGAGCTCGAGGAATCCGGATCGGCGCTGCTTGTGGACGCGCACTCGTTCCCTCGATTTCCTTGGACAGTAGAGCTTTCCCCGGATTCCCAGAGGCCTGATTTCTGCATCGGAACTGATCCGTACCACACGCCGGCAGCCCTAGCGACGCTGGCCCATCAATATCTTTCGACCCGAGGGTACTCGGTGTTGGAAAACGACCCCTACAGCAGTTCGCTGGTCCCGATGGAATTCTACGGAAGGGAACCGCGTGTGTCCTCGATCATGATCGAGGTGAACCGCAGCACCTATATGGACGAGACAAATGGACTTAGGAACCCGGAGTTTGGCGGTATCCAATCGGTGATCGCAGGGCTCCTGCACCTGCTGAGTGTCTTCAAGCAATCACTTCAATGAGCACGATGGGGTCGCTCTCGTCCCGATCGGGCCGACTCCTGCGGCAGGCTGCACCAAATCGACGAGCCGCACTTTCGGAAACCGGTGCGCAGGCGGGCCGGCCCACTTTCCCAACGAGAGCTTGGACAGCCGGCGGAAACCCAGCCGGAGCGCCATTTCAAGGGTGGCTAGCGCTTCGCATGAGCATCCTATCGCACCGCGCCGTCCCGGTGGCCACTGGCCAGCAAACAAGCAGAGTGGACTCCAATTGTGCCCCTTTTAAGAGTTTCTTTGGTTGGCGGTCCCAATTTTCAAACATTTTGACGCTGCCGGGCGGGACTTCGCCGAAGGGCGAAGGACCTCCTAGTTGGCTTCCCGACTGGCCGATAATATTTGAGTCAATTTCTACCCACGGCAGATGGAGCTTAGTGAGATTTTGGACAAGTGCCCTAACCCACACGGTCACACAATTTTCTTCGTCAGGCTTTGACGTTGCCAGACTGCAACTGAGTAACTGCAGAATCTCATTCGCTTTTGCCGATTTTAGCGCGACCATTTCGTTTGGCGCTGATGGTAAGGGAACGCTGCCGAGATCTATTCGTTCCCCCCGGCACGCGATCACTTGTACGTGTACATGGGATTTTTCCGGAGTCTCGCCTAGAAGTTTCTTGGAACTACAATGGAAGTATACTTCCAAGACAGTTGATCCGCCCGCCTTAACTGTATCCTCTTCTGTATGCTTCCCGCCCTCGATAATTTGGCCGCTAGAACTCAGCAAAGCCGCCTCCACTTCAATGTATTCCCAGTCAACATCGGTTGAGTTGACTATCTCAACCTTGCCACTGACTTTGAGTTCGTCTGCGTCACCGTATGGAGTAGCCTCGAACTCGCTTGCGTTCACTCGGCATCCATTTTTTTGCTGCGGTGCAATGCCGACGCTCCCAGCGAATTGCTTTCCTTGTCCGGTCACAGATCCATGGGGTGCTTTGCCTGATTCAGTCCCCGGCTCGCTCTGCAACTCAACGGTGCCGCCTGCCGCCTCTAGTTTTCCCTTGGCCAGATTGGCATCCGCCTCAGTCAATCCGCTACAGATGCAGACAGGCGTTTTTTCTGCCAGGTCTTTTGATTCCCTCAATCCTTTGTGAGCGATGGTGGCGATGGCCTTGACGAGGCCGACCTTGTCGGGGCCGGAGGCAGTTAGAATGACTTTCATGGGCATAGAGCCGCTTGAGATGGTTGAATCTAGGGGTGCTAGCGAACGACACCCATCTGCTGCGCGAAGCCGGCAGCGACGGTTTGATAAACCCGCAGGAACAGATCAACCTGCGCTCCCTTCATTTGTTTTTCGGGACCGGAGCTACTACCCTCTATCATCACTGCGGCGCCCGGGGGGATCCGCACCTCATTGCTCATATCATCTGCCAGTTTGCGTCCCAAGCGATCGGTTATGGCTGCAACGAGTTCGACCTTCGGCAGATACTGATCTGTTATGTTTTGAATCCACGCTCTAGCCTGTATGGAAACGGTATTGCCATCATTTGTTTCATCTTTCCACAAGCTGCCGCTTAGGAGTTCTAACGCCTGTTCTACGCTCGCTGTTCCAATGCTTTTAACGTCATAGGCAGCATCAGGCAGTGCAAACACACCGAGTTTTTGGTATGCAAGTCTGCAGGCAGTAGCGCTGACGATCACCTGTGACCTGCCAGGGACCGGGCCGAGTAAGTTTTGCTGAATGGCATTGAATCCCGACGAGAATTCAGCCGTCTGACCAGGCTCGATTATCTGTTCCTTGGTGTCAGTGGTCTCTTCGGCAATCATTCCCGAGGCGGTAATTATCTGCGAGCGAAACTCTAAGTAATCCCAGTCATTTAAGGTACTATTTGTCACCGCGTATTTTATAATTATCGACAGGTTATCCTCTTCGTCTGGTCCCTGAATATCGACGTCGCGAATCTCCACGTGGATGATGGACTTGGCTATCGGCACGAGTGCAAGAGAGAGTAGCGGGGCTATGTAGGGCTCGCCCAAATCCGGCGAAATTTCCTTGGTTCGTTGTTCTGCCTTTTCCTTGCCGATCTCCTCCCGCATCGCTTCCTCGTCCGTCGCCTTCGCCTTGGTGAAAAATGCGACACGATTCTCATCATCATCGAGGTATCCATGGCACTCGGCAATCGACACCACCTTCCCTCCGTTGATTTTGATCTTGGGGTCTGCGCCGGTGGAGCAGACGATTATCTCATCTTCTTGCGACCTAGCATAGACACAGGCAAATCCGGAGTCGTTCAACTCTGTTGGAATGTCCGTCTCCCTGCCGAATTCCATCTCGCCGCCATGCTCTTTTAGGTACTCATACATACCGTCTTCGTCTTCGTCCTTCGCAGAAATCGCCAAGCCTGCATACAGTGACTTGATCGCTCGGTCTGCCTGTTCAAAACAGGCACCGATAGCCTCGTTGAATGACTCCCCAGCATGCAATTTCTCCGTGAGGTTGGAGTATGCCAAGCATTCTCCCGTGTCAGAGTTCTCCAATACAGTGACGTTGTACTTTTGGTCTATCCGGTCGATGAAATCACCTTCGCCCTCCCCGTCCTCCCATTTCACAAAGCGTATGTTGTGTACCCGGTTGTAACTCTTTCCTAAAGGCTGGGATTCTGGCATGCCCTTCTCCCCCAGAGGGTTTTTATCTTTCCCTTTAAGGGAAGGCGGCGATTCCATCTTGGCATCGTTTTTCCCCCTTGCAGCGCCACTGCCGACTGACGATTCAACCTTACCCTGAGACTGGGTTGCGTTTGCGCCGACGGCATTAGGACATGGAAGAGGGGGGGATTGGGCCGCTTTTGACTTAGGCACGAAGCGCCTATATAACCAACGGACTGGAAATATGGTGAGATAATAAAGCACTCCAAACGCAGCGAACGTGACCATAATGCCAGAAAGCCAACTCGGGATATGCGCACTTTTGCTCCACGCGCCGCCGACAATACCCAGCACGATCAAGGCGATGAACATCTTTAGGTTTTTCATATGATCGGGGCCAAGGATCCATGTGCGCTCCAATTGCAGGCTGGAGTTCTGCGGGCATCTTCGCCGGCCACCATTCCGCGGCGAGGAGGCTTCGTGGGACAATCGATGTATGCCTTCAAGCCGGACTTATTGGGGTAGGGGCCGCACATCGTTCGGATCTCATCACACCCGCCAGGACAAAGGCTGTCCCACGCCTTCGCCATAGCGAGCTATTTCAGAGAGCCGAGGCAGCATCTAATCGCTATCATTAGTTGGAGAAGCATTGGCGTGCCGCTACGATCTTTACGGGGCTACGATTTCTATAGTCAATGACCGGCTCTTTTGCGACAAAATCAAGAAGCCATTTGATACGACCCACCACTCAATCGTTGACGATGGGGTGAGTCCTTAGCGCCTTAGTAAGCAAACCTATGAGGTTACGCCATGGTTTGGAGTTCTTGATGTCAGCAGAAGCATAAAAGCGTAAGTCTGAAACAGTGTATGCAACGCATAGTTCACTGTGTTGCCTCTGGGGATCTTCTCCATCAGTCGAAACGGAACGGAAAACTTCGCATCTGCGTGAGCCAGAAATACGGCTCCTTCATAAGTGGCTGGGTCACCCCCAGAGAAGAACCCAAAGCCAGCGCCCACGGGTTGCCCCAAACGAGAATGCCTAGCTGCTGAGGCGCAGTCGTTTCCACCTTGGGTTCTGCGGAGTGAGGAAATCGCGCACTTCAAAAAATTAGGCCATCGCTGCAGTCAGCTTCCTCGACTGCATCCCTATCGTTGAGAATTTATCCTTCCGCGTGCCGTGCGCAACGGGATGCGCTGTAAGCACGTAAAGCGTCCCTTTTGCTTCATGCGTATCCGCGTCGGCAACGACTCCGTGTGCGAACTTGTGGGGGGCTATAATTTCTTCCCAATAGCTGCGATAGGTTGTGCCGTAGAAAACCACTAGTTTCGGTCGATGTTTCTCAATTCTTTCACGCAGATGCTTTATTCTAAATTTTCCCAGCGAATCGAGGTAGGCTCCGCGACTCCCGAATGGTTCCAATCGGGAATGAAACTGATAGTACCAATCTTTGATTCCCGGGGATGGAAGAGGGAAAAGTTCGAGTAGACACGACTCGGCAACATTCGTTCTTCCCAGCCTATTACGTTGATAGCTGCGTACAGCTTCGGACGTAACCGCCGCCCGCCCCTCGTAGCCCAGCAGAAACGAAATCAACTGCCGCCACGTCCTTTGTATCTTCGCATCTTCCGTGAACAAGTCGGCCTTCCCGATGGCATGGTGATACCCAACAAGGTCCTCCAACTCCTGTTTTCCCCTTTCACGCCAGGCATCAAGCCTGCCCTTGATTTCATTGAAAAAGACACCTGAACCGCCTCCATCCATGCCCTCCTCCATGCCAACCAACCAGACCGGCGCTTGGTAGCTGCCATAGCCGAAAAAATGCTTGGAGAAATCGGTTAGCAGTTCGTCGTCAAATTGCTGGTCCATGTTTGGAAAATACTTAAAGAAAGCCTGCGGTGCGACGTTACGCCGATTAGGTTGCACCCGCAACCGGGTCCGCACGCGGAGCCCGCTCCAAAGGGTGTCACACGTGGATTTCCCAAACGCCCGGACAACGGGTGTCCTACCCCTGGAAATATAGTGAGCTCCCTATGATCTTGTCACCCCCTTCGGAGAGCGCCCAAATAGGCATCCCGGGAGGCGGGCCGGCGGCTCCAAAGCCTGCCAAACTCCTGGATCACGAGACGATCGTTAGGCTTTGGATACTAAGGCTTTGCTCCCACTACCTGGATTCGGCCAACGTTGCGGTGGAAGCGGCCCTTGAAGGCACCCACACGGGCCACCGCCGCGTGAGGCGTTCCTCCTGCCCGCCTTTTGAACATGTGGTGCCTTTGATTGTCGCCCTGGCCGGCCTCGGGAAGCCGCCGGCGGAGATGAGCGGAGTGCGGTTATACAGGTTTGTGGGCGCCAAGCTCGCACGCCGAATCCGGAGTTCTGACGGGAAACTGAGCGGCGCCCACTGGCTCGACGCGATTGACCCGAACGCCGGCGCGAGCATCAGGGCCGTCGGAGATCTCCTCGGCCTCGAAGAGGTCGAAAGATACGTTCTCGCCTTCCTGCTCATGCTTCGGGGGAACGAAAACCTGGTCGGCGCCGCGAGCATCCTAGGCGGTGATCTCGATGACAGGCAGGCGTCCATGGCAATTGCCTCGGCGCTCGTGCTGCCGCTCAGGTCGGTGCAGGAGGCCCTTTCCGCCAAGGGGAAGCTCATGGGCAGCCAGATGGTCCGCTGGGACCACAAGCCGCAGGACCTGTCCTGCAAATTCGACTGGGTATCGTGGGGTTTCCCCCAGGAGATGCTCCAGCCGGGGTTTGACCCGATCAACGCCCTCAGGGACCGCATTGTGCCCGCCCCGGCGCCGACGCTCAAATGGGACCAGTTTTCCCACATGGGCGAACTGCGCAAGGTGGCGCTCTCCTATGTGCGCCAGGCGATGGCCGCCCGTTCAAAGGGTGTAAATCTCCTTCTGCACGGCGATCCGGGCGTCGGAAAGAGCGAATTCAGCCGTGTGCTGGCTCGTGAGCTGGGCTGCGAACTCTTTGAGGTATCGACCCAGGATGAGGAGGGCGATCCCATCGAAAGCGGAAGGCGCCTGCGGGCCCTGCGGCTCGTTCATGGCTTCTGCAGGGACAGGCGATCCCTGCTGGTGTTCGATGAGATCGAGGACGTATTCCCGAGGCCCCACCCCGTGTTCGGCGGTCCGCCCATGCGCTGCAAGGGCTGGGTGAACAGGGTCCTCGAGAACAACCCATCCGTCACAATCTGGATCACGAATGCCGTGGAAGCGCTCGATCCCGCGTTTGTGCGCCGGTTTGACCTTGTTCTCGAGGTAAAGAGCCCCCCGGCAGCGGTGCGCGAGGCGGAGTTCCGCAGGTTGCCGGTCATACTGTCCGACGAGGCCGTCCGCAGGATGGCAGAGAGCGACGATCTTTCTCCAGCGGTCGCAAGCCGCGCCGCCAAGGTCGTGAGCGCCATTACGGCGGACCTTCCCGAGGGCCGGGGACCCCAGGTGATGGAGCTAATAGTGAACCAGACCCTCCAGGCCCAAGGCCACGGGCCAATTAAGGCGATGCAGACTTCCGACTCGGTCTATGACCCGGCATTCATCAATGCCGACGTTGACCCACTGACGCTCAAGGAAGGCGTCTGCCGGGCCAAAACCGCCCGCCTTTGCCTCTACGGGCCTCCCGGAACCGGGAAGACCGCCTTTGGGCACTGGATGGCCCGGCAGATGGGTCTCCAGATCCAGGTTAGGCGTGCGTCTGACCTCCTGAGCCCCTACGTCGGCGTCGCTGAGAAGAATATAGCCCGCGCATTCAGGGAGGCCGCTGCGGAAAGGGCCGTCCTCCTGATCGACGAGGTAGACTCGTTTCTCCAAGATCGCTCAAGGGCACAGCGCTCATGGGAGGTCACCCAGGTGAATGAATTCCTCACCCAGATGGAACAGTTCCAGGGCGTCTTCATTGCGACGACAAACCTGATGGACGGATTGGACGCAGCTTCGCTCCGCCGCTTCGACCTTAAGGCCAGGTTCGGCTACCTGAGTAGGGAACAGGTCCGCCGCCTGCTCGAAGCCCACATGGAGGCGGCCTCCGTTGCTCCGCCGTCTCTGCCCGTCTATGGGCGTCTGGACTTGATGGACAGCCTGACTCCAGGCGATTTTGCCGCAGTCGCCCGGCAGCACCGCTTCAACCCGCTCGCAACGCCAGCCGAGTGGGTGTCGGCTCTCGAGCGGGAATGCAGCACCAAGACCTCGTTTCACCGGCACATCACCGGATTCGGTACCGCCCAAGCACCGTGAGGATACGGGTGCCCACAATCCTTTTGACTGTCGTCCTGGTCGGCTGCATGCATCAGCAAGGCAGCCCTGCAGCCGAAAGCCTGGCAGAGGCCCGTTCCGCGGAGTGGCTCTACACGGAGCAGGTCGTTTACCAGGAAAACCACGACCCTTCCGACATCTACCTGACCGACGGGCGCGACCTGCGGGTCACCTACGGCGCCATCACATGGATGGCGGTACAGCAATGGAAGGCCGGCAGGAAGCTTACCTTTGCCTACTCGGAGGCGGAGGGATGCATGCTGGTCGATGCAGAGACAAACGATGCCCTCCCTGTCATCGCCGTATGGGCGGGCCGGCATCCGTTGGATGTTCTCCTAGCCCAAGATCTCGCCCTCACTCGGAGCACTTTGGACATCGTGGAGGCCTACGACGCGTCGGTGGCCCATTGGGAGCGCGAAATCGTCCGCCTCTACGACTTCTACCTCTCCTCGGACAAAATCCCAGCCGGAACCAGGCAGGATATCCAAGCGGAGCGCGCAGCCTGGGAAGATTACCGGGATCGCCATGCAAAGGCTGCCAAAGGCCTCTATGCGCTTCCCCAGGGGACCATGTGGAATATCAAAGGGTCGGAGCACTACCACGAACTCGTCCGAAGCCAGGCCATCCGCCTGCAGGAAATGGTCGAAACCATCGACAGGGCGGAGCCTGCGGCTTCGTCGGGCGCCAAACAGTCCCTCGATGAACACAAAGCCCAATGAGTCTGAGGCATTCATCCGAATTTTACCTATATGTGACCACGCGCGCCCGAATGATGTCGCCTATGGACTGCAACAAAGCTCCATATCACCACGGCCATGATGGACATCGAACATGCCATCGTCCCTAGGGTCCGAAGCATAAGCCTGCGGTCCATTGGGGTGTTCCAGGAATTGGACGTCGTTCTGTCTCCGGAGAAGAATTTCATCAGGGGCGAGAACGGCATCGGCAAGAGCACACTCCTTTGGAGCGCCGCTCATGCCGGGAATCCTTTGTGGAAGCCTATGCATCATCGCTGTGCCGACGCGTACTCCAAGGGAGCCATTGCCGTGGAATTTCTGCCGGCCGGGCCAGCGCCCCGATCCCGGTTCATGCTTCCCGCCTGGGCAAAGACAAACGGGGTGTCGATGAGTGATTCCGCCCTTTTGCAGCTCGAATATTGGCTCTCCGCAACCCCACCCGACCACGCGCTCCTGTTCGACGATGATATCCTGGCCTCCTTGGACTTTCAGAAGAGGGATAGCGCGCTGGCCATGATCGCAGGTGCGGAGTGCCAAATCCTAGCGGTCGTCCCCCAAAATCTGACCCGGGAGGAGCTGCCTCTGAAGGGGATCACCGGGCTCATGCTCCGGGTCGTGCAGGCCGACGGCGGGGGCGCCACACTGGAGACGGAGCCCTTCGGCCCGGAACGCACCAAATGATGCGTAACGGTGCGTGCAATCATCCCTCGATTGAACCTCTGCTAACCTGATTGCGTTCCAACACATAAACGCCACGCTCGGACAACACTGCAGCCATGGAGAATCTTTTTCGCAAGTATAGCAAGGGTCCCGCTGCCGACCCTCCACCCATGGAGAGACTTTTTCTCAGCAACTACAGCAAAGAGGTGAAGGATCGCGCGAACCGAGAGATCCGTGAACTTAACAAGATCATCAGCAAGCATGGCTTGTTCATGCGCCCTATGCGCGGCCGCCTGCGGCGGGGAATCGCCTTGGCCCCCGGAGCTGGTTTCGCTGAAGATGATCTAGATTACCCTGCGATGATTCGCGCTAAAATTGCAAATGCTCATCTTCCCCCTGGCGAGGTCAGACTTGTCAGAGAGAAAATCCAAAGCGTACTTTCGGCCTGTGAAGCCCTCCTTGGCACACTGAATTGCGCGCAGCTTGACTCAACCGCGGCGGAATTGATCAAGAGCCCCTGGGACCCGGAGTTGCGGAAGGAGGAACTGTTTCCCCAGCGAAAACGGCTCTATACGACGCTCACCCCTTACGACTGCGGGCGCCTCCAGCAGGAACTCATCGTCTTTGAGCTCTCGTGGGTTGACCTTTTTGCCTGGAAAATTCCCGCACTTTACCCAGAGGTTGCTGATCGGTCGCGATCAATTGGCAGGAGATATTGGACCATGCATTTCTGCGAGAGCATCTGGAAGGGGGCTAGCCTCGGTTACAATAGCGAAGCCTTAGCAGGCCTCTTACGATTTCCCTCCTAAGGGCGGACAAGAGGCATTGCGATACGGAGCAGATCCATGAAGCCGGATCCATTTGAGCAAGCGCCGTCGAAGCTCGCCAAGGCCAACATTCCTTGTCGCTTGTTAAGCTAAACGGACGAGAAACGCCCGATGCCATTCAACGCCGCCGCCCAAGCCATTCTTGCAGGTCTGCCTAGGCCCCTAGTGCAGGTCGTTACGATAGGAAAATTTATCGAGTGTCATGATGTTCTTTTGTCGGACCCCTCTAATCCATTTAATCAGCAGTGGCTCAACGTGAAAAGTTTTCTTCGGAACCGGAATGCCGGAGTCGCGCAAACCCATTGGGCAATAACCCGCTCAGACATCTCATTTGCTTGCGCCAATAATCCAGATTGGGTCGAGGTTTTCATTCTGACCATGCTTTGGGGGTTCGGCTCGAGAGATAAAGCCGGTCTGTACCGGTTGCGCACTTCCTTGGTTTCCCCAACAGCCCGGAGCAAAATAGACACTGCAGCCAACCTCGTCCTAAGTGGAAGGCTTAGCGATGCATTCGACCGTTTTTGCCGTTCTCGGTCGGGAAAGCTGCCCGAAACGGGTCCGTCATTTGGATCCAAGTTCCTATACGCTGTTGGACTCAATCCTGGATGGGCGAGCTGCAACCCGAATTTTCAACCGCTGGTATTCGACTCGGTTGTGGCCGAAAAACTGAAAATATGGAGGTACTGGCCATTGACGGTCGGTAAGAAAGGGAAATCCATTACCACTCGCACGCCCTACACAATCACACCCAGCGAATACGACCAATATTGCAGAGACGTAGCGGTTGAGGCGCGCCGGATTGGAGTTTCCCCGCCAGAGCTGGAGCAGATGATCTTCGAGGCTCCATAGGCCTCTCCACGCCATTGCCGTTCGCGAGGCATTGGCTGTCCAAAGAGCCGGCGGATGAGCTCCGGCTTGCCCTCGGCTTCATGCGCACACCATGTCATACCACAGCCAGCGCAAAGAATCGCGTGTCAGGTTGTTCCTGTTCCTAGCGCACCGTTTCGCCCAAATCGGTGTGCGACTTCCGGGCGGCTCGTTTCGCATACTTCGTTGCACTCAATCTCCCGTCTCGACTCGCATGCCGACTTGGGTCTTTGTTCGTCGGGTCTTGTGCAACGTCACGCTTCATTCGTTGCACCCGCTGCGCGTCTACCGGCATCACTCGTCAAACCAAGCAGCCACGGCGTCCCAGCTCTTGGTGGCCCTGACTTTCCCCTTGGCGGGCCGCCAGGCCAGGCCCCCGATTGAAACCGTGAGGGTGCCCAGCCTGCTTTGTCCGCTTTTCTTCCACTTGTCCCAGACCTTGAATTTCACGCCCGGTTTGCCGATGTAGATGGGTTCCTTGATCGAACCCGTTACCCACTTGATGGGCCGCCCCATTTGTCTGCCTTTCATGATTTTTGCTCTTTCATTTGATGATTTCCACGCGGCGGGAAACTAAGAAGAACAGGCCCCCATGGCGACAAAATGCGCGCCGTATCCAATCAACCGGAAGGATTCCAAACCGCGGCTTGGTGGTTGTCGCACCCAGGGCGAGGTTGGTAGCTTTGTGGCATGGGCAGGAAATCAGCAGCAAGCATCGCGCGCTCATTCGCCGGTTGGCGCCGTTCCTTTCCCGCATTCATGGCGCGCCTCGACAGGGAAAAAGAGCCCTACATGAGCCACAGCAAGGTCGCTCTATTCGAGCGATGCCCACTCTGCTACTACCGCCAGTATATCCTGGGCGAGAAGGAGTATTCCCCGGCTATGGAGCTTGGCAGCGTTTTTCATGACGCGGCCAGGATACTCTACAGCGATGGGCCCCTCCCAGATCCAGAGCGCTTCTCGCGCTACTGGCCACGGAGAAACTCGATCCGGAGCAGCGGCGAAAACTGCGGAATGCGGTGAGCCTCCTTTGCCAAAACCGCTGGACCGGCCGGCACAAGGTACTCTCGGTTGAACAGCCGTTTTTCATGGACCTGCACCGGGACCTGCCACCCATCATCGGGATAGCGGATCTTATTCTCCAGGAGGGTTCCAACCTGGTTGTTGTGGATCACAAGACCTCCACCAAATTCAACGATTTGGCGGCGGACCAGCTTGTGCTTTATGCGGAGCACGCCCGGCGTGCTTTCGGGGCCCGGTGCATTGTCGGTTGTTATGACGAATATCGCCTCGTGCCGGATTTGAGCACGATAAGGAAACCGGCCTTTCGGCGCACCACGTTTGCGGTCGGGAAGGCATTGCTGGCGCCGCTGGTAAGGCGCTACCGCGACGCCTGGAGCCAGATTTCTGAGCTGAATGATGACTCCAAGCCAGCCCCAGGCTATGAATGCTGGAGATGCAGATCGAGGTGGTGAGTTCGTTCGGGCCGGTGCGACGTTGCGCATGTTAGGTTGCACCGGAGTGAATCATCGTTTTCCCGAGACGAAGCACCGGCGGACAACCATCTATTTCGCGCCAGTGTTCGACCTTCTTTCTATTATGCGACTCAGCATTGCCAGGGTCTCTTCTTGGCGCTGGGCGGAGCGGTCAGGCCCAAGGCCCAACATCCATTCGGCAAACACATGCTCATAATGCGCGTGGAGCTGGGCATAGATTTCCGAGCTTATACGCGTGAAATGCCGCAACTGCTTGTGATCGTTGTACTTGGAGTTCAGCTTGTTGTAGCCTAGAGAAAGCCCCCCGTGGGGGAAACCGGGGTCCTCCATCCTCCCCTCGTCGAACTGGCGGATGAGATCTGAAAGCGTGAGCGGGGCTTCGCTTTCTCGAATCGGGATCGAAAAAACCGTGTCGTATTCGTCTACCACCCTGTAGGCGATCCTTTCCGGCGCAACGGGCCGCGCCCTCATACTTATCACGTCACTTGTTGTCGATTGCAGGCAGATGCGCGCAATCTCGACCTCCAGCGGGAGGTATCCGGGCATATATTCACCCCCCATGAAGGAGGGGTGAATCTTTCCCAGCCTGTCCCTGGTCCCCTCGTCAACCTCCTCAGCGAGCAGATCGGCCTCAAGCTCGTCGAGCCTCCCGGCATCCCAATATTCAATTATCATTTGCCTTCGTTTCTCGCCCTTCACGTTGCGGAGGATCGCGCAGAGAGGGTCCTTGTCGGACCAATAGCTCTCCGGCCTGAAGCTATAGCCTATGTTCGGGTACTGTTTCATGGGGCGTCCCTCAGGTTTCCGGGTTCGGGAGGGGATGGGCGGAAAAGATTCCCATCCAGTAGGTGAAGTCGTAGGCGGTGCGCGCAATGTGGCGCGGCTCGCGACCGGTGCAGACCCATCTTGCGACATCCCCGTCCCGGTGCTCGCCCAGATAGAAGAGGGTTGCGCGCTCGACCTGGATTGCACCGTCCGCGCGGGTGGTTCCCACGATGTAACGCTGGTAGAGTTTCCGGCAGCCCTCGAGGTACCCCTCCCCGGCGTCCTCCAGCAGCCTTTTGCAGTGGCCAGGTCGGTTTCGCGCGAAGAGCTTCCCGCCGTTCCAGCCCGTCTCCGCCCAGAACGGCAGACTCCACGGGTTTCCAAGGGCCTTGGCGATCGGATAGACCTCCGCCACGGCCCCTGCGATCACCTCCTGTTCCACGCTTCCGGCCTTGTACCAGTTCCCAACGAACTCGATGAACGGCTTCCCGGTCGGCACCCAGCTGCGGTCGCTCCAGTAGATCAGGCGCCCGGACAGGAACCGGTTCTCAAACGGAAGCACCTTCACCCTCTCGAAAATGGCCTTGGCGGTCTCCGGCTTTTCCCTGACCACCGCGAGGCCGAAGCGGATCCCCTGGAGCGTCCGTAGCCTGACCTCGGCAGGGTAGCCGATCCCGGAGCCATTGTCAGCCGACAGGGCCCAGCGCTGCCCCAGGATCCGGCCGACCTCCCCGGTCCAGTCTGTCTGGTCCACATACTCGTCCGCGAAGGACGCTCCGGCCCCGGCGATCTCCACGGCGCGCGGGACCGCGTCGGCGTCCAGGATTGTCTCCAACCGGGCCGCATCCGCTCCTTCATGGACGCCGAGGACTATTCCGTTTGCGAACCCTATGAGGGCAAGGCGCCCAGGAAGTCTGTCGTCCACCTCGAACCCGAACTCCTCGGCGAAGATCGCGAGATTGTCGGCCAAATTTTCCAACGCACGGCAAAGCCTGGGCATGGCTACCTGCGGCTGCGATTCACTGACGGTGTTGTTTTTCATGTGCTGGCTCCCGCCAGCAACACATCATGGGTTATTGTTTGGCCGCGGGATGCGACCCACATCATTGGACCACCGTGGCTCCCATGAGCTCGGTTGGTAGGCGCCCCCTGCGGGGAGCCGTTCACGATGCATTGCCTGGCTAAAGAACATTAGGATGGAATGCCAACACGCCGGCAGCCGCAAGTGCGAACGCTGTCATATGGCACCCGGTGCAACGTTACGCTGATCACGTTCCACTCATTTTAGCACTCCAGCTTTGGGGAGTAGGTCAAACCAATCAACCGGCTGCACGGTCGCCTGTGGGGTAATTAACCCATCAACAGGAGAGGTGGAGCATGTTACACTTGCTCTCAGCCAAAAGTGAGATGAATCACATCACTCCCCACTTAACCAGACCTTCGGCCCGGGCTACAGGGCGTGGAGATATGTCGACACAGCGAGTTAACTGAAGCTATTCACATGAAACGAATCTTCGTCCCCACCCAGACGGGAAGTGATTGGCAAAGACTGCTAGCAAAGCCGAAACTCCATTGGAAAAAAGGAAGATCGGCCATGACGGCGGCGGCGTCATGGGAAAGCGCTGGAGAAACATTCCCGCCTGAGATCACGTCGGCCCTAAATTCTTCCGGCGATGCCGATCTAATAGACCTCAAACTACTTGCTGCCATACCTGAATGGGAAGTTCGCTTAAGTGGCGGCGAAACAGCATCCCAGACCGACGTTCTTGCTTTGGCCAGGAATGAGCGAGGTCTTTGCGTCATCGCAGTTGAAGCGAAAGTGGATGAGGATTTTGGCCCCTTGCTTAGTGAGAGACGAACTGAGGTTTCCCTTGGTCAAGGCAACCGGCTCGACGAACTCCATAAACTGCTAGGCGTTGCATCGATGGACGGCAGCATCCGGTACCAGTTCCTTCATCGCACTGCGTCGGCAATTTTGACCGCTCGCGAGTTCCATGCGCATGTTGCGGTCATGTTGGTGCATTCTTTTGGGAGCAAAGCCAGTTTGCGGTCGGACTTTGCTGCGTTCTGTACGGCCCTTCGAACCCGCAAGCTCCCCGGAGATATTTGTGAGGCACCTTTCCCTAAGCAACCGCGCCTCTTGATTGCTTGGTGCGACGGTGACAAAAAATTTCTCGAGGCTAATCTACCGAGTGTAATGTAATTTGTTTGAACCCCTTGTTCATTGCCGGGTGCGCAGATTGTGGGAGATCGCGATTGAGCAATGTCTTGTCACTGAAGCTGGTGCCGCTTCGGTGCCTAGTCCATTTGTTCGGCGAGCACCGGATTAAGGAATGATCGGATTGTTGCGTCTCCCACGAGCAAGATCGTGGCATGACCTGAAGGTTGCAGGAATTCCCTCTTTCGCCAAATCTGGAAAATCGCTCGGGTTTTGGCCCGGGTGTGCCGTTGCGCGTAGTACGTTGCACCGGGAGCGACGCGTCGAAAGCCGGCAAACGGCGCGTCACCGGGGGCTCATCCTCTGAGGAGACCCCGGAAAACTGACGGATCTCATAACACAAGGCTTTGCGCATGGCTGGCATTGCTCCCAAGGCGTTGCCAGCCAAATGAGATAGCCATCGTTTGCTGACGTGGATGGCTCGAGTCTTACAAAACCGCGGAATTCCCGATTTTGGTTTTTACGTCTTATATAGGTATGAACCGAACGAAATCGCCTCGGGGCGCGGCTACTTGGCTGGAATCCGTCTACTGGCTGGAAGTGTCTTCGCGCCACCCAATCAAGGTCCCCTATCTAATCAAGGTCCGCCAGCCCCACACGATCCGTGTTCTTGACGCCCGCTCAAAGGCGACCCTTCGCGTCATCACGAGCACCGGCAGGATTCGGAAAGCGTGGTGCAGTGCCACACGGCGCGGTGAAGGGCGCCGCTTTGTCGGTATCTGGGTAATCTTTGACGACAACCGGACCGAGATCTACAGCGCGAAGACCGGCCGTCTGCTCAGTGAGATCGCTGATCAACGCAACAAAAACCCCGCTCTCACAGCAAAACTCCTCGCAGTAATAAAAAGGTCGGAGAGCCCGGTCCGCTACGCAGTGGTTTGCGCTGCGGAGAAGAACGAGAACGGTTTCTATGACTCCTCGATCGGCGGTTTCGAATGGAACCGCGTTCCAGATACCGCATTGTTCAAGGATCGGGAAGTGGCCGAAGCCGTTGCGTCAGTGCTCACGGAGCAGTTCCATGGGAAGAGAGATTTCCCGGGGAAACTTAGGCCGTTCCAAACAATTGCGCTCCGTAAGACACCAAAGGGGCGCACATTCCTGGGAAAAATCAGGGGGGACCATGAGTCCTACATTCCGACTCTTTCCGTTCGAGCAAGTCCAAGATCGGTCCACTTTGGGAAGTGCCGATAATCCCGGCTCAACCATGACGTCTCATCCAGCGTCCGCACCTGAGAATCCCCTGACTCTCAATAGACGCGATCGTGCCATGGCTCATGTCCTGCGCGCTTTGGACGGCAGGGGGGGCATGAAGACGTTTCGCACGAGGGCCAGCGCTAGATTCCAAGGAGACCAATCCTTCCTGGATGAACTCTTGTGCGAGGTAAGTATGCTCGGGCGGGCGGATGCTGCGAAGTATCTTCTGAGTCACGGCGCCGACCCGAATGCCAGCCAGAACAGTACGGCGGATCAACCTACAGCGTTTATAGCTGCGATTGCGCGAGGAACCGTGAAGGTCGCGCGCTTATTGATCGGCCATGGCGCACGTCTGCATTGCGACCACGTGTGGACGTCACCGCTTGGGGAAGCCGCCTTTCGTGGCGAAGTGCCGATAATGCAAGCGGTGCTTGAGCTCGGTGCGGACCCGAATGAGCCGATCTGTACTCACCAAAGCGCAGAATGGGACGTAACTCCCCTTATGATCGCGATCGCGGAAACCCACACGTCGTGTGTGGAGCTTTTGTTGCGCAGCGGGGCCAATGCGAACGTTGTGTGTCACGATCTGGGGGCATTCAGGTATAAGTCTATTCGAAGCGACTGGTACAAGGATCGCGGTGAAGGGCCGCCATGCACGCCGCTTGTACTGGCAGAGGCGACCTGCAATACTGCAGCCGTCAGGATACTCCGGAAGTTTGGGGCTTCTTCACACATTCCCGCAGAGACCGGAAAAGGAACTGCGGCCTTCCGCGCTCCAATCGGTCTGCGCGCGCGTGCGCTTGATTCGCTACCCCAAGTCATCCGGTTGATTCGGGGACGCGCCAAGTTCGAAGCTATTCGGCGACTGCTCACGCGGGTGCGCAATCTCGACGATGACGGCGGAAAACTGCTGGTCACGGCATGTTTGGGGCGGCGTCCTGACGTCGTCAGGCACCTCCTCGAACTCGGTGCAGATCCGAATTGCATCACCTGTCCCGATTTGCCCGAGTTGGACGGCGGATCGACCACCATCGCCCGCATGCTACTGGAACATGGCTATGACGGAACCTATCAAAAGTACAGCGTGCCTCTCCTGGAGGCTCTTCGCGGCGGGCACACGCGGCTTGTGCAGCTACTGCTGGATCACGGTGCCGATGTGAACACGATTCGCCTGGACGAGTGGAAAGAGAATGAACTAACGCCATTAATGACGGCCATTTTTCACGGTCACCTTCAGGGCGCGGCCCTCTTGCTAGCAAAGGGAGCCGATCCGAATCTCGGATGCGGAGGCTTCCCAAGGCCGGAGAACATTTCTCTTCTTCAGTCCGTCCTGTTCAAAAGGTGCTGGGGTACATCTCTCCCGTTTGATCAGTACGATCCAGACGATCCATTTAGTTCCGTGGCAATGCCCTTGCACCTCGCAGTGCTGACCGGCAACATCGGAGCGGTTGCAATGCTGCTGAAGCATGGCGCGTCTTCCACGGCGGCCATGGGCCTTGAGCAGTATGTCGATCAGGTGAGTCCATTGAAGCTTAGATCCCGAATCGAAGCGCTTCTCCGAAGGGTGGGCACCCTCGCATAGGGGCGCCGGATCTTCTACCAACTCCGCACCGTCAAGCTTGACCCCAAGGGCATACTTGCAATGAGCCGCTCTCAGAGCTCTTGCATCAACCCCAAACAGAGCTCCCCCATCTTATGCCAATTCATAGGGACTACGAAGTCTCAGTATTCAGCCCGATTTTAATGGGGAATGACGCCGCTACCGCTGCTTTGGCGGAGAACGTTCCTGACATGAATGCCCTCTTGGCAGCCAAACTTCTTTCTGAAGCCACTTCAGAAAACTCCTCTCCGATCTATTATGGGAGCGCCCATGAAGCTGGTCTGGTGGTTGGGCGTCTTGAGGCCTTAGGATTCAAGGTCAGGTATGCCAGATTCTGATGTGCATCTCCGACCCAGAAACAATCACAGTCGGCGCCCCGAGATCGCTACTATAACTCTCCCGTTGTGCGTAGCGCCGTCGTCAACGACAGATGCTTCCCGGCAGTGTGTCACCGTCAATCGTGGCACTCGGAATGCGCCTTTACTCAAGGAATGCGTGGTCAATTAGCTTCCTGCTCGCGCACCAGCTGAGTCCGTTGCCTTCAGTGCAACGTTGCGCGGGTTAGGTTGCACCGGGGCGGTTTTCAATGACACGCAGCCGCTTGCGCCCGTTGTCTACCGTCGCACGCCGATTGCAGCCGTTTTCAACGGTTGAAATCCGGACACCCAGCAAGCCTCGGAAGCTGATCGGCGGCTGCAACCGCTACTCGGGGCGGCTGTCTAACGTTCAATGAAAAACCCAGAAACTAAAGACAAGCCTGTCGCCCCGGTGACGCCGACGCCGTCCACGCGGGCATCCAATCCGAAGAAGATCCGGGATGAACGTCCCCCAGCCGGCAGTCAAACGGTGCAGACGCCGGACGGTGGAAACACCGGCGCCGGTGGCGGCGATCATGGATCGGGCCATCCCTAGAAAGATGGCTGAGGAGCGAATGCCTCGCCGGATCGATTCGGCGCCGAAACCGCACGGACAATGTTAATCTCATGCAGAGCAGTTCCCCGGTGCTAAGCGAAGTTCCGGAACGGGTCCTTTTGTGGACACAGAGTCCTTATCGCGACCCGTCCCTGCATTCGAACCTGTCGCCTGTTTTAGTGATCCGAATGGAATCAGCCGATTCCCGCTTGACATGTCCTACAAGTGTGAGACGGTTCCTACAGTTGTAGGAAACATGAACCCAAAGATCTCATCGGCTGAATGGGAAGTGATGAATGTCGTATGGGCGAATTCATCGCCCGTTACGTCGGCAACGGTTCACGGGGGATTGCCTGAAAAGCGGGGTTGGAAGCAAAAAACTGTAAACACATTCCTTACTCGGCTTGTCGCCAAGAAGGTGCTGACCGTGACGAAACTGGGAAACACGAATTTCTATGCACCGCGATTGCGCCGGGAGCAGTGTGTAGCGGCCGAGGGAGATACTTTTCTAAAGAAGGTTTTCCAAGGCGCGGCCGGCACGCTGATGCTCCATTTTTGTGAAAAAGCCGAGTTGTCCGACAGCGAGATCAAACAACTGGAGCAGATCCTCGAATCAAAGAAAGGGGACAAATGAAATTTATAGACGCAGCGTTCTCAACTTTAGCCGCTCAATCCTGGAAGATCGGCTGTTTGATATGTATCTTAGGGATCCTACGATGGGCGATTAGAGGCCGAGTTCCGCAGCAGATTCTTTTTGGTACATGGATCATTGTGGCCCTTGCTCTGTTATTTCCGGTTTCAATACCTGTCGCCTGGAATCCCGTTACAATTGCAAGCCGGCCACTTTCGGTGGCAAGTGAAGGCCTCGATTCCCCTGCAGGTTCCGCAAGGCGGGGCGTCCAGAACCTCCTCTCGAATCTTGATTGGACTGCAAACCCGACGATTCAGTCCTTAGGCAGTTCCTCTCACTCATGGACGGCCGCTTCTGTGGCTGCCTGTGTCTGGCTTATCGGGGCCGTCGCTCTGCTAGCGATCCGCGCAGGGTTGTGGCATCGGTTTCGTGGCCGTCTGGGACATTCCGCCGTACCTGTGAATCCCAAGTACACGGCGGCAATCGTGGAATGCGCTCAGAAGCTCGGGGTCAAGACACCGATTTCTGTG
>Ga0302197_10001390_pt1 | contig 23589 bp, 27 predicted proteins | sample II_Bog_N2_1_FD_193526 | JGI IMG/M metagenome (GOLD analysis project Ga0302197, IMG submission 193526) | Peat permafrost microbial communities from Stordalen Mire near Abisko, Sweden - II_Bog_N2_1 | ecosystem: Environmental > Terrestrial > Soil > Wetlands > Peat | place: Sweden: Abisko...
TATATTCGCTTATTTGTGCGATGTATTTATATTGGATGAATACCGGGGCAACGGCTTATCAAAATGGCTATTACAAACCATTTTAGGTCATCCAGAATTGCAGGGATTAAAACGATGGACTTTAGCCACGCTTGACGCGCATGGCCTGTATAAGCAGTTTGGATTTGCTCCCCTAGTCAATCCAGACAGATGGATGGATATTTTCACACCTATAAAAAACGACTGAGAGGAAATCAGGGAAAATGAATATTAAGAGACTGATTTATGAAGGTGAAGGAGTATCGCTCGACTTTAAAAAAACTATTTCCAGTTGCGAGAAGATCGCACGCACCATGTCGTCTTATGCTAATAACAAAGGTGGTCGTCTATTAATTGGTGTGGCCGATGATGGCACTATCAAAGGCGTAAAGTCAGAAGACGAAGAACGTTACATGATAACCAAAGCGGCTCACCTGTTTTGCAAACCTGCTCTGGAACCAACCTTTGAAGAGGTTTATGTAGATGATAAACTGGTTTTGGTTGTCACTATTGATGAAAGCAACCTGAAACCCCACTACGCCTTGGCCGAAGACGGTAAATGGTGGGTTTATGTGCGTGTAAAGGATAAAAGCGTATTGGCGAGTAAAATTGTAGTTGATGTACTTAAACGCTCATCAAATGAAACCGGTGTGCTGATTGAATACTCGGCCAACGAAAAAAACTTACTGGAATACCTGGAGAAAAGCAACAGGATAACCGTACGTGAATTTTGTGAGCTATTAAAACTCACCCGCAAACGTGCGCAACGCATATTGGTTGATCTTATCCTTTCGGGTGTTATCCGTATACACACCACCGAAAAAGAGGAATACTATACCGCGGTATAAGTAAGCCATCCCGGCCAAAAAATCTACCTTTGCCTTACTGACCCACATGAAAGCCGTATACAAAAAATACAAACACCACTACCGTGATAATCTTAAGCTGGCAACACCGGTAATGATATCACAGCTTGGGCATACGCTTGTTCAGGCTTCGGATAGCGTGATTGTAGGGCATTTTGCCGGAACAGTTTGTTTGGCGGCAGTATCATTGGTTAATAGTATTTTTGTTATCCCGATGATTATAGGCTTGGGTATCTCTTATGGCGTTACCCCGCTAATCGCGCAAAATAATGCCAGGAAAGATTATGCAGAATGCGGCAAACTGCTTTCAAACGGCTTATTCATCAATCTCATTTGCGGGGCTATACTATTCGGTGTTTTATTTTTAGGGTCGATATACGCCTTAAATCACTTGCACCAATCGCCACAAGTTGTGGAGCAGGCAAAACCATTTTTAACGCTATTGGGGCTATCGCTTATTCCAATATTGATATTCAACACGTTTAAGCAGTTTGCCGAAGGTTTGGGATTCACTAAGCAAGCGATGGTGATCTCGGTAATTGGAAACATCCTCAACATTTGCGTCGGAATTATTTTGGTAAAAGGCTTGTTCGGTATTAATCCAATGGGCGTTCGGGGCGTTGGCTATAGCACGTTGATAGATCGTTGTTTAATGGCGATAGTAATGAGTGCTTATGTTTTTCGGTCAGAAAACTTCAAGGTGTACTTGAAAACATTTGCCATCAGAAATATCAACTACCTGCGCAGCATCCAAATTTTACGCATCGGTACACCTATCGCTTTGCAATACACTTTTGAACTAAGCGCATTCAGCGGGGCAGCCATCATGATAGGTAGTATTAGTTTGGTACAACAAGCGGCACACCAGGTAGCCATAAATTTGGCATCAATGACCTACATGATCTCAAGCGGAATAGCCGCCGCCGCAACCATAAAAACCGGCAATTATTTTGGCGTTAAAGATCATAAAGGGTTACGCTCTTCCGCAATATCAAATTACCACATTGTAATAGCATTTATGGCATTTACCGCCTTGCTTTTTAGCTTAGGTAGCCCGTATTTACCTTATATTTACACTGCAGATAAAGCGGTTATAGCAGTTGCATCACAGCTACTTATCATTGCAGCAGTATTTCAAATATTTGATGGAACGCAAGTTGTTGGTCTTGGGATTTTACGCGGTATGGGCGATGTAAATATTCCAACTTTAAGCACATTTTTAGCCTATTGGGTAGTGGGTTTGCCTGTTGGTTATTATCTTGGAATATCCTTAAACTGGGGCGTAAAAGGTATTTGGTATGGTTTGGTTTTAGGGTTGATGGTATCTTCAGCGCTAATGTTTTTCCGTTTTCAATACATTAGCAGGCGGCATGAGGTAAAAGCATCTAGCTAAAAATAAAGCTGGTTAGCCACGCGATAAGTATTGCAATGCGCCTCCACAATATCCTTTATCTGCGGCGAATAACCACCACCCATACTCACCTGCACCGGAATTTTATGTTTGATGCATTGTTCAAAAACAAACTGGTCACGCAATTTGCATTCCTCACGGGTTAGGCCAAGCTTACCTAATTTATCCGATGCCAATACATCCGCCCCGGCTAAATAAAATATAAAATCGGGCTTTTGTTGGGCGATGAGTTTCGGCAGCGTATCATATAAAACAGCAAGATAATCCTCACCATTTATGCCATCAACCAAAGGGATATCCAAATCAGATTTCTCCTTTCGAAACGGAAAATTATTAGCAGCATGCATCGAAAAGGTGAACACTCTAGGCTCATTTCCAAATATCTGCGCCGTTCCATTCCCTTGATGTACATCTAAATCAATAATTAAGATAGATTGAGCTAGTCCTTTATTCAACAAATAATTAGCCGCCATAGCTTGATCATTCAACATACAAAAACCTTCGCCCCAATTAGTACCGGCATGGTGCGTACCACCAGCAACATTAAAAGCGACACCATTCTCAATTGCAAAGTGGCAACCATTAATAGTCCCCTGTCCAATCCTTACTTCACGTTCCACCAAACGGGCGGATAATGGAAAACCAATTCGTCGTTGTTCTTTAGCAGGCAAAGTCAAATCACGCAATTGCTGCCAGTAAGCGGCATCATGTGTCCATAAAATAATTTCTTCTTCAATCGGCTTCGGCGAGAACAAGTTCTCTTTGGTGATAATCCCCTCATGCAACAACTGCTCAGGGATTAGCTCATACTTCAGCATTGGGAAACGGTGCCCTTCGGGCAACGGATGCGCATATATCGGATCGAAAGCGATTTGAAGCATAATTAAGCCCTGTAATCAAATATTTTCCACAGAAGCTTCCAATATCCGTCCGGCGTTAAAAACATCTGCAAACGAATTATAAAGCGGCACAGGACTCAAACGAATCACATTCGGCTCCCGCCAGTCGCCAATTACGCCATTTTGGGTTAGATAATTGAAAATTCCTTTAGCATCACCAGCGCAAACCACTGAGAGTTGCCCGCCACGCTTACCCGGTTCTATTGGTGTTATTATCTTGAATAACTCTTTCCTTTTTTTAAGATTGATCTCGTTAATCAAAAACTCCAAATATCCTGTCAATACCTCACTCTTCGCTCTCAAAACAGGCAATCCTCCCGCCTGTTCAAATATATCAATCGAAGCCTTGTGCAGCGCCATCAACATAATTGGCGGCGTGCTTACCTGCCATCCATCCGCCCCCGGTTCAGCATCAAAGCCGGGAGCCATTAAAAACTGCTTATCCTTTCTGTATCCCCACCAGCCCGCGAAACGTTTATGATTCTCTTTAAAATGCTTCTCATGCACAAATATCCCGCTTATCCCACCTGGACCTGAGTTCATGTATTTGTAAGAACACCAGCAAGCAAAGTCAACTCCCCATTCATGCAACTTCAACGGCACATTACCGGCAGCATGTGCTAGGTCAAACCCGGCAATCACACCAACCTCATGCGCAGCCTTGGTGATTGCCTCCATGTCAAAAAACTGCCCGGTGTAATAATTGATCCCGCTGAACAGCATCAAGGCCAATTCATCCGCGTTATCTTTAATAGCGGCAAGTATATCTTCAGTACGCAAAGTATCTTCTCCGCTGCGCGGAAATAGCTCAATAATCGCATCTTTCGGATCAAAACCATGAAACCTAACCTGGCTCTCCAAGGCGTATTGATCTGATGGAAAAGCACCGCCCTCCATTAATATTTTATATTTTTTAGTGTCTGTTTTATAGAAACTTACCAGTAACAAATGAAGATTTACTGTAAGTGAATTCATAACACTTACTTCGTTCTCATTCGCCCCTACAATAGCGGAAAGCATTGGCGTAAGCTTTTGATGATATTTCAACCATGGATCACCGCCATCGAACCATCCCTCAACCCCCAATTGCTGCCAATTAGTAAGCTGCTCATTTAAATAATCCTTTGCGGCTGCAGGCTGCAAACCCAATGAATTTCCGCATAAATAGATTGCATCCTTGCCATTATGCTGCGGCAAAAGAAACTTACTACGGAATGATTTTAACGGATCCTGCTCATCAAGCTGCTTTGCGAATTCAATTGTGTTTTGGTACTGCATGGCGCAATATTACTATTTATTAGGTTTACTTACATAAGGGTTGCCCTTAACATAAAAGCGATAAGGCAACAAAGCATCCTCACCGGCATAATCAACGCCAACACGCGGCATAGCTGCAATCTGTTCATCAGTAAATGTTAATCCCCTGTCCTCTATCCACAAAGTATCGCTTTGCAGGCTAATAGCATTTATCGCCCTGGAAATACCTAAAGCCCTAGCTACAGACCCCGGTCCTTGTGTAATATTGGGCTTCAATTTATCCATACTCCGTCGAAACAACATCTCATCAACACCTTCAGTCGGTTGTATAGCGCGAATTAAGATGGCATGCGGTTGCCCTTCACCTGAAGTCACAACGTTAAACATTTCATGGATACCATAACACAGGTAAACATAAGCAATGCCGCCCTGCATAAACATGGTTTTAGTGCGAGGTGTTATTCGGTTGCCGTATGAATGAGACGCCCGATCAATAACTCCATTATAAGCTTCTGTTTCAACAATATACCCACCAGTAGTTACACCATCAATAAAAGTAAATAAATACTTTCCAATCAAGCTTTTGGCCAGATGAACAACATCGGTATTTAAATAGAATGATTCCGGTAATTTCACTTTTTCAATATTGGTTTTAACCATTTATTCACCTGCTTGGCCTTATCAAATATCATGATATGTGAGCCTCCTTTTACAATAGTCGCATTTCTGATATTTTTCACAGGGAATACCCGATCCTTGTCACCATGAATATGATACACATTTGGCGGAATGGCCAAATTATCCCAGTTCAATACGGCACCCAACGCCCATTTGATAAATTTCGGAGAGTTCTTAGATAACATATCATTAAAAAGCCAGGCATCACTATCCGTCAAATGCCCAAACATGGGCTTAATCAAAAAGCCCAATTTGTTCAACATCTTTTCGGGTAAAAGTTTGTAAACGGGCAATGTCCTAAATACGGAAAAATACCCCGGTGCTTCCTTTACAGTTTTAATACTGGATATCAATACAGCTTTTTTGAGATTAACTTTCTTCGCGATCTCAATAGCAAGCATACCGCCCAGCGAAGTTCCAACAACAACAGAATATGGTCTTATATCATATTTATATATAACCTTTTGTGCATAAGTTCCTAAAGTATCAGTTTCATGTGGTTCTATCCAGTCAATAGGCACAACTTCATCTTCTTCTGGAATATCAATATTGTTATAAAGCCGCGTATCAGCTCCCAAACCGGAGATCAGGAAAACTTTGCTCATGCCAGATTAATCAGCTTAACTAGCTGCTCCAGGAAGATTTTATCAGTTTCATCAAAATGTGCCAAATGCTCGCTATCAACATCCAAAACTCCGACAACCTCCCCGTTATGAAACAAAGGCATCACAATTTCAGACCGCGACAATGAGCTACAAGCAATATGTCCCGGGAATTCATCCACATCAGCCACAATAAGCGTCTTAGCCTGTTCCCACGCCGTTCCGCAAACTCCTTTGCCCTTTGCAATGCGCGTACAAGCCACAGGGCCCTGGAATGGCCCTAAAACCAATTCTCCATTTTTCAACATGTAAAATCCAACCCAAAACCAGTTGAATTGTTCTTTCAGCGCCGCGCTGATGTTTGCCAGATTGGCAATTAAATCATCCTCTCCGCGCATTAAAGCCTCTATTTGAGGTATTAATGATTGATACTGAGCCGCTTTATCTGTTGTTTGTATGATGGTTAAATCCTCTGCCATGCTGCAAAAATAACGATGAACTATTACATTTAAATAAGATAAATATCATATTTAATGTTTTAATTAGTCGTGATGATTGTTAGTCTTACCATAGTTCGTTACCGTAAATCCTTAATACCTTTTGCTTTATTGGCTATGGCTGTTCATCGCCTACCCTTGATGCTAAATAAGAAATGCAGCTTTTGGAAATTATTAGGCAGTGGACGCAACGGAACTTTTGACCTGCAGCCCGATTGGCAGCAATGGGGTCTATTAGCCGCTTGGGATAACCGGGAAGCTTTCGACAATTTCTATAACAATTCATTTATCAATATTTGGTGGGATACTTTCGCCGCTGAAAAGTGGACTATCTTATGCGAGCCATTACAAAGCCATGGCAAGTGGGATAATAAAGAACCATTTGGCAGGCCGGAAACAAAAGCCTTCAGCGGTCCGGTAGCTGTACTAACACGTGCGACCATCAGGTTAAATAAATTAAAGGGATTTTGGGCTAATGTTGATAGTGTTGCAAATATTATGGCTGATGCGCCGGGATTTATCACATCTTTTGGCATTGGTGAAGCCCCTGTATATCGACAGGCAACATTTTCTATATGGAAAAGCATTGAAGATGTAAAAGCCTTTGCCTATACCTCAAAGGAACACGCCGAAGTAATTAAAAAAACGAGAGACGAAAATTGGTATAGCGAAGAACTTTTCGCAAGGTTTAAAATTGTGGATAGCTTTGGCACAATAAATGACAAAAATCCCCTAAAGGGAATAGAATTATAAATCATGAGAATTATTGCAGAATTACCGCACCCGGACTTTAAAATATCAATACTTAACATGAACCAGAAGTTTATTATTAAGATTGAGAAGGGGAGCATTGAACAGAGTTACAAAATACCGGAGATGGATTTGACCGATGGCGTAAACAGCGTATTTGAAATACTTGATGAAGCCTTTTTAAAAACCGTATCGCTTCGGTTTGAGGAAATGAAGAAGGATTTTAAAGAAACATACTTCAGGTATAACTATTAGATTATATAATCAACATAAATTACTGTAATATAAATATTTAAATATACAAACAGAATTTAATTTGGTGACACTCGACTACCGTCTAAGCACATTTAACCACTGGTAAACATATCTCCCAAATCATTTATACCATTTATTCATAAAATCGATAAATACATCTGATTTACTATATGTTATAAATTGCAAAAAATTATATTTGGTTAACTTGTAGAACATTTATATGGCATTTTTTAATAATTTGATGGTAATTAAATTAAAAAGATGCTACTAAATAGTTTTTAACATTGCATGTATCGAGAGATAAACACCTACCCTCAGTTCACCATGAATGTTAAGCGGGCAGATGGGAAACACATTGAATTTGTCGACAACGATGTGTAAGACAAATTAGTAGAAAGCATTTTAAAATAGATGCTGAATTATAGAATTTTAAAGGGAAAGTAAATCACAATACCAAAAACCAGACTTTTTAACCCGATCACTTCCTGCACAATCATCGTCAGTTTTGGTGGGCGCTTTATATTCTTTAAATACCCTTTCTCCTGTTTTATATTTTATTTCCTCTTTGAATATTGGGCCTTTGAAAGCATAGGTATGAAACTCTCCGTTTTCACCACACACATCTACATTCGCAGGCAAATTATTTATAAGCTGTTTGGTAATTACCTGCCCTGCCAATTCGCCTAATTCTTCCTGGGTGCAGGCTATCACAGTACCAAAGCCCAAATGTAAAAACTCATCAATTAACTCATGGGTGTCACGTTTCCATAAAGGATAAATCCCTTTCATATTTACTTCAGCCAGTCGGGCATCCCTGTAATTCCGTAAATCCTCCAGGAAAATATCACCGAATATAGAATGCGTAATTCCTTCTGCACTAAGTTTACTTAAATGATGATGCATTACTTCATTATACTCCGTCATACCCGGCATTGCAGGCAAACGGATTTGATATAAAGGTATCCCAATGCTTTCTGCCTGCTTGATCAGTAACTCCGTACGCACACCATGCATCGAAATTCTATCCGCGGCATCATTTATGGTGGTTACAAGGTATTTAATATCCAATTCAGGGTTCTTCAAGCAATGATATAATGCCAAAGCACTATCCTTACCACCACTCCAGTTAAATATACATTTGATCTTATCGGGCATTACTATCATTTAGTATTTATTCGACATTAATTCTTCTACCAGTTCTGGTATTCCATCGGTAGCCTTAGCTTGTATTTCTACCACATTGGTTAAACGGCTTACAGCAGGTATATTCGGATCAACAATATACTTTTTAACGCCCGCCCTTACATAATGAATAAGCCCTGCAGCTGGGTATACAGCCAGCGAAGTTCCGCTTAAAATGAATAGCTCTGCACCTGCACAAATCCTCGCAGCTTTTTCTATCATCGGCACATCCTCACCAAACCAAACAACATGTGCCCTTAGCGGCGATCCTAATTCACAAACCTCACCCATTCTTAATTCCCATCCATCAATCGGGTAAGTTAATTCCGGGTTTATACTGGATTGTGATCTGGTAATAATGCCATGCAGATGAACAACATTAGTTGACCCTGCCCTCTCATGCAGATCATCAATATTTTGTGTGATGATAGTTACATCAAATCTTTCTTCCAGCTTCGCCAAAGCATAATGGGCCAGGTTAGGCTGCGCTGCTAATACATCCTTTCGGCGCATATTATAAAAATCCTGAACCAACTGCGGGTTTCGCTGCCAGGCTTGCGGCGTGGCCACGTCTTCAATATTATATCCCTCCCACAATCCATCGCTATCCCTAAACGTTTTTAAGCCGCTCTCAGCGCTTATTCCCGCGCCTGTCAATACAACTATTCTTTTCATTATTTGAGTGTTATATCACTAAATCTACCACATAAAAAAAGCGATGTGAGATTCACATCGCTTTAATATAAAAAGTATTTAGATTAAACAGCGAGTTGTTTTTTACTACGTAGTACGGTATACTTATTTTGAGCTAACTCAAAGCCGCCAAAAAGAATAAATCCGAATACTACATCGCCGTAAAACATCTTCATTTCAAATGGTATTGCTTTAGTTAATGATTCGCCGTAACCAGCTAATGTGTTAGGATAAAACGATACCCAGGGCAAGTCCATCACCAGCCAGTGAATTAAAACAGGCGCCAATATTATCAATAATCCGGTAGCAACATTTATCTTTTTTATAAATGATCCGATAAGCACAACAATGGCAAAACATAAGCAATTCCAAAAGGTGTAATTACTCCACAAACTCCAATGCCCCGTATAATAATGATTAATAATTACATCACTTAAAAAGAAGGTAACTAATATCATTGCATATGCTTTCCATTTTTCACTAAAATATAAACCGCTAAAAATTGCGATAGCGCCTACAGGGGTAAAGTTACTCCAGCTTTGGTATTTAAAGGTTAATAAGCGCATTACCGTTATAAAAACAATAATTAGTACGAGTACAATATTACGTGTGTTTATTTTTTGTTTTGACATAATCTAATTTATAAGGTAAAATTACTGATTATCCGTTTAAATAAAAAGCGCTTAGTTAAATAGGTATTTAACCCCGGCCATAAAGTTAAAACCACGTGTATTATATCCTAACCAATCAGTATATTTTGTGTCGAATATATTTTTAACATCAGCAAATAGGTTAATATTCTTGCTCACACTATATTGTAAATGTGCGTTAATTAAATTATAATGCTTTAAATTGACTACTGAAGTAGCATAAGTCACAGGATCAATTTTTACATCGTTTCTATCACCCGTATATTTATAATCTAACCCTGCTGAAAGATTCTTCATAAATTCATAATATACACTTGCCCCGTAAGTATTTTTAGGCCTGCGATAAAGATTATCAGTTTCAACACCACTTGCATCTGTTTGTATGCCTGTAACATAAGCCGCATAGGCTGATGCCGTAAGTTTATGTGAATTATATTTTAGTTCGCTTTCAAAACCTTTATCTTTTTGAAAGTCGCCATTTTCATAAATCCCATAAGGTGGTGTTGACTCATCTTTAAAATAAATTACATTTTTAGTATTGTATTTATAAAATACAGTATTAAAAGAGAGTGTATTCTTGATCAACTCCCAATCAAAACCAGCTTCATACGAAGTAGTCGTTTCCGGGTGCAGACTAATGTTTCCATATGGTGAGAATAACTGGTACAATGTAGGTGATTTATATGCCGAAGCTATTGTACCAAATACCTTAAACTGATCTGCTAATAAAATTGACGGATTGATTGTATAGGTAAAATCACTACCATATTTAGCATCATTATTATACCTTCCACCTAATTCCATGTGGAAAATACCCTCTTTTAAGAACAATGAAGTATATACGCTGGCTATACTATTATGAACGTTTTTAATTGTATCATATGTACTGTATTGCGTGGTATTGTAATATTTAAAATCAGCACCGCTTGTTATATCCAAATGATTGCACAAGCTATAATTGAAAACAGCTTCGACATTGGTAATTTTCCCTAAATTATTTTCAAAAGAAGGATATTGAGATCCGGCATCGTTGAATTTATTCCAAACATCATTTTGGCTGATATTGAAATTTAACGCACCCTTATCCAACAACAGTTTACCACCTAAACCGGCGAACAAGAAAGTATTTTGATAAGTATAATTTTCATCATCGCTAAATGCTCCTGCTGGCAAATTGCCCGTATTATAAGTAGTTTGTAAATTACCGTTTAATATAAACTTTTGCGATACCTGCTGATTTATATTAACGCTTGCCGCACGCTGATGAAAACCGTCATTTTTTAAATTACCTTTTCCTGTAGTATCCGTAGCCGCCGGAAATCCCCGAGAATCAGTATTAGATACATTTACAGCAATGCCGGTGTTATTTATTTTACCATTTAGGCCGGCCGATTCAGTAAAGGTATCATAAGTACCACCACTTAGCTGAACATTAGCTTTAAGCCCGTTTTCTTTAGGATGCTTGGTAATGATATTAATTACACCCGCAACCGCATCAGAACCATATAATGTTGAACCGCTTCCTTTTAATATCTCAATATGATCGATAATGTCCATTGGGATAGCATTTAAATCATAACTACCATCAATACCTGAAGAGTTGTTTACCGGGAACCCGTCAATAAGAATTAAGGTATTTCCGGTGGATGCACCACGCAAAAATAAAGATGAGCTGATACCCGGAGCATTTTCAGCTCCCGAAAAGGTGATTCCGGGTATAGTGTTTAATAATTCCGGTAATGTTTTGCCTTGTGCATGATTGATCTGCTCGGCTGTAATTACTTCAACTACCCTACCAATATCAGCTAATTTTTTAGGCGACCGGGTGGCCGTGACTACAACGCTGTTAAGAACCCTGGCAGTATCCTGGGCTTGTGCTGCCATGTTAGGCAGTACTAATTGAGCAAACCCAAGGCCTGCGGCAATAATTAAGTAAGTTTTTTTCATGTGTATGAGTTAAATACACAGCTTACAGATCACAGAATTTTGAAAATGAAAACGCGTAACAAGGGTCATCACATCCAAGCTTCAATCCCCGAAAGCTGTGAATAATTATAATGCCTTGGCAGGTCTTCTGACTTGCTCCCCTCCGTCCGGTCTTCCCTACCCAATACTGGGAAAGTGACCAATTGAATGAACTTTGGTTATGGAGCTTACAGCTGCGGGACAGTTATGGATTTACACCATATTCCCTTTTAATTCCTTATAATAAATTTATAAGGAAACCTAAAGCGGCACAAATATAGTGTTTAGGAATCAGAGGTTGGAGATTAGTCGGAATATTTCTGTAAAAACAAAAAGGCCTGCATAAATGCAAGCCTTTTTCAATATGTGTTATGCTATACTTATTTTACAGCGTCAACAACTGCTTTAAAAGCATCTGGGTGATTCATCGCTAAATCAGCTAATACTTTACGGTTTAAGCCAATTTCACTTTTAATTAATTTACCCATTAATTGTGAGTAAGAAATTCCGTGTTGGCGTGCACCAGCGTTGATACGTTGTATCCATAAAGCCCTGAATTCTCTTTTCTTGGTCTTACGGTCACGGTAAGCATACTGTAAACCTTTTTCTACTGTGTTTTTAGCAACGGTATAAACCTTGCTTCTTGAACCCCAATAACCTTTGGCGAGGTTCATGATCTTTTTCCGGCGTCTTCTCGACGCGACTGCGTTAACTGAACGTGGCATTTCGTGTTGTTTTTGGTAGTGAGTGCCGTTTAAAGGACTTTAATACTCTAATACCTGGTTAAAAAATTTGTTTAATTACTTCCCGATACAAAGCATACGTTTAACGTTACCCATATCAGCATTAGAAACTAAGCTTGTGTGAGTAAGGTTACGCTTGCGTTTAGTCGACATCTTAGTTAAGATGTGGCTTTTGTATGCGTTCTTTCTTGCAATTTTACCGGTTCCAGTAAGCTTAAAACGCTTTTTTGCACTGGAATTGGTTTTCATTTTTGGCATATCCGTTATTTATTTTTGTGTATATAATTACGTTTCACAACGTTTTATTATTTTTTAGCTGCTTTAGGGGCCACGGTTAAAAACATCCGTTTTCCTTCAAGCTTTGGCAGTTGTTCAACCTTACCTACTTCTTCTAATGCCTGTGCAAAACGTAGCAATAATATCTCGCCTTGTTCTTTGTAAACAATTGCACGGCCTTTAAAGTGTACATAGGCCCTTACCTTTTCGCCCGATTCCAAAAACTTTTGCGCATGCTTTAATTTAAATTCAAAGTCATGATCATCTGTATTCGGGCCAAACCTTATTTCCTTAATAACGGTTTGTTTGGCATTGCTTTTTATCTCTTTTAGCTTCTTCTTTTGTTCGTAAACAAACTTGTTATAGTCCGTTACTTTACAAACAGGAGGAACAGCATTAGGCGAAATCTCTACAAGGTCCAGTTCCTGCTCCTGTGCAATGGCTAATGCGTCACGCAGTGAGAAAACACCCTGCTCCACGTTATCACCAACAAGGCGAACTTCAGGAGCTTTTATAAATTGATTAATGTTGTGTTCAGCTTCTTTCTTCTTGAAAGGAAGCCTTGGTCCTCTATTGAAAGGTTTGTTTAATGCCAAGTTATACTGTTATTTCTTTAATTATTTGTTGTTTAAAATCTTCTATGCTCATGCTTCCTAAATCTCCCTGACCGTGTTTGCGTACAGAAACCATCCCTTCGGCTGCTTCTTTTTCGCCCACAATCAGCATATATGGGATCTTTTTAACTTCAGCGTCACGTATCTTTCGACCGATTTTCTCATCCCTGAAATCAATAAGCCCGCAAATATCCGAATCTTTTAACGATTCTGAAAGTTTTTTTGCATAATCTTCATATTTTTCAGAGATAGGTAATATCACAAACTGCTCTGGCGATAACCACAACGGGAAATTACCCGCGCAATGCTCTATCAATACAGCAACAAAACGCTCCAACGAACCAAAAGGTGCACGGTGAATCATTACCGGGCGATGTTTTTGATTATCGCTACCTGTATATTCCAGTTCAAAACGTTCAGGTAAGTTATAATCAACCTGGATAGTACCTAATTGCCATTTACGACCTAAGGCATCTTTCACCATAAAATCAAGCTTAGGGCCATAAAATGCCGCTTCACCTAATTCAACTACAGTGTTTAGGCCTTTTTCTGCTGCGGCTTCAATAATCGCTGATTCAGCCAAAGCCCAATTCTCGTCAGTTCCAATATATTTTGCCTTGTTCTCTGGGTCGCGAAGTGATATTTGCGCGGTGTAATCATTAAAACCTAACGCTTTAAATACATACAACACCAGGTCAATTACTTTTTTAAATTCTTCTTTAACCTGATCCGGACGGCAAAATAAATGGGCATCATCCTGAGTAAACCCACGAACGCGGGTTAAACCATGCAGCTCGCCGCTTTGCTCGTAACGGTAAACAGTACCAAACTCAGCCAAACGAACCGGAAGATCTTTGTATGAGCGTGGTTTAGTTTTATAAATTTCGCAATGGTGCGGGCAGTTCATCGGTTTTAGAAAGAACTCCTCTCCTTCCTGCGGTGTTTTTATAGGCTGAAATGAATCAGCGCCATATTTCTCATAGTGGCCTGATGTTACATACAGGTTTTTATGGCCGATATGCGGTGTGATCACCTGCTCATAACCAGCTTTGGCTTGTGCTTTCTGAAGGAAATTGGTTAAACGCTCACGCAAAGCGGTACCCTTAGGCAACCACAATGGCAAACCCATACCCACTTTTTCAGAGAAAGCGAACAATTCCAGTTCCTTACCTAATTTACGGTGATCGCGTTTTTTAGCTTCCTCTATCATGTGCAGATAGTCGGTTAGCTCGCTCGCCTTAGGGAAAGCTACACCATAAATACGGGTTAACTGTTTGCGGCTTTCATCACCACGCCAGTAAGCACCAGCAACGCTCATCAGCTTTACAGCTTTGATGAAACCGGTATTGGGGATATGCGGCCCGCGGCACAGATCAGTAAAACTACCTTGTGAGTAGAATGTGATTGAACCATCTGGTAGATCCTTTATTAAGTCGAGCTTATACTCGTCGTCTTTCTCAGTAAAATATTCTATCGCGTCGGCTTTAGTAACCGGCTTGCGGATAAATTCTTCTTTAGCTTTAGCTAATTCGATGATCTTGTCTTCGATCTTTTTGAATTCATCCGAAGAGAATTCACGATCGCCGAAATCAACATCATAATAGAAACCAGTCTCAATAGCAGGGCCAATACCGAATTTTGTACCCGGATAAAGCGCTTCCAAAGCTTCGGCCATAATGTGTGCCGATGAATGCCAGAAAGTTGATTTACCTGCGGTATCATTCCAGGTTAATAGCTTTACGTGAGCATCCTGCTCAATCGGGCGACTCGCGTCCCAAACCTGGCCGTCAACCTCGGCTGCTAATACGTTTCTTGCTAAGCCTTCAGAAATTGATAAGGCTATTTGCGCGGAAGTGATGCCTTTGTCGTACTCACGAACAGAGCCATCGGGAAGTGTAATGTTAATCATCTACAACTATGATTTATGTTTTATGTAAAAAAGTTTGTTAAATCACCTACAAAGTGATCTGTTATTTATAATGCAAATTTAGGATTATTTAGTGAATTATTAGTCAGCCAAATGACTAATTTATTTGATTTTAGCCTCGTAACGATCTTTTACATACTGATTGATGTAGGTGGTGAGCCCCGCTCCTGCCTATGCCAGTTTTTTCATTTGGTTGATAGAATCCCGGCCCGCGCTCTTGTTGGTGTATTAAATATACAGAGCTATCTTTAAACTGAACAGCGATATGATCGGCTTCGTTTTGGTAGGCTATGACACCTGTATCGTGGTTTGAACTTTGGTAAGGATGCATGATGATTCAATGCAAAATCACTGCCAGTAAATTTTAATGTTCAATTGCGAATATTAATAATCTTAATAAATTTGTTAGCACCAGCTAAAATCCGTCATAACATGAAGATAATCATTTACTTACTACTTTTTTGCACATTAATTATTAGTTGCAAAAAGGAGGCGCTTAAAGCACCCCCGGTAGATGCTATTACAGTAATTAATATGGGCATCTCCGGCAACACTGCCGAAAATTTATTAAACAGAATCAATACAGTAATTAAACAGGCACCCAATCTTGTCATTATTATGATTGGAACTAATGATGCACTGGATGGCAGCAGTACCTATAATAGTTTTAGTAGCACGCTTTCCATCATAATCGATTCATTGCAGCATACAGGATCATCAGTAATGTTGTTAACGCCTCCACCAATTCAAACCTGGAACACCATTACTACAAATAGTAATGGTGTATATAGTATATATTTCAAAGATATTTGTAATATAATTTACAATTTAAGTGAAAGTAAGGCTTGTTATTATGTTGATATTGACGGAGAACTGAATAACATATTGACATCAGCAAATAGCCACCAATTATTTTTATCGGATGGGGTTCACCCAAGTGCCCAAGGGGATAAGGATATCGCATCCGATATATTCAGCTATATGAAGACTCAGAATGTTATCGCTAAGAAAATTGTTTGTTTTGGGGATAGCATTACTTTCGGCGCTTATTTAGCAGGCCAGGGAACTGCAACCGGTGATACCTATCCAGCAGCGCTTAGTAATGATTTAAACGATACTAACTAATTACACATTACCCCAACCATGCGCCAAAACATCAGCCAAATGCATGGTTTTTATTGGGAGTTCGTTTTTATCAATATAACCCTGTAATTGCAACAGGCACGAAGCATCAGTACTAATAATGTATTCAGCACCAGCCGCTAAGGCATTATCAACTTTTTGTTGGGCCATTGCAGTCGAAATGGCTTCAAACTTAACAGCAAACGTGCCACCGAAACCACAGCAGGTGTCATTATCCTTTAGCTCAACCAATTCAAGACCTAAAACCTTTGACAATAATTGTCTAGGTTCTTCTTTGATCTTACACTCGCGTAACGCACTGCAACTATCGTGATAAACCGCGCGCCCTTCCAGCTCCGCACCGAAATAATCAAACTGCAATATGTTTACCAGGAAGTCTGAAAGCTCGTAAATATTACCCTGTATTGCCCGGCATTTATTATGTAGAACTGTATTGGTAAACAGATCATTATAATAACTCTTCACCATACCTGTACACGAAGCAGATGGGGTTACAATAACGCTATCCTCCGAAAAATCATTCAGAAACTTACTGCCTACCGTTTTGGCCTCATCCCAAAAACCGGCATTAAATGCAGGCTGACCGCAGCAGGTTTGGTTGGGATTGTAATTTACTTTGCAACCTGCTTTTTCTAATACCTTAACAGTATTAAAAGCAGTTTCAGGGTAAAGTTGATCAACAAAACAAGGAATAAACAATTCTAAATTCATCGGCAGCTAATTTCAGAAAAAGTTTGGGTAATAGCTAACATGGCTTAAATATGTTAGCTATTAATTAAGTTCGACTAAGCCTTTAACAATTCAGGATGTGGTGCTGTTGGCAGGTTTTTCCTTTTTCTTTCAGCTAATAAAAGTGAAATCATCAGGAATAAACCCACTACGAAGAACACATCAAGCGCCAAAGCCGAATCGCGCATTTCATGCGTCCATGCTTCAACGGAAGCAAAGCAGATTAGGCCAACTACTATCGCGCTTTTCTCGGTCACATCATAAAAACTAAAATATGAAGCCGTATCAGGTATATTTAATGGCAAATATTTTGAATAGGTTGACCGTGATATAGATTGAACCCCTCCCATCACCGCACCAACAATGGCAGCAGCTACAAAAAACTGCGCGGTATTAGCTATAAAATATACAGAAAGGCAAAGCAATGTCCATATAGATACTAAGCCGACTAACGTTTTAACATTACCATACTTGGTGGACAATAATGAGGTAAGCCACGCACCTATCACACCTACTACTTGTATTACTAATATGATCTCTATCAACGTATTATCGGGCATGTGCAACTCCTTTGAAGCGAACTGAGCGGCAACCAGCATAATAGTTTGCACGCCAACTGAGTAAAAGAAAAATGATGAAAGGAAACGCCTCAACAAAGGCATGGTGCGTACTTTTTTAAACACTTTGCCTAACTCCTTAAATCCACCTGTTAATACATTATAATTATGCTTGCCAACATTTGGTTCGCCTTTTGGTAATAATTTAAAGGGAATAATAGAGAAACCCATCCACCAAACAAATACCATTAGGAAAGAGATACGTGCCGGAAGATCATCGCTAGTAATACCAAATGTTTTAGGGAACATCACCACCGCGAAACACAATAGCTGCATTACCAAACTACCCACATAGCCATATATAAAGCCCTTGGCGCTCACGCTGTCCTGGTTTTCAATACTGGCAATTTGAGGTAGATAGGAATTGTAAAACACAAAACCTCCGCAATAACCAATACAAGCCAGGCCGAAACAGATCATGGGCATTTCGAGGCCGCTATCGGGTTTAAAAAAGAATAGTCCGGCACATGATAATGCACCTAACCATGTAAAAAATTGCAAATATGCCCGTTTATTGCCCTTATAATCAGCAATGGAAGTTAATATAGGCAACATTAGCACTACTAATAAATAAGAAATACCTAATACGTAATTTGACAATACGGTATTTACAAATTTCATCCCAAAAAAAGATACGGTGTCGCCATTCTTAGCATTAGCGGTAACAGCCACATAATAAGCCGGAAATATGGTAGAAGTGATTACCATATTATAGGATTGATTTGCCCAATCAAACATGCACCATGCCCAGATGGTCTTTTTATTGTCTTTAACTATTTCCATTACGGGTTAAAAATATATAAAATATAGTACTTACAAAGAATGGCAGGAAATATTAAGATGAATACTTTATACAAACTGAAGTTGTAATAAAAACGTAAATAACAACAAACAAAACTTAGTATATAATCGTCTTACTTTAACAACTAATAGTCCAAAATCAATCTAACATGAAAAAATTAATACCTGCTCTTATCCTAACAATCTCTTTATTTGGCTTAAAAGCACAAGCACAAAGCACCGATACTGTAAAAACCATGGGTTGGTTCCATCATCAACTGGCAGGCGCCGCGCAAATACAGGTTACCTATCGCAAGGCTGATCTCGGCCAAGTCAATCAGATCCTAAACAATAATGGATTACGTTCCCTCGGCAATAACAACATTTGGTATAATGCCTCTATGAACCACATCCACGGCAAATGGTTATTCGAGGATGGTATAGGTTTCACTACCGTTACTACATCTGATAATGATAACCTGAAAGCAAAATTCAATCAATACCAATTGTATACCCGTGTTGCCTACAACATTTCGGATAATAACAATATCAGGTTTTTCCCTTTTGTTGGATTGAATTTTTCCGCTGCGGTATTAGATATACAGGATAATAACGCGATTAGAAGTACCTCCGATTTTTCTACTGAATTATTGAACAGTACAGCAAGCAAAACTTTCTATCAGCCCAACTTCGGTATTGAATTTGGCGCTGGTATGGATTACCTGATTAAGGTTAAACCTAAGAAAACCGATTGTTTTACTATTGAACGAAATATACCCATTGGCGTTAGGGCTGGTTATTACCTAAATGCTGCCCAAGGGGACTGGAGAGTAGATAACTACAGTTTACAGGATGGCCCTAACCGTAAACAAAGCGCGGTATTTGTATCATTTAATATTGGCTTAGGTTACGAGATCATCAAGTAAACATCAGGCTAAATTATAATCTGCATAAAATAAATCGCAATTTAGTATCCTGAAATTATGCAGGATATTTTACGAACTGTTCATGTAACCCGGTATGTAACGCCCTTACGCGAGGGCGGCTCGCTACCCGCTATTGCCGAAGCCGACGACGGCTTCTTATATGTACTCAAATTTCGAGGAGCTGGCCAGGGTGTTAAAGCGCTGATAGCTGAATTGATTGGCTGCGAAATCGCGCGCAAGCTTGGCTTTAAAGTCCCCGAAGTTGTCTTCGCTTATTTAGATGAAGCATTTGGCCGGACCGAGCCTGACGAGGAAATCCAGGATCTCCTAAAATCAAGCGTAGGCTTAAACCTTGCCCTGCACTATTTACAAGGCGCCATCACTTTTGATGCAACGGTAACTAAGGTTAATGCCAAACTTGCATCGCAAATTGTATGGATGGATTGCTTTTTGACTAATGTGGACCGAACAGCCCGCAATACAAATATGTTAGTATGGCATAAAGAACTTTGGTTAATCGATCACGGCGCTGCGTTATATTTTCATCACTCCTGGCATAATTGGGAAGAACAGGCAAAGCGCCCGTTTGTACAGGTAAAGGATCATGTATTGTTATCTCAAGCCACGGAATTGAATGAAGTTGATTCGGAGTTCCGCACCATTCTTACCGAAAGCGTTATTAATGATATTGTAGATTTAATACCCGATGAATGGCTGATTGATGAGTTTGATTCAATGGCAAAACACCGTGCAGCCTATGCGCATTTTTTAATAACCAGGATAGCTAACTCGGCTATTTTTGTAAACGAAGCACAACATGCACAACAGAACCCTATTTGAGTACGCCGTAATACGCGTGATGCCCAGGGTTGAACGCGAGGAATTCCTGAACATCGGGATCATACTATATTGTGCCAAGCAAAAATACTTGAAGATGTTGTACATTTTGGACGAGCATCGCCTGCAAGCTTTTTCCGATTACCTGGATATGGGTGAATTAACGGAGCACTTGTGTTCTTTTGAGCGCATTTGTTCCGGCGATACGGATGGTGGCCCAATAGCTAAGCTGGATATGCCTTCGCGTTTCCGCTGGTTAACGGCAACACGCAGTACCGTATTGCAAACTTCCAAAGTACACCCGGGTTTATGCGTGGATGCGGAAGAAACGGCAAATAGATTGTTTAATCAACTGGTACTCTGAGATTAAGGCTTTAGTAAATTTTAATTAATTGAGGAAAATTTAATATATTCCCATACTCAATTAATTAACAATGACCGAACCCTCAACAAAAAACAAACTTGGCTTGTGGACAAGCACCTCATTAGTGGTAGGCAACATGATTGGTGCGGGCGTATTTTTAATGCCTGCAGCTATGGCATCGTTCGGCAGCGTGGGTTTATTGGGCTGGTTGTTTTCGGGTATTGGCTCATTCTTTTTGGCAAAGGTTTTCGCTAATTTAAGTAAACTATTACCTCACGGCACAGGTGGCCCTTACGCCTACTCACAAAGTGGTTTAGGCGATTTCGCGGGCTTTTTGATGGCTTGGGGATATTTTATATCAAACTGCGGCGGGCTAACGGCTATCGTTATATCATTTACAGCCGCTATGAGTACCTTTTTCCCAATCTTGGTTACAAACCCATATATTGCGGTTGGTACAGGCTTAACCACCGTTTGGTTACTTACATATATTAATAATCGTGGGGTTGTAACGTCGGGTAAAGTGCAATTGGTGGCTACTATTTTAAAAATCACCCCTTTACTTTTGATAGCTATTGGTGGTTTGTTTTTCATAAAATTTAAATATTTTTTACCATTTAACAGCAGTGGAGGTTCTGTATTAAAGGCAATTGGTATTACCGGTGCCCTGACTATGTTTTCTTACCTGGGAATTGAGAGTGCAACAATACCGGCCGGAAATGTTGATAATCCCGAAAAAACGATACCAAGAGCAACTATTCTTGGGTTGCTTATTGCCGGTTTCGTATATATTTTAGGCAGCTTTAGTGTAATGGGTATTATTCCTGCAAAAGTTTTGGAACATTCTGTTACACCCTATGCCGATGCTGCTATTATTATTTATGGCAATAATGCTAAGTATTGGGTAAGCGCCGGTATTGCCATAGCAGCTTTTGGTGCATTAAATGGATGGATATTAATACAAGGGCAAGTGCCTTATGCTACAGCTAAAGACAAATTATTCCCACCAGCTTTCGGGCGATTGAATAAGAATGGAGTACCTTATTTTGGCATTTTGATTAACAGCATAGTAATATCCATTTTCATTTGCATGAATTATTCTAAAGGACTAGTGGAGCAATTTAAATTTTTCCTTTCATTCGCCGTTTTTACTTCACTTGTTCCCTTCCTGTTCTCAGCGGCAGCCTACCCCATTATCAGGGCAAGGAAAAAAGTAACAAAACATTGGTTTGCCGCGCTCTTACTTGCTTTTTTTGCATTTAGCTATACACTTTGGATGATATACGGAACTGGTAAGGATGCCGTATACTATGGCTTTTTATTACTGATGTTAGGTATTCCGCTTTATATGTGGCTGGCCTATAAAAAAGAAAATGCATAAAAAGCGCCGACAGATTTTATCTTAAATAATATAAAGGGATCATTTTGAATCGCCTTTGGTTATCTTCGCTTTGCTGCTAAAAACACATAATATTTGAAGTAATGGTTATTTATTATAATCATTACTTTAGCCCCATAATCAAAAGCGCTGATGATATCCGAACGTGTGTTGAAAAATAGTGAAGAGCTTTGGGCTACTTGTATACCACATTTATCTGTAGATAATGTGGTTTTTGGCTTTCATGATACGCAATTAAAGGTACTGCTGTTACAAATTAATGAGGGTAAAGATTGGTTATTACCCGGTGGATATGTGCGTAAAAATGAAAACGTAAATGATGCGGTTAAACGGGTATTAAAAGAACGTACCGGTGCCGATAACATATTTTTACAGCAATTTGCTACGTTTGGTGATGTTAATAGGTCTGAGGCTTTTTTTGCAGAGTATCCAGATGACTTGTGGCATAAACAGCGTTTTATTTCAACCAGTTATTATGCCTTGGTTGATTATACAGCCGTTGTGCCTGTAACCGACGAATTCTCAGAAGCCTGCAAGTGGGTTAATGTTGAGGAGCTCCCAAACCTGGTAATGGATCACACATTAATATTAAAAAAAGCTTTGGAGGTGTTGCGCGAGCAGCTAATATATAAACCAATAGGTTATAACCTTTTACCCGAAGAGTTTACGTTAACAGAATTACAACGCTTATATGAAGCGATATTAGGCATCAAATTAAATCGCGGCAACTTTTACAGGCGGGTAATGAAATTTGGGATATTAATAAAATCAGATAACGTCCGAAGAGGCGGGGCACATAAATCACCTGACCTGTACAAATTTGATCCGGATAAGTATCATGAATCATTGAAAAGTTATAACTGGTGAAATTAAAATTCTATATCTATGAAAAGCAGTAGATAGCAGTCCTCCCAGAGTAAAAAGTTCGGGATCAATCTTATTGACCAAATTGATTCGTGATTCCATTTTTTGTTGATGTTTGATCGGAAAAATATTGTTATTTTTTGTATATTGATACGATATGACTGGCCCGACATGGAGAAATTACAGCTATTTACCCAAATGCTACGTACCAATGTGTTGCTAAAAAAAGCGATAATTCGTCACAAATAAATTGTAAGGATATTTTAGATGATGAATTATTAAAATTTTGGCGAAGTCTTTCTAAGGCTTCAGTTGCTGAACTGGAGGGAGTACCTGTCCCCTTTCTGAATATAAATCAGCTTATATTAAATAAAAAGGCTGTTAATCGTCCCAAAGATCAAATCGACATATTGGAACTTGAAAAAATAAAAACAATACGAGAGGAAAATAATTGATTTCATTTTTCTTAACTCATAAATAAGAACCACTAACTTTTCAGTTATGTTTACTTTTCAAAAAAGGATAGGCAAACCTTTTTGATACTGTTGTTCTAAAACAACAAAGCCCTTCTGATATCTCAGAAAGGCTTTGTACCCAGCGCCGGAGTCGAACCGGCACGGTTTCCCACAGGTGTTTGAGACCAGCGC
>Ga0302197_10001398_pt1 | contig 23521 bp, 15 predicted proteins | sample II_Bog_N2_1_FD_193526 | JGI IMG/M metagenome (GOLD analysis project Ga0302197, IMG submission 193526) | Peat permafrost microbial communities from Stordalen Mire near Abisko, Sweden - II_Bog_N2_1 | ecosystem: Environmental > Terrestrial > Soil > Wetlands > Peat | place: Sweden: Abisko...
GGAATCGGGATGGCGGTAGAAATGTCGGGTTGCAGACGACGCGCCATCGCAAAGCCAAGGATCAGTAGGCTGTCGAGCTCTGTCTCCGGCCCGGGTCGCCATGCATCCGCGGGGCCCAGCTTTTCAAACGCAAGCTTGAGATCAAGCACAAGGCTCAATCGCTCGAAGCGGTGCCGCACCCCATGCAGGCAGAGGAACAGCAACTCGACCTCCGGCGTAAGCTGCCAGCAACGCTCTCCCTCGAAATCAGCCGGCCGAACCCGGTGCAGCGCTTGCTCCACGTGGAAGTCGAATGCCAGCGGGTTCTCCACATCGTGGTGCAACTCAACCGTCGTGGTCCCCCGATACCATTGCCGGTGGTAGTCGTCGGGAGTGCCGGGAGTGAATCCAATCGCGATCAGCACCGCTTCGGCACGCGCCACGTTTGCCTTCGAGACCAGCAGGTCCAGGTCCAGGCTTGCCCGCAGCGCGGTGCTTCCATACAGCCTCTCCGCGAGGAATGGCCCCTTCAGCGGTACTGCGACGACGCCGTGCTCCTCGAACGCGTGCAGCACTCCCTTCAACTCGGCGCTCCAGTAGAACGCCGCGATGGCGGCCTCACGCTCGATCCTGCTTACTCGCGCGGAGAGCTCCGGCCCCAGAGAGACATCGTGCGCGCGCAGGCTGGCCGTCGCCCAGGGCAGTACATGGTGCTCCTCCGCCAGCGAGAGTGCGGCCTCCCATTCAGTCGCATCCACGGTGCGGTCGCTGCTCTGTCCTCGCAGCAAGTCGAGCAGGCACTGCATGCCCGGCCTCATGCGCCAGGCCTTCCGTCCGCCATCGCGATCAACAAGGCGCTCGCCGTCTCCGCTGCTTCGCCGCGCTCGCTGTGCAGAGCCACGGCCGTCTCCATCAGCGCGGCCAGTGTGGCCATCACGCGGGCAGGCGTTCGTCGCACCGGGATCGCGTGTCGCAGCATCTCCAGCGCGGCGATGCCCGGCGAAACAGGCACGGGATTCCACACTCCGCCCTCCACATACTGCGAGAAGACCACGTGCGAGACGGGCAGCGGCGCCGTGCCGGCCGTTCCACTCAAGTGCTCCACGGGCACAGGACTCTGCTCCGTGCCACCCGGCTGCCGCATTTGCAACTCGCGCGGATACGGATGCACCCGTCCCTCCTCGTCCAGAACGGCATACTCATCGGAGTAGTACGTCGCGCCCGCACGCACCAGCTCGGAGACGAGCGTCGTCTTGCCTGCGTAGCTGGTTCCCGGAAGAACCAGCGCCTGCCCTTGCCATCCCACTACCCCGGCATGTACAAAGACACGGTCGGGCGCATGGTCTGCCACGTGCACCATCAGGTCACGGGCAAACCGATCCAACACCGGCTGCAACTCCGCGCCCTCTGCCGCAATCTCATCCGCTGTCAGCAGCCGATAGCCAGTGCCGCTTCCGTTGGCCAGCAGCGCAAACTGCCGCACATCGTCTGCGTTGCCCGCGCACGCTTCCGTGCTGTGCGGTGCACACCGCATCATCCGTGCCAGCAGGTCGCCCGAATCAGCCACCAGCTCAAACCGCACGCCGAATGCGATGCAGTCCTGCCGCAATGGTGCCGCGATCATGGCTGCGCCGGCGGACCCAGCAGCGGCGTCCGTATGGGGTTCGCAAGCCCGACAATCTGCGTGATGGTGTTGCTGCCGGCGTTGGAGAGCCAGAGATTGCCACTCGCATCCACCGCCAATCCATACGGCTCACTCAGCGGCGCGTCCAACCCATAGCCCAGCGCCGGCGATAGCACACTCGCGCTTGCGCCGGAAAGTTCCGCAAGCGAATTGCCGTAGTAGTTCGCCGCCCACACGTTGCCTGCGCCGTCGATCGCAATCCCCTGCGGGCCGCCGTTTCCGCCGGACAACACCGTGCGATTCGCGACCACGCCACTCGGCATCAGCTCGACCACGGTCGACGCGTTGTAGTCCGCCACCCACACATCGCCCGCGGGATCGACGGCAATTCCGGCCGGATCCGCGCAGCATGGAAAGCTGCTGACCACGCCGGCCGGCGTCACACTGGCCACTCCCTTCTGCACCGCAAACCACGCGTTGTGATTGGCATCGACGGCAACGGCAGAGGTAAAGGGCAGCGCCGAAGCAGCATATCCGCCGCTGCCGGAGATTGCAGTTCCGTCGTTATTTAGCAAGGTGGCCGAGGAGCTGCCGTAGTCCGCAATCCATATCGTTCCATTGGTATCCGAGGCCACGGCCGACGGGTAATAAATGCCGCCGACCGTATACCCGTAGCCCGATTGTTCCACCCCCGCTGGGGAAAATTTGCTGATACTGCCGTCGTGGTGGTTGTTTGCGCCGGTGACGCTCTGCTCATTGGTCACCCACACGTTGTCGGAGCCGTCGACCGCAATGCCGTACGACTGGGCCAGACCAGTGCCCGGGAAGCCGGTCGCAGAGGCGGGCACGCCTGCCGGAGAAAACTTCGAGATCGCTCCGCCAAAGTAATTCGCAACCACGGCGTTTCCCGCTGAATCGATGGCAACCGAGCCTGGAAGGTCCAGCCCACCGCCGGCATACGTGACCGACATCGTCCAGTCTTTGGGATGAGCGCTCAGCGCAGGCTGGAAGGGCCCACGCGATGCCGCTGCGCTGAAAACCGCCGCCACATTGGCCGCTGGGTTCTTCACAATGTTCAGGGCGGCATCCAGCGTATTCGCCGGAACGCCGCTGGATGTGGTCGCAGCCGCAAACAGTGGAGTACAGGCCGCCGTCCCGTCGCTGTTGACGCAGGATGCAATCGCATCCGCCAGCGTGTACAGCTTCGCCGTTTCGGTCACCGCCCCCGCAGGCAGGGTGCTTCCGGGGGCAAACCCCGTACTGGTGTTGACCAGGTTGTTTGCCACCGCGAAGGCGTTGGCCAGCCCGGTCGCATTGGTCGCGGTCGATCCAATGATGGCGCCACTCCCCAGGAACTGCGACAGTGCCCAGGCAGAGGCAGCCGTAGTTGCCTCGTTCAAATTGATGGTCGTCGAGGACATCAGCGCATCGCAGTTCCCCAGTGCAGCCATCAGCACCATTGCGGCATTGTTCGTGCCGGCGGCGAGTCCGGGATTGCCGCCCCGCGCGACGATGTAAACCTGCGTGGTCGCCGTCGGACAGGTGTAGTCGCCCGTAATCCCGAACGATCCAGATCCATCTGTCGTCACACTATTGGGCGTAAGCAGGTTGTAGGCCCCCACTCCCGCTCCACCGGAACCCGCGGCGTACAGCGTGATCGACGCGCCGCTCACCGGTTGCTGTCCGCCGAAGACCCTTCCCCGCAGCACCTCGCCCTGCTGACTGGAGGACTGCATCGAGGTCTGCACGCCGCAACCAGAAACCATTGCACCGAAGAACGCAACGGCCAGCGCCCCGGCAATTCTGTTGTGTCTGGGGCCCGCGCGCAGGACAGCAAATGACCTGATGCAATTGCAAGGCTTCATGGCTTCATATTTTTGGGAACGGGGACATGGCCGCCGCTGGACTGTACCAGGGGAGAAAAAATGTCCATGTCGTCACTGCTCACAAACGGGACCGGCCCGCCGGAACTCCTCATTATCTGCTGCTGTCTCGCCCTGGCTAACTGCGAGGACCGCGTTGACTGCGCGGACGGTGCATCCGCAAACAACGGAGACAACGAGCAATCGACGCAACCGCCATACGCCTGGGCCGCCGTGGGCGCAACCACTGCAGCAATCGCCGGCAGCAACAGCGCGCCGCCCATCCCCAGCGTCTGCAGCATGCTTCTTCGCGAGACCGCCGGCGCAACAGCAGCACTTGCCGAGGGCTCAATGAGCCCGTCCGCGCGCAGTGCATCCACCGCAAACAGTACCAGCTCCGTGCTGACGGGCGCGTCCAGTTCCAGCGCCGCCGCGGCTCGTATCTGGTCGATCGACCGGTCGCCATTCGCCAGCTTCCAGATGACCGCCGAGCTCTGGTTCAGGCAATATGCCGTGTGCCTGCCTTCGTCATACACCAGCGTCTCCGTTCCGATCTGCCGTATGGAGACGCGCTGCCGGGTGCAGCGAGGAGCTTCAGGGTTGTTCATAGACCCTCCATTCGACTGCGGGTGCGCAAGCTACTTCGGTGTAACCGCGACGCTCGTGGGTGAACTGATCCCCGCTCCACCAAAGGGAGATCCCGCGAGTGCCACACCGCTAACCGTGAATGCACTGACTGTACTTGCACCGGGATTGCCAACCCAGATATTTCCCAGCCCGTCGGCTGCGATGCTCCCGGGAGCGTTCAGGCTACTTACTGTATTCATAGTACCGCCCACAGGGCTCAGTTCGACGATTGTATCGTTCCCGGCGTTCGCCACCCAGGCATTGCCGCTGGCGTCGATGGCGATCGCCGCTGGAGCGGCGCCCGCTGCACCCGTGCTGAACCCGCTCGAAGTCGACACGGGTGTGCCGTCCGAATCCAGTTTGGTCACACTGGCATTGCCGCCGTTGCTCACCCAAACCGAGCCCGCGGCATCCGTCGCAATCGATGTGGGCGCGCTCAGCCCACCCCCCACGTAGGTAATCGCAATCGTCCATGCCGTAGGCGGCGAATTGACGTCCAGCGCAGGCGTGAACACCGGCTGAGTCGATCGCAGACGGTTCAACGCGGCCACGTTGCGGCCCGGCGACTGGGCCATATTCATGGCCGCGGTGATGGTATCGGTGGGGAACGCGCCCACGGCGTTGGGCGCCAGTTGGAAAAGAGTGCCGCAGCCGCTCAAGTCGCCTTCTACGCCGCCGCCGGAGTTCACGCATTGCTCCAGAATGTCGGCCAGCGCATTGATCTCCGTCGTCGGCAGCTTAGCGCCCGTGGGCAGCGCCGGTCCGGAGAGGGTTCCATTCGACGTGTTGACCAGCTCGTTGATCGCAGCAAAGGCGTTGGCCAGCCCGGTGGTATTGGTCGGGCTGGTGCCAATGTTCGCAATCCCGGTCATAAAGGGGCTCAGCGCCCACACCGTCGCTACGGTCGTCAACTCGTTCACATTGATGAAAGTGTTCAGGTCCGTCCCGCCGCAGGTCCCCAGGCCTACCATCAGGGCCAGGTTGTTGTTGGTCACCGCGGGAGTACTGCCGACGGCGGCAATCGGCTGTCCGCCGGTGCCTGCCAGGTAGACCTGCGAGCCAGCCGCGCAGGTATAACTCGACAGATTGAAGTTACCGCTGGGCAAGGTCTGAGTCGGCGTGCCCAGCGCCGTCGCCAGGGAGCCATAGCCGGAGGTCCCCGCCTGGTAGAGCTGCAACGTCACGCCCGCCACCGGCTGCTGGCCTCCCATCACAATGCCCTTGCTGGCGGGCACGGTCAGCGTCGTGGGAACAGAGTCCGCTGCGGATCGCGACACGCTCATCCCGCAGCCAATCGCTCCCAGTGCGGCCGCCGCTGCCGCCCCCAGCAGAATCGCGCTCCTATGGCATCGATGCATCATGGCTCCACTCCTTGTCCGGTAGCGGCTCCGGTCGCCAGCGGTACCACAGGCACCGCCGCGCCCAGCAGCCGGGTTACCGTATTGCCAGCGTGGTCCGGAATCCATACACTCCCCGAGATGTCGACGGCAATGCCTGTCGGCGCGCTTTGCGTGCCCGGTCCCGGATAGCCGCCGGAGGGCGATACGGCCACGCCCGCGTTGTTCAGCACACTTACGGTGCCATTCGAGTTCGCCACCCACACCTGCCCCGCGCCATCCACCGCGACCGAAACCGGATTGGTGATGCCACCGCTGGTCGTTGCCGTCGAACCGATCGCAACGCCCTGCCGGCTGAACTCGCTGACGCCATTGCTGCTTGCCGCCCATGCATTGCCCGACGCGTCAAATGCAAGCCCCAGCGGGCCTGCGGGCGTGCCCACCCCCGCGCCGGTCAAACCGCCCGCACCCGTAATCGCAGTCAGGTTCAGGTCCACGGCGCTCAGGCTACCCGTGTGATTCGCCAGCCACACGCTGCCCGCAATCACGCTGAAGCTTGCGTTCTGCGTATCGGCACTGTAACTGGCACTCGCGGCCTGCACGGCCTGCAGCACCACCGTTCCCGCCGCGCCGGTCAGCGAGACCGTGTTCCCCACAATCGTTGCCGGGCCGCTCACCACCGAATAGGTAATTGCGCCGGTCGAGTTCGAACTCGCAGAGACCGTAAAGGAAGTGTCCATGGTGTGGTGCGGAGACGCCACAGAGAAAGTAATCGTCGGCAGCGGCAGCACACTCAGTGGGCCCGTGCCGGACGCGACGGTATAGTTGGTGTCCGCAATGGAGTTCGCCGTAATCGTGTGCGAACCGCTCGCCAGCGATGCCGTGCCATAGCCGCTGTACGTGCAGGTGAGCGGGCTCGACAACCCCGTGCAGCTCGCCGTCACGACTGCTCCGGAGTCAACCTGGAAGGTCAATCCGCCCGACGGCTTAACGCCGCCGCCCGTATATGCAATCGTCGCCGACAGGTTGGCCGTCGCCGCCCCCACCGCGATGCTCACCGGCGTCACGGTCACCGCCGGCGTCTGCGCGGTGATGGTCAGGGTGTTGGTTCCCGTCGCAGTTGCGTAGTTCGTGTCTGCAACGGCTTTCGCCGTAATCGTGGGTGTGCCCGGCGACAGGGTGGAAGTTGGGTATCCCGTATATGTGCAGCTCAGCGGACTCGACGATCCTGTGCAGGTCGCCGTCACGGTGCTGCCGGATCCCACCTTGAACGTGAGCCCGCCGGACGGCTTCGATCCCCCGCCGGTGTACGCAATGCTTGCGGAAAGATTCGCGTTCGCTCCGTACGCGATCGCCACCGGGCTTGCGGTCACGGTCGGTGTCTGCTGGTTGACGGTCAGCGTGTTCGTGCCGGTTGCGGTCTTGTAGTTGGTGTCGGCAATGCTGGTCGCGGTAATCGTATGGGAACCCGCCGCCTGCGACGATGTGTTGTATCCGGTAAAGGTGCAGGTCAGCGGGCTCGACGATCCCGTGCAACTCGCCGAAACCGTGCTGCCGGAACCGATCTTGAAGGTGAGGCCGCCCGACGGCGCCACCCCGCTACCGGTGTAGGAGACGGTCGCCGACAGGTCTACGGTCGCCGTTCCGTAAGTGATCGCCGCCACGCTGCTCACATTCACGGTCGGCGTCTGCTGGTTGATAGTCAGGGTGCCAGTGCCCGTCGCGCTCTTGTAATTCGTGTCGGCCAGGGATGTAGCCGTAATCGTATTCGCCCCTCCGGTCAGCCCTGCCGTGCTGTAGCCGGTATAGGTGCAGGTCAGCGGGCTCGACGATCCAATGCACGTCGCGGTCACAGTGCTACCGGAACCAATCTTGAACGTGAGCCCGCCTGTTGGTGCCAATCCGCCGCCGATGTAGGTGATGGTCGCGGACAGGTTCACCGTCGCCGCCCCGCCGTAGGTCACCGGTGACGGAGTGCTGACCGTCACCGTCGGCGTCTGCTGGGTCACCGTCACCAGCAAGCTCCCGGAGCCGGTAGCATAGCTCTCGTTGGTCGCGCTGTACGTCCCCGTCACGGTAAAGCTTCCCAGCGCCAGCGGTCCCGAGGGCGTCAATGTCTGGGTCGCGGTCTCCGCGCAGGGCCCGCCGCTGGAGCAGGTCGAACTCGCCACCAGCGGATCGGTGCCCATCGTCCCAACCGAGGGCGAATCGGCAAAGATGACCGTCCCGGTGGGGAAGCTACCGCTGCCGGAGACGGTCGTGGTGTAGGAGATGGCCGCCGTCGTTCCGTAGCTCACCGGGTTTGGCCCCGAAACAATCACGGTCGGCGTATACGGCACGCCGCCGGGCGTCCCCGTCTGCCAGTTATTCACCATGTTCGTAATGTTCAGCGATCCCAGCCCGGTCGCCATATCGAAGCCCTGCCCTGCCGGGTACGCCGGAATCGCCGAGGTCGTACTCGTCGACAGGATTCCATAGCTCTTTCCGCTGGGCGTATAGCAGTTGGCTGTTCCGGCCAGGCAGGCCTGCGAGTTATTGCCCGTCTCCGTGTCGTAGAAGATGCAACTATTCCCCGTCGCCGGCGCGGTCGTGGTCACGCCAGTGCCGATGCCTCCGCTGCCGTTGCAGGTACTGCCGGCAATATAGCTGGAGGTGCCGTACTCCACGCCCGCCATGTTGTAGAGCACGTAGTTCGGCTGGCCCACACGCTGCCCAGTCTGCTGTGCCACCAGCGCGAACACACCCGCCAGTTGGGGCGCTACAAACGATGTACCGCCTGCTCGCTGCCAGCCGCCGCCGTCCGACTGGTAATAATCCAGCGCGTGACTCCACAACCCATTGGCCGCGAACAACGAGACATCCGGCAGCAGGCGAAAGTTGTACGTGCTGGTCGGCGGAATGCCGTACACCGTCCCGTTCTGCCAGCTGGCACGCGGCCACTGGATGCTGACGCCGCCACCCCCGCCCGTGGTCGGCAGGTAGTTGGACTCGTCGCACAGGGCATTCGGATCACTGCTGCCGGTGTGGTCGAAGTCCAGGATCGAATTGGCGCAGGTGTTGTTCCACACTGTCTCGGCAACGTAACTCAAGGCAGAGGATTCGCCCGCGCTATTCGTCGTCGCCCAGTACTTCGCGATGCCGAACGCAGAATCGCTGTTCCCCTGGTTGTAGCTGTCCTGAAAGTCCGTGCCGCCGGCCGCGACATCGTAATTGCCGGAGGCGAACCCGTTCACCGCAAGGCCGTCGCTCGCATAGGGCTGGTCCTGGTCCGCCCCGTTGGCCGATCCAGCATCGCCAGACGACACCACCACCGTCTCTCCCTGGGCGGCCGCCTGCTCCCAAAGACCGGAGACATACTGGTCAACGCTCGTCTGCCCCACCTCGCTATAGCCATACGACAGGCTCATGCTGGCCGCCAGATTGTTGTCGATAATGTATCCCGCCGAGAGGAAGATGCCGTTGGTCGCGACCGTCTGGCACGCCGTAAAGATGACGGTTGCATACGGAGCCACCGAGCTGGCCCACTCTGCATCCAGTACTGCCTCCGATTCCTCGTCGGTGCTGGTAATGCCGGGGTCGTTGCAGTATCCGTGGACGCCAAACAACACGGTCAGCGCGGGCGAGTTTGGCACCACATTCATCGCCGTGCGAAACGTGGTCACATCCGCCGCCACAATCTCTGTCTCTTCCAGCACGGCCACCGTCTGGCCCAGGCCTGCGTTGCCGGCGTTAATTAGCGGAGTCTCGTTGTAGATGGTGTAGAAGTCCTGCACCCCCACGTCATAGCTTCCGCCATTCGTATTGTCGGGCGAGGCATCGCGGTACGGCCCAGGACGGCTACCAGCGGCTGTCGGCTGCACGTGGCGAACCATCGGATGCGCCGGGATATCGCTCAGCGAGACGAAGCCCACAACCAGCGGCGCCAGCGCCTGCGGCAGTTGCGCATCGCGCACCGCGGAGTAGTGCTGCTCCCCGCTCGCCAAACGCAGGTTGTGAATCTCCGTATGGAAGCTCTGCTGCACCTGCGTCACCGTGCCGGTAAAGTCCACATACATACCGCTCCTGGCCACGCGGTTGACGGTAAAGCCTTCCCCCTGCAGGTAGTTTGTCAGCGCCAGCAGGTCCGCCTGCGAAGGCCCGAACTCACTCCCGACTTCCTCCGGCGTCAGCCACTGGTGGTAGCTCGAATTCCCCGGCTGGTGCAGCGCGTCCACCAGGGCATCCAGAGCCGCCTGGCGTTCGGCCGGCCTGCGCAGGAACAGCTGCATGTGCTCCACCGGAACAAACGGGTCGCGCAATCCCAGGTCCTGCGCCGCCCTTGCCTCGCGATGGACAGCCCCGGGCACCGTCACCAGCCGGCTGCGATCGATATTCTGCGTCACCAGCGAGCGCGCCGCGGTGCGAAACTCCGGGCGGACCTGGACATCCGGACGGACCGGGGCAGCAGCCGTCTGCGCCGCCGCCGTCAGCCCCGTGCTTGCGGCGATCCCCAATCCTGCTGCGACGCAGGCCCAACGAATTACCGTCTGAGCTGTTCTCAAGGCGCGAGTCGAAGCGAATGAATCCCAAATCCGGGAGCAAAGGACGAGCGGGCGCGCAGGATCGGCAGAACGATTCATAGGTCTACCAGGCAAGCACGTGGGGCTTACAGTAGCCCATACGACGGATGAGTGCAATGCCTCTGTCGATCGACATACCAGGCGCATTGCACTGCAAGGGACAAGGTGAAGAGAGGGCTTCTGTTCGGTCAGATTCCAGGCATCTCCTCCAGATCGATCCAACATCTGTAATCTCTTCGGGTTAAGTACTGAATATACCGCACCCACTGCATGCCGCGCTCAGGCATCTGGCAACCTATGTCGCCTCCATGTCCCATCGTGCGGTCGTCCGCAAAGATTCAACCGAAACTGTGGTTTACACGTCGCCGGCAGGCACAAAGGTAATGCGTAGCGGGCCTCTCTCCTCCGCTGAAAAACTGCGTCTCTTTGAAAGGGCACGGCTTCAGCCGTGCCACAAACGCCGCATAATCAAACGGGCTTTACAGGCTGCTGAAAAAGGTACGCTCTGAGATAGGCCGGGACTTCAGTCCCGGCACGACCGCCGCAGAATCAAAATGGGCTTTAGCCCCTGGGACTTGCTTTTCATGCTTCGACCCAGAATCAGCCTTCCTCATCACCTTAGCGTCCGGTAACCGGCTGCTTTTGGGATGAGCAGCAGGCTTTAGCCTGCGGTTACTGGCGCCAAACTAACCGGGGATTTAACCCCGGGCTTGCCTTCCACCAGGTCTCCCCACCCTCCTTCCCTCCGCGCCAATGTGCCCTCCATCCATGCTCCGCCCTGCCTCCTCCGGTTGCTACACTGGCTCTTCCGCCCATGCGTCCGCGGAACGGAGAGGAATCAAATGCATCCACGTATGTCCCGCGCGGCACTGGCGTTCGTACTCTGCTGGACCGCCCACGCCACCGCGCAGCCTGGCCGGGTATACACCTCCGCCGACTACGCCCAGGCCGAGCGCTGGATGGATTACAAGGTCGACCCGCTCGTCGATCACACCGTCGCGGACCCGCAATGGCTCGCCGACGGCCGCTTCTGGTATCGCGACGCCGGCCCGGACGGCGTCACCTACACGCTGGTCGATCCGGCCAGGCATACCCAGGCGCCCGCATTCGACCACACAAAGCTTGCGGCTGCGCTGAACGCGGCAATCCGTTCCGGCAAACTCATGCCCTCGGCCAGTCTTCCGCTTCAAAGCAGCCATCTGCCGATCGACGACCTCACCCTGGAGCAGGGCGACCACGTCGTAGTCGTCACCATCGGCCAGCGTGTGGCTCGCTGCGATCTGCATGGAGCCGGCCAGTGCAGGCAGGCTGGCGAGCTCCCATCGCCGGCGTACGACCTTTCGCCGGACGGCCGGAAGGCGGCCTTCATCCGCGACAACAACCTCTGGGTGCTGGATGAAGTCAGCGGCCGTCAGACTCAACTAACCAGCGATGGCGAGCCCGACTTCGGCTACGCCACCGACAACTCCGGCTGGATCCACAGCAACCACCCCCTGCTGGTGTGGTCGCCAGACTCGAAGAAGATTGCGACCTTCCAGCAGGACCAGCGCAAGGTGCGCCACATGCACCTTGTCAGCACAGCCGACGGACATCCAGACCTGGAGTCCTGGCCCTACCCGCTCGCCGGGGACGACAACGTCATCGCGATTCAACGGGTCATCCTCGACGTGGACGCGCGCCGCGTCATCCGACTGAAGATGCCGCCCGACCAGCATCGCTCCACCCTGTGCGACGACCTGAGCTGCGCCGGAGGCCATGGCTGGGACGACGTGCAGTGGAGCGACGACAGTGCGCACCTCGCCTTCGTCTCCACCTCGCGCGATCATAAGCAGGAGTGGCTCCGCATCGCCGATGCCGCCACCGGCGACGTCCGCGAGGTGATGCAGGAGAAGGTCGCCACCTTCTTCGAGAGCGGCAGCGGCAAGACCGTGAACTGGCGCTATCTCTCGCAATCGAACGAGGTGCTGTGGTACTCCGAACGCGACAACTGGGGGCAGCTCTACCTCTACGACGCAGCCACCGGAGCGCTCAAAAACCAAATCACCCACGGCGACGGCAACGTGATCGACGTGCTGCACATCGACCCGAAGGGCCGCACCGTGTACTTTACCGCGGTCGGCAAGCAAGCCGGACGCGATCCTTACTTTCCCGCTCTCTACCGCATCCAGCTGGACGGCGCCGGCCTGAAGTTGCTGACCCCGGAGGACGCGGACCACGAGGTGACCATGTCGCCCGACGGCCGCTTCTTCGTCGATATCGCCTCCACGCCCACCACGCCGCAGACCACGGTCGTCCGCGACGACGACGGCAACACGATGGTCGACGTAGCGCACCAGAACATCTCCCGCTTGGCCGCAACTGGATGGAAGCCGCTCACGCCCATCACCGTCAAGGCGCGCGACGGCCGCACCGACCTCTACGGCTTTCTCTTCAAGCCCACCCGCTTCGACCCCGCACAGCGCTATCCCATCGTCGATCTCGTCTATCCCGGCCCGCAGTCCGGCTCCTGCGGCCCGCGCGACTTCAGCCCTGCCCATCGCGACCTGCAATCGCTCGCGGAGCTGGGCTTCATCGTCGTATGCATCGACGGCATGGGCACGCCCAATCGCTCCAAGGCCTTCCACGATGCGCTCTACGGCGACATGGCAGACAACACCATCCCCGACCAGGTCGCCGGCATCCGGCAACTCGCCGCGCAGTTTCCCTGGATCGACGCCAGCCGCGTCGGCATCTACGGCCACTCCGGCGGCGGCGCGGCCACGGCGGCGGCCATGTTCCACTTCCCGGACTTCTTCAAAGTCGGCATCAGCGAAAGCGGCAACCACGACAACCGTATCTACGAAGACGACTGGGCAGAGAAGTGGATCGGCCTGCTGAAGAAGAACCCGGACGGCACCACCAACTACGACAGCCAGGCCAACCAGAACTTTGCGCGGAACCTGCAGGGCCATCTGCTGCTGATCCACGGCACCATGGACGATAACGTGCCACCGAACAACACGCTGCTGGTCGTCGATGCGCTGATCCAGGCAAACAAGGACTTCGACCTGCTGATGATTCCGAACGCGCGTCACGGCTACGAAGCAGCAACCCCGTACGTCATGCGCCGCCGCTGGGACTACTTCGTCCGCAATCTCGCCGGGGGCATTCCGCCGCCGGACTACCGCATCACTCCCTGGGCCGAGCAACAGGCCGCACGCGGCCAGGGCCCGTCGGACGACGGCGACTAGTACCGCGCAATTGCCGGCAGCGCGATCAGGCACTCCATCGCCTGCGTCGCCAGCAGCGCGCCGGTCAGCACCAGGAAGAGTTTGCGGTAGCGCGTCTCCAGCGCATCCGCAAACACGCCGCCGAGGAACGTAAACAGGAACGGCAGTGCCCACAGCCACGGCGCGGTCACCGTCTGCGTGGTCACCACCATCGCCAGCGCCAGCACCATCAGCAGCGGCGCAGTATTGCCAAAGTAGCGGCTGCGTCGCACCGCGGCATATACCGCCAGCGCCACAGCCAGCGCCGTCAGGATCGGCAGATTCAGCGAGTTGCCCGCAAACCCGCGCGCCCCGGCCAGCGAGAACCAGAAGCGCGCCGCCCCGCCCGTAAACACATAGCTGAACGCCGCCAGATGGAATCCATAGAACGCGAACAGAATCCCCATCGCCCCCAGCGTGGAGAAGATCAGAGTCTGCATCACGTAGCTGCGCCGCCGATCCGCCAGGTACAGCATCAGCGCCAGCGCCGCGGCCACTCCCGCAACTGCGGCCAACACATGCGCCGCCGCCGTCAGCCCGATCGCAACCATCAGCAGCACAATGCGTGGCCGCCACTTCCGTCGCGGCCCCTGCATGGCATGCGCCACGCCAATGGCGGCGTACACCAGCCCATACAGCCCCCACATGGCCAGCACATCGTTGTTCGGCGTCACCGCCATCCGCACCACGGCCGGGCAAAAGCAGTACAGCCCCAGCGCCAGGAACGCGCCCTCATTGCCAAACAGCCGGCGCGACACCCACCACAGCCCCGCGCCCAGCCACGCCGCAAACAGCGCAAACGGCATGTGGATCAGATACAGCACGCTCGCCAGTTGATGCCGCGACTCCCACGTGGACCCGTTCAGCGAACCGCCCGGATACAGCTTATTCTCCGGCGCGCGGAAGTGATCCACCGCCAGCAGCGCCAGTCGCTGCGCGGTCAGCGGCAGTCCCGCCACCCGGTACGCAAACGTCCCATCGCCGTTGAGGTTGCCGCAGGTCGTAAAGTATCCCGCCAGCGGCGAAGGCCGCTCCCACATCTCCCGGCCGCAGCGCGCAAACCGGTAGTCCGTGGTCGACAGCTCCTGGTGGTCCACCACCCACAGGCACTCCACCAGAAAGAACAGCAGCAGCAGCGCGGCCAAGCGTTGCGGTCGCCCGATGTGGATGCGCGGAGATGTCATGCTGCCCGGTCAATCTGCAAAGTTCGTGCGCTCTCTCAGGTCTCGCTCCAAGTGTATCGCGGCGCGCTCGCGCAGCCTTCCCATGTTTCCACGCGCGCCCCGTGTATCGTGGGAGTTGAGGACACCATGCAATCGCTTTCGTTCAGTCCGGGCCGCGCTTTTCTCTCGTCAGACTCGACCGCCGTCCCCTGGACCGTGGTCTTTGAGGACGAGGGAGTCGCCGCGTACTTCTATGCCTGCGACCGCTCCCAGCAGACTCACGACGCCAGCATCCTCGACGCCATGCTGATCTACAACGTCGGCGCCCTCGCGGCCAGCGACGAGGAGCTCGAGCGCCCCGTCTCCGAGCGCATCGCCGCCATCGAGTGGTCGCGCGATGGCCTCAAGGCCGCCCTCTATCTGGATGGAACCCCGCAGGCGCTCTACGACTTCGCCGCACGCCGCGGATACTGCCGCATGAACTTCCCCAACTTCCTGGCCGGCCAGAACGACCTCTGGGACCGCAGCAGCCACGCCTGGTCGGACTCCGCACTGCACCAGTTCGAGTCCGCGCTCTATATCTGAGCTTCGCTCTCCGTGCCCAGAAACATCGCCTCGATCTCCAGCCAGTTGCTGACCCGCCGATATCCCGTCACCGCAACGTTGTGCGGCGCGTCGTACAGGATTCCCTCGCCCGTAAACCGCTCCAACTGCCGCGGATTGTCGTCGATCAGGTAGTCCGCCAGCAGGATGCTCTTGTCGCCGCAGAAGACGATGTGCGTGTGCGGAATAAACGGGAAGTGGCGCTCCAGCCAGTTGTACTTCGCGTTGAATGAGGTGGGCACCTCCATCGCCGCGCTGGCGATAAAGATCTCGTAATGCTGCTGCATCTCTGCCAGCACGCGCGGCGCATCGGCCATCACGTCCAGGTCCGCAAAAAAGTCCTCGGCGCGCAGATACGCATCCAGCACCGCATGGCGCGACTCCGGCACCACCTGCCAGAAGCGCTTGCCACGCAGATCCTCTTTGGTCAGGCTGCTCTGGAACTCTCGGTTGTACCGCAGCAGATGCTCGGCGACGGCGTCGGCCATGACTTCATCCATGTCGACGCAAATACGTTTCGGGGTCTGTGACTTCTTCATACCACCCCAATGGTATCGCGCTCAGACCCGGCCCACCGAACGCACAATGGATGCAGCAATACTCTCCACCTCGACCGTCTTGCGTCCGGGGGAGTCCCGCGCTGGGTCGTAGTACAGCATCCGCCCGCAATTCTCGCACGACATCAGCGTCTCGCTGCTGGGCGATCCCGCGCTGTTATCGCGCAAATCGTTCCACCGCTGCGGCCGCACCATCATCTGGCAGGCCGTGCACTTCTGGTTCAGCGCCTCGGAGACGGCCGTGCCCTTGGACCGCGCGATCCGGTCATAGGACGCCAGCGAGCTCTCGCCCGTCCCGCTGCCGGCCACAATCTCCGCCCGCAACGACATTCGCTCCCGCTCCACCTTCGCCAGCTCCGCCTGGTCGGCCGCCGCCGTCGCCACCGCCCGTGCCTTTTCGCGCTCCAGCGTGGCCGCAGCCTCCGCCACCGCCGCGTCGGCCAACTCGCGCTGTGCCTGCAGCGCCTCATCGCGCTCCATGCTCTCAATCTCCTGGTCTTCCAGGCGGCTGATCTGCGACTTCGCAAACGCCACCTCATGCTCCAGCGCCGTCAGTTGGGCGGTGGTAGTGGTCATGTCCAGCTTTTTCCTGGATCGCTCCAGCTTCACCCGCAGGTCGGCAATCTCCTGCTCCTCCCGCCGCCGCAGCGCCTCTTCCTGCCCAATCAGCTCCAGCACCACCGCGCGCTGGCCCACCGTCGCCCTGGCCTTGGTCTCCAGCGCGGCCACTTGCTTGGTCAGCGCGGCCATCTGGTCGCGCAGGCGCTTGGCCTCCACGTCGTGCGCCTGCAAATCAACAAGCTTCGCTAGATCCGGATGCATCCAGGCCCTCCTACTTCCTCCGCCATGCTTCAGCCACGGCTTCGCAAACCGAATCGCGGCGGAAAACTTCGAGTCTAGCACGCATCCAAAGAGTTACCAGAGTTATCCCCTCGTCACCTTATAATTCCGAGGCAGAGCTGGTGCGCCGGTGTACTCTCCAGTTAAGTTACAAAAGCTGTTTCACTGCGTCACTTTTCTCAAGTCCCGCCTCCCATCTGGGACTGTTTCGTCTGTGTGCAACCCGCACGAGGGGTTTCTCCTTGGCTCCCGTAAGGCTCCTGCTCGTCGATGACGATGAAGCCCTTGTCTCCGCGCTGAAGGTCATCCTCGAGGCCCACGATTTCGAGGTCACCACGGCGCTCAGCGTGGTCGAGGCCTTGCGCCTCATCACGGCCCAGCCCTTCGACGTCCTCCTCAGCGACCTCCATATGCCCGACCCCGGCGATGGCCTGATCGTGGTGGGCGCCATGCGCCGCGCCAACCCCAGGTCGGTCACCGTCGTCGTCAGCGCCAACCCGGACATGGCCAAGGCCTCCGCAGCTATCCTCCGCGAAACAGACGAGATATTCCTCAAGCCGCCCAAGATCGTCGCCATCGTCCAGGCCATCCGCCAGCGGCTGGTTCAGGACGAGGAGCTCCCCAGCGTGCGTCCGATCGAGTCCATCGCCGCCATGCTCACACGCGAACGCCAATCCATTACCCAGGCATGGCTGGCGGAGATGGCCAGCGCCGGAACCGTGTCCGACGTCCCACCCAGCTCCGCGGAACGGTCCGCGGACCTGCCGGACGCGCTCACCGAGATCCTCTACCGCTTGCGCTATCCCCAGCCGCTCGGCGCCATGACGCTCTTCTCCATGACCTCCTTGCAGCACGGCGCGCGCCGTCGCCGCCAGGGCTTCCTCTCGCCCGTCCTGGTCCAGGAGTATCGCGCCCTCCAAACTGTCCTCTTCACCGCCATCCAGAACAATCTGGACCACATCGACCTTGGCCAGTTGCCCACCGCACTCATGGCCATCGCCGACGAGATCAACGCCCAACTGCTGCAATGCCTCTCCGGCTATGAGAACGAGAAGACCGGAGTCTTCGCCTCCGAAGACGATTAGCCTCCGCCCCACAGCGAATTCCCGGTTATCGGACATTGGGGCAGCTTTTTCGACGCAAGCTAACTCATTCCATTGGTGCACGATATCTCCACAGGTATGCAGGCAGATACCCCATTGCGCCGCCAAGGGCGCGATTTTCTCTGCAGAATCCCGTATCGTTGACTTGATACCCAGTTCACTCGGGGCGAGTTCATCCAAGGAGAGACCGGAATGGCAGCGACAACTGAAAAGACCAAGAAGGCCAAGGCGCCAGCAAAACCAAAGGCGACCACAGGCACGACCCAAACCACCAAAGCCAAGACACTGACCGTTGCCGAGAAGGTAACCGCCACCACCCCCACCCATCAGGAGATCGCTCTCCTGGCCCTCCACTACTGGACCGAGCGCGGCCACCAGCACGGCCAGGCCGAGCAGGACTGGTTCCGCGCCGAGCGCGAACTCATGAAGATGGCCTCCTAACCCCCTCCACCCCCAAATCGCAGGAAAGGCCCGGCCAGGAAACTCGCCGGGCCTTTCCCTTGCCCCGCCGAGCACGCCATCCCCCGAACAACACCCAGCGCGTCACCTTCCCCACCCTCCGGTGCGTCATTCTGACTCGAAGAGTCAGAATCTCCGTAGTTGTCCTGCCCCGCCGCAGCCGCAACTGAGGGTCTCCCCGGCAAATCTGCTACCCTTTCCACGGAGAATCGGCCGCATGAAGCGGATACTCGCCCGTGTATTAGTCGGCCTGCTGGCCACCCTTGCCGTCGTCTACGTCGGCGATTGGGCGATCTGGCGCGCCCGCGTCGCCTTGGGCGGCGGCATGGACACCGTCTCGGTCGGCACCCTCATCGTCACGCCGCTCAAGGGCAACAAGGAGGAGTACGACTGGGCCGGCACCGCCACCGTCGACTGCAGCCGCTCCCTCTTCCCCCAGGCCGGCAGCGGAGCCTGCTGGTGGCTCCGCCGCCATAAAGTCATCTACGAGCAGTAGGCCTATGCACCCGACGGTGGAAATCGCTGTCAAGCCAAAGCGCGCTATCTCACTGATCCTAAAAGGAAAATAAGTGCAGTTGAGTTATGTCCGATCTGCTACGATTAATCTAGGAAGTGAGAAAAAGAAGAACCCGGCCGCCATGCCGGGTTCTTCTTTTTAAATCAATCACTTGGCAGCGAGCCTGTGTACTACTTGGTGACTCCCACCGTCTAACCCATTTGTTTTCAACCGATGGGTGTTGTCGAGAAAGGGACTCCCCTCCGCTAAGCCATTTGTAATCAATACATCCTGGGCATACCCCCGGGGGGGGTCATTGCACCGTCAGCAGCCGCGTCTCGTACGGCTTTAGCTCCAGTTTCACGGTCACCGATCCCGGTCCGGCATGCGAAGCGATCATCGCGACCTTCCCCGTCGACGGATCCCATGCCTTCACCGTTCCGGTTGCCCGTAGCGTGACCGCATGCGAGCTGGTCTGCGGTCCCTCGTTGAAGAACAGGTAGACGTTCGCGTCCTTCAATCGGCGCGTTGTCACCTTCAGCGCCGTATCCGGCTGGTCGAGCCGGACCTCGCGCCTGCTGACCACCTTGTCCAGCGCTGCCTCAATCGCCGCTGGAACCACCTGCTGCGCCGGAGGCGTCGTCGGAGCGTTCGCGGGTGGAGTCGGCGTCGGCGGAAGCTGCGCCGAGGTCTCCACCGTCGCCCAGGCAAAGTCCGCCGCCGTCGCCGCCCGCGCATCCAGGATCGTCTTCTGCGAGATCAGCGCCGGCGTCCGGCCCAAAAACAGCACCCTGCCGCCGCCCTTCGCAAAGGCTTTCAGCCGGTTGAGTTCCTGCTGCGATATAACCGAGGCCGACGGAAGGATGACGGTGCGATAGTAGCTCCCACTCATCGTCTCCAGCGTGCCCGGTCCGGCCTTCAGGTCGGTGGCCAGCGCATCGATGTTCACGATGTCGAAGTCGATCTGCCGCTCGGCCAGCATCTGCTCCGTCGCAACAAACGCCGTGTCGGAGTCGCGGTCGTTCAGCCACATCGAGCTGGACGGGATATAGAGCGCCACGCTCGCCGCCGGCCGCCCCATGCTCATGGCATAGCCGACCCGCCGCACATCGTCGGCCAACGCCGGAAAGCCGGGGTCCCGCATCACGGCCGAAGGACCGCCCCGTGTGCGCTGGGGAGTTCCGGGCAAGTTGGGAGAAGCCGGCTGATCCGGTGCGCCGGCCGGCTGGGTTGCGGGGTAGAACATCGTCTCCATCACGTTGATGCCGCGGACGAGTTGCTCATTGAGGATGTAGCGCGCCTGAGTGATGTCAGGCGCGGGACGATACGCCGCAAAGCTCTCCGTGAACGACTGCGGGTGGCCGTAGATATGTGCGGCCGAGGAGGCGAGGCGCGGGTAGTCGGAGATGGTGTCGGTCCAGATCTGGTGCCAGATGGCATCAATCCCGGGCTCTTCGACGTATTTCATGTCGCGGATGAAGTCGCCTTCGGAACGCGTCAGGTCCATCTCCATCTCTTCATGGTTCAGGTGAACCTGGTAGGCAACCCCGTGAGCCGCGCACCACACGCCCTGCGGCTTGAAGAAGCCGTCGCGGAACATCTGCGAGAACACATCGTAGTAGTCGCCCTTGGCGCGCAGTTCGGCATCGGTAAGGCTAGTCCGCGGCAGAGGCGGCCCGGCGGGAATAAAGGCGGGGTCAGACTGCGGCGCTCCGGAGGCTGCGGCTGCAGCCGGCGGCCGCGGGCGGCCTCCGCCCTGCGACATCAGGATCGCGCCCAGGTACGGACGAATGTCGTAGCCCTTCGCCTTCTGGAACGTATCGAAGAAGGCGGGCGTCCACGGCAATCCAGCAATCGAGTAGTCCGGCTCGTCGCCGCGGAAGCCCAGAATCGTGCTGCCAAAGAGCTCCGGCATGGCCTTGTAGTATCCGTTGTGCGTGGCCTCGATGTAGGCCGCGGTCGCTTCCGGATTCAGGTAATCCTCCAGCGGCTGCGTCGAGTCCTTGGTGTGCGTCGGGTTGGTATCGCTCTTGGTGGGCGACGTGCGAAAAACGTGCTCCACCAATATCACCGTCCAGTCGCCTTTGTCCGCCGGCGCTGTCCAGAAGAGCTTGTCGGAGTCGATCGGCACCGCAATCCGTTCCCCGGCGGAGCTGACGGCGATTGCGGCAACCACGTTGGCGGCAACGGTCTGCTGCATCGAGGCGCCGGCTGCGACCGGCATCCGCCGTCCAATGCTCAACGCCTGCATGCTCAGGTCGTGTTTGTCCTTCGCAAAGATACCGCCCGCAAACCCGCTGGGATAGCCGATGTCGTCCACGATCCAGACCTTCATGTCGCGCTTCTTGGCCTCCAGCGCGAACTGTTTGAAGAAGGCGAAGTATTCGGGCGAAAGGTACGTCGTCGTCATCCCGCCGCCGGCCTGCGCCGTCACCGCGTGGAAGCCGAGACTCTTCATCGTGTCGAGGTCCTTCGCCAGGCTCTCGATTGTTACCGGGCCATTCATGCCAAAGTACGGTTCGGGGCCATACTCGGCGGGCGGATTCTTCCACGCCTGCGCGACCGCAGCCGCGGTGGGCATCTGCATCTGCTGCCACGGATGCTTGGCAGTTGTGGATTGGGCGAAGCACGGCAGCGCGCAGGCAACCAGGCTGGTTGCAAGGAAGAAAGAGGTTGGGAAATTGCAGTTCCGTTTTGTTCCAAATCGGTTCTTCATCAATAGCTCCCCATGGTCACGCGCAGCAAGGAGCCCTTGCCGCCGAAGTTCAATCCGTAGTCCGTCTCATCGCCGTTCCACAGCCGCGTCGGAACCCACTTCGCCCCGTCGTACTGTCCTTCCTCCACCTTCAGCATCTGGGCCTGCTTGCCGCCCGCGTGCACCGGCAGCGCAAACTGCACGCGGCAGTCGATGCCGGCCACCAGAAACTCGTTCGGTCCCAGGGATGCCACCACCGCGCGGCCCTCGTGCAGGCCGGTCGTGTCGGACGTGGTGGAGACCGGCGAGGCCGGCGGATCGTACGACGGCGGGAACGAGACGATCACGCGCCACGCTGCATCTCTGGGTGCGGAGGGCGCCGACGTGGCCGGATCGAGCGTCAGCGTCGATCCATCGGCTGCGAAGGCAAGCTCCTTTTGCGAGATCCCGTCTTCCTCGACGGCCGTTTGTAGCTTGCCGGCGAACTTGAGCGTGGCCAGCTCGGGCGCGAAGGAGCCCAGCAGACTGAAGCCGTTCACCACAGCCAGCATCTCCTGGTTCAGGTGATCCACCTGCAGCCGGTCCAGACCGAAGTTCGCGAAGCCGACCGCTCCGTCGCCGACGGCGAAGTAAAGATAGCGCGCATAGCCGCTGGCGCCGGGGAACGGCTCAAATCCCAGGCTCTCCGGAATCATGAGCGGGTTGTCGGGCTTGTGAAAATCACGCATCACCTGGCGGTAACGCTCCGGGTTGGGAACGTAGATGTCCGGCGCCAGCAGGTCAATCGAGGGCGCCATCGCCTTCCACACCGGGTGCATGTTGATGGTCGGACCGCCGCTGGGATAGTCGTCGCCGGGAACGGTGGTGACCGGGAACGCGCGCGGGCTCTTCAGCCAGTTGTTGACGTACATCGGCAGCGGCAGTTCCTTCTTGCCCGCCTCCGCAACTGCGTTGATGTAGCGCGAGACGCTCCACGCGGCAAAGGTCTCATCGGCATCGTCGCCGAAGACCTGCGACCAGGTTCCGGGAGCTTTGTTCAGCGCATGCAGCAGGTCGGTCGGAACCGGCGCGTCGAAGATCTTCTGCGCCATGGGCGAGAAATCGCGCACCAGGCCCAGCGAGCCGGACTCGTTCTCCACCTGCATCATGATCACGGTGTGCTGCGGGTCGGTCTGTTTCAGGTAGCGCATCAGCGCGGCAAAGGCGGCGCTGTCGGCGGCCAGGTTAGCCGGCGCGTTGGGGCTCAGCACATCGATGGGCGCGCCCGCCTTCGACAGCATGCGCGGATAGGTTGCCGTGTCGGACTTCACCCAATCTGGCACATAGTGCATCTTGCCGTTCTTCCAGGTGCCGAACCAGAGCAGCACAATGCGGACATGGTGCGTGCGCGCCTGCGCCAGAATGGAGTCGACGACGGTGAAGTCGAAGCTCCCGCGCGTGGGCTCCATCTGCTCCCAGTAAACGGGAACTTCGAGCGTGTTCAGACGCAGTTGCTCGGCTGCCGGCCACACCGCGTCGAGACGCTCCGGCCAGCCGCTGGAGTTGTCCACCTGCGCGCCCAGCAGGAAGTAGGGCTGTCCGTCGACCATCAGCGTGGCTCGCCCCTGCTCTTGGACCAGTTTCGGCATCGGCTGCGCGGCGGCTGCCATCCAGCTTGCCGTCCATAGGAGCAGCGCAATGGCCGCTCCGCTCTTTGTTTCCATCCATCGCGTGCGCATTTCTTGTCTCCAGCGCGCTTCAAAGCTGCGCATTCCAACCCTCCAGCGTTATACATTGCGAGCAGGACGGTTGGAAACTTTTCCCCAATTGGAATGCTCCGCCAGGCGCAGCACAACGCCTGCGACCGATACAGTTCATGGAACAACGGACCGCAGCGTGGGCGGACCGGACGCAGAAGCGCTGGCAGGTGCGGATAAACGTGGGCTATGATTTTATGGAAACATGAACGGTCGAAGGGCGAATTCTCAGACCCGTGGACCGACCACCGCGGCGGCAAAGAAGGACCACTGGACGTACACTGAGTTGCGAACCACTCGCGCGAAATGACTTCTACATCCAAATCGGGCACACGACGGGCTCCGCTTCAGTTCTTGGGGCTGGCGTGCGCGATCGGCGTGTCCACCATCTACTTCAACCAGCCGCTTTTGCTGGAGATGGGCCGGACCTACGGAGCCACCGCAGGCCGTGTCGGCTTTGTTGCAGTAGCAACCCAGGTGGGATATGCGGCAGGGCTGCTGCTGTTTGTGCCGCTGGGCGATGTGCTGGAGCGTCGCAGACTGATGATGCGGATGTACGCGGCCGTGGTGTTCGCGTTGATCCTGGTGGCCGTTGCGCCGAGTCTGGCATGGCTGATTGCGGCTAGCGCGGTG
>Ga0302197_10001405_pt1 | contig 23457 bp, 23 predicted proteins | sample II_Bog_N2_1_FD_193526 | JGI IMG/M metagenome (GOLD analysis project Ga0302197, IMG submission 193526) | Peat permafrost microbial communities from Stordalen Mire near Abisko, Sweden - II_Bog_N2_1 | ecosystem: Environmental > Terrestrial > Soil > Wetlands > Peat | place: Sweden: Abisko...
AATCCATCCGGATTCGGATTTGTTACGACCAGCTTCCACGTCTGGCACCCATCCGTCGTCTTATACAGCCGCGACAGATCCCCCTTGCCGCTCGACATCACGATCGCGGTATTTGCATCGAAGGCCTGCACGCCTCGGAAGTCCAGATGCTCCGCGCCCAGCGGAACGGCGCACGCCTGCCACAAGTACCCGCCGTCTTCCGTGCGCAGCACCGTGCCATTCGTCCCCGAAGCCCACGCCACACCGCCGCCCACGTTATCGATGCCGCGCAAATCCGCCGTCGTGCCCGAGCTCTCCATCTCCCACTGCGCTCGCGCCGCGCCGCACGCTGTCAAAACAACTGCAAGCAGCCAGATTTTCATACCCAACAGTGTAGGCCCGGAGGCAGGGGTCAGAAGAGCAGCGAGCGGGCCAATCTTGCTCCCTCGCTCCCTTGCTCCCTCGCTCCCTGCCTCTCTGAACTTTTCCGCCACAGTTGCGTAACTCTCTGCATCCCATCCCGCGCATTCCTGCGGAATAGTAGGTAGCAGCGATTTATGGCCGGTGACTGGCAGCCCGATTTCGAGCAACTTATCGACGAGCACCAGTCGATGGTTTTTTCGATCGCCCTGCGCATGACCGGCGACCGCGGTCTGGCCGAGGAGATTGCGCAGGATGTTTTTCTGGAGCTGGACCGGCACTTGAGCAAGATCGAAAGTCCTTTGCATGCGCTGCTGTGGTTGCGGCGCGTAGCCATGAGCCGGTCAGCCGATGCCTTGCGCAGACGGCGCGCGCGCGGCATCGAGCAGTGGGTGGAGATCGACGAAACCCACGGCGCGAAGGCGGAAGAACGGCCGTCGCCCTTGGCCGATCGCGTGGAGCGTCTGCTTGCGACCGTGCCGGAGTCGCAACGCGTGGCGCTGATCCTCCGCTATCAGGAGGATCTGACGCCGGAAGAGATTGCGGCCACTCTCGGCGCGCCGCTGGCCACGGTAAAGAGCCATTTGCAGCGCGGACTCAAGCTGCTGCGAGCCAAGGCCGCGATTCATTTGAAGGAGTATGTGCGTGGAGCCTGAATCCCTTGAACCCGTTGGCGATTTCGCCGATTTCGAACGCGAGCTCCAGGCTGCTCTGGCGCGCCGGCCCGCGCCGCCGGACCTGAAGCGCAAAATCGTGGGACGTCTCTGGCAGCAAGCCGGCCGTTCACACCGCCGCATGGTCTGGATGGAGCGGCTCGCCGCCTCGCTGATTCTCGCTGCCGTTGCCAGTGGCGCCGCGTTCTGGCATCACGAAGTAGAGAAGCGCAGGGGCGAAGAGGCAAAGCAGCAGGTCTTCACAGCGCTGCGCATCGCCAATCACGCGCTCGAACAGATGAATGCGCAACTCGCCGAACACAACCGGGATGCGCAGTAGCGCAAAAGATGAACAAGGAGAATCGAGCATGAAGAATCGAATGTTTGGCCTGATCCTGGGAGCTGCCGCGCTGGTCTGCCCCGCATTTGCCCAATCCAACCCCACGCCATCGCCGTGGCCCCTGCCGGCGCCCGTCGAAAAAGAATTGGCCTCGCGTGCTTCCAACGTCACCGAAGTCACGCTTGGCAAAGACATGCTCGCCTTCGCCGCCAAATTCATGGATGGCAAGAACAAGGACCAGGCTGCGGTTAGCCAACTGGTTCAAGGGCTGGACGGCATCTACGTGCGCGACTACGAATTCGACAAGGAAGGCCAGTATTCGTTGGGCGACGTCGAAAAACTGCGCCAGGCCTTCGAGACTTCCGAGTGGACGCCGATCGTCCGCACGCGTGAGCACAACGGCACAGAAATCACCGACGTGCTGATGAAGCAGGTGAATGGCGAAACGCGCGGCATGTTCGTGTTGACAGCCGAGCCAAAGGAACTGACCATCGTACTGATTCTCGGCCCCATTCGCATGGATCAACTGGGAGAATTGAAGGGGCTCGGCGGATTGAGCGTGCTCGGCGACATCGATAAAGACAAGCATAAGCACAAGACCGATAAGAACCCCACAGATGGAGGTCAACAATGAATCGCAGGTTCTGGATTCCTTTGGGCTGTGCAGTCCTCTCCGTCGCGGTGTTTGTGCCCTGGGTAGTGCGCGCGGCGGGCGCTGGGGGCGGCTTTGACGGCGTGGTCAGCTCCATCGAGCAGCAGTATCACGTGCGCGCCACGCGCATCCCGTTCATGGGCCTGGCGAGCTTGATCGCGGGCACGGCCACGCATGGCGGCGTGGGCCGGGTGCACATCGCCGAATTCGAACACTTCACCGGGCCTGCGGATGGCGAAGAGCTGAACCGCATGGTCGAGGACAAGCTCGGCGAGGGATGGGCGCGCATGATTCGCGAAACCAGCCGTCACGGCAACGAACAGACGCTCATCTTCGCGCGCGAAGAAGGCAACCGCATGGGGCTTTTCATTCTAGATCTCGATGGCGACGAGATGGATGTGGTGCAGGTGTCGGTGGATCCCGACCACCTCAACGACACCATCGGCAAGTACGAGCATCGCGACCCGGTCGGGCACGAATCAAACTGATGCGCACGCCCGCTACGGCGTCCGCGTCATCAGGTCCACAAACATTTTCTGAAAGCGCGGCAAATCCAAATCGAGCTGCGCATGAATCTGCCGCACGCCGGTTTGCGGCTTCAGCTTTTCGGGCCACGTGAGCGTATCGCCATAACTCGGACCGTGGCTCAGGTCCACATCCATGTACACCAACTGCTCTTTGGTGATGATCGAAGGATCAAGCCACGCGCACGCTTCCAGCTCGTCCCACATGTAGTAGCGCTGCTGGCTCCATGCCGTGATGTACTTGGCCGCCGGCGTCTGCGACTTCGCGATCGCGTCCACCATGGCCTGCGTGAACGGCGCCTTGACGGAAATATCAACCGTGGTCGCGTCGATGCGCGGCCAGTCGGCGTGCAGCACAATGTGCGCCGCCTCGGGATCGAACCAGAAGTTGAACTCGTGGCGCGGGTCTGTGGCAAACTCGGGATCGGTAGTCTGCGGCCGGATGCTGGCGCCCATGACGGCAATGCCTTTGGTCAGCGCCGCAAACTCCGGATCGAGCGCGACTGCGAGGGCGACATTCGTCAGCGGCCCCGCGGCGTAAATCGTCACCTGGTGCGGATGCGCTCTCACCTGGCGGATGAGGAAGTGCGCGGCGTCCTCGTCGATCGGCCGCGTGGTGGGCATGCCCTCGGGCATCGGCGGAATCTCGTAAGGCCCGTGCGATTCGAGATGTGCAGGCGGGGTCCCGGTTCCCGTGTCGGTCAAGCTCGTAGCGCCGCGACCCCACGCGCCCAGCCACGTCACTTTTCCGTCGATCGCCGACTCAATCTGCGTCTCTTGCTGCGTGCGCACCAGCGGAAACACCGCGCCGCGCGCCACCGGCACATCCGTGTGGCCTGTCAGCTCCAGCATGCGCAGCGTGTGCAGCGTCTCTTCGTCGCGCCACGCGTCGCCGGTCACGATGGTGATGCCCAGCACCTGCACGTCGGGCGCTTGCAACAGCGCCAGCATCGCCATCTGGTCCGATCCGCCCGGTCCGGAGCCGTCCTGATCGATCAGCACCAGACGCTTTTGCGCGGCCGCGACGGCCGCAGTGGCCAGAAGCAATGCCAATGTTAATGCAGCTTTCATAGTCAGCATTGTTTCATGGTTCGATGGAAATTTACTTGCGGCCCCGCCTGGAAAAGCCTATGATGCATCGCATTCATTGCAATCGCGATTGTTCTCGATGTCCCTGCGTTACACCCCAAACCACGGAGGATGACGATGGCAACCAAGCGTAGCAAAGCAACCGCTCCAAAACCCGCATATGCGAAGAACACGCAACTCGTGAACGCAACCGGCGACCAGACGCAGAGCTTGCAGGACTTTTATCTCGCGGACCTGGAGCAGTTCACGCGCGAAGGTGTGTACTCGAACACTGCCAGCAAGGACTTCCACCTTTTCTATGTGGGGCGCGACAATGTTCACGAAATTCTGAAGTATGTACTGTCGCGCACCAGCGTCTCGCTCTACCTGAACATGTTCGGATACGACGACGACGAGCTGAACGACATCATCATGGAGAAGATCAACGATCCGGCGGTGACCGTGATGATTACGCTGGACCAGAGCCAGGCGGGGGGAGTCCACGAGAAGGCGCTGCTCGAGCAGGATCGCAACGGCGATCTGGCCAACTTCAATTCGCACGTGGTGGTGGGCCAATCGGCGACGCACCAGATCAGCCATACCAAGGGTTTTGTGTCTGACGGCAAGGTGGGCGGTGAAGGTTCCGTGAACTGGTCCGCGTCCGGTGAAGGGGAGTTTCCGGATGGCGCATGGCAGGTCACGGGAGTGAACACGCCGCCAGGGCCGGTGGTCGGCGGGCCGGGCTACAAAGCGCAGAACAACACGCAATCGATCTTCACCGATCCCGATACCATCAATCGTTTCCAGACTGAGCTGGTTGCCGAGCACGTGATTGCGCAAAGGCAAGCTGCGCCGCAAGCACCTACGCAGACGGCGGGCAAGAAAGCCCCGGCGAGTGCCGGCAAGAAAACTGATGCAGTAAAGACCGGGAAGGCGGCGAAGCGCAAGTAGAGGTAAGGCGCAGCGCGCAGTTATCTTCTGCGATCGCGCCCGAATCCGCCTCTGTCGCGACCGGAGCCGCCCCGATCCCGGCCAAAGCCCCTCGGCTTGTCCTGTAGCTGCACCGGCATGTCGGTCTTGCCTTCGGGAAAGACCACGAGAAAGCGGTCGGTCCCTTCGCCCACGCTCGCGGTCTCCACGCCCTGGAGCCCCTTGCACGCCATATGCATCAGGCGCCGATCGCGGCTGTTCATGGGCGGAAAACTATAGGGCATCCCCGACTGCCGCACCTTCTCCGCGGCAGTTTCCGCGGCCATTTGCAACTCCTGCGCGTGCAGGGCCTTGAAGTTCGCAGCGTCAAAGCTCACCAGGTGATGTTCGTGGTGGTCCAGCCGCAGCACCTGCGCCGCGAGGGTTTCGAGAGCCCTCAACAACTCGCCGTTGTGCTGGATGACGAGCGGAACATCCGGGCCGGCCAGCTCCACGTTAATCATCTGGCGCGCAATGCCGCCTTGCGCGTCGCTCGCGGCTTCGCCCGCGGAGATGCGGTACTTCAGGCGCATTCCGCCCAGCTTGTTCAGGGAATTCAAAAATCCGGCAATTTTCTGTGCAGACTGTTGCAGGTCTTCGATGGGCATAACAAATAAGTATCGCAGAGAAGGGCGCTTCGCGGTGCACCTGCGGTAGAAAGAAAATCGGGACGAATGGGAACCAGGAATGGCTCGGCTTTTTCGCGTCTCGTTCCGGAATGCTACCTTGGTTTTGGACCCTTCGGCCATTGCCTAGCATCCACATCGCGGAAAGAGCCTTCGTCTCTGCCATGCGCCGTCTTCTCTACATCCTTTTGCTGGTTTTGCCGTTTGTCGGCGCCGTCCCTGTCCGTGCGCAGGGAGGGCCCCCATTCATCACCGACGATCCCGGTACGCCCGGCAACCATCACTGGGAAATCAACTTTGGCTGGGTCGCCAACCACAATCCTGGCCAGTCCTACTACGAGATTCCCGACGTCGACCTGAACTACGGTTGGGGCAATCGCATTCAGCTCAAGTACGAGCTGCCTTTGGCGGCAGCCACCAATGCCAATAACTCCACGGGCGTGGACCTGGGCGAGTCGTTTCCTGGCATCAAGTGGCGCTTCTACGAGCATCACCGTTCGGGCGAGCCCCCGACCGACAGAAACCTGCTCTTCTCGCTCGGAACGTATCCCCAAGTTTCGATCAACAATCCCACACGCGCCGCGCAGCGCGGCATCGTGGCTCCGGGGCCTACTTACTATCTGCCTCTCGAGTTCGCGGCGCGAGTCGGTTGGTTGGCGCTTAACGGCGAGGTGGGTCGATGGATCGGCAACAGGAATCAGCCCAGCCAGTGGGGCCGCGGCCTCATCGCAGGCCACGAGTTCAGCGACCGGCTCGAGCTCTACACCGAACTCTACGATCTGCAAGACGCCAACCGCATCAGCGGCAATCCCAAACAGCGCTCTTTTACGCTCGATTTTGGCGGACGCCAGTCTCTCGACCGCGCCAACCACGTTCGCCTTCTCTTCCTGGGCGGCCGCTCCATCCAGACCGTCACCCGCACCAACGGCCAGCCCAGTTGGATCGCCTACATTGGCATTCAAGTTTTGTTCGGCCCCAAAGGCGACCACTAGAGCGTGTTTCATAAATGGCTTCGTGAAAGGGCCCGTGCCCCATCCATTCGCTTTTTTCTGGCGAATGGGTGGGAAACCACCAAAGCCAAAAGTACGAATTCACGCGGTCAAAAAACTAGCAGCACGCAAAGCCGTAAATCTGACCTTCGCTCCCACCGCCTTAACCGCCCTGGTTCCCGCTCACGCGCACATGATAGTTGAACACCAGCAGCGTAAAAATGCCGAAGAGCATGGCCACAATCGCCAGCGGCGCGCCGTACGGATATCCCTCCGTGAGTGAAAGGCGGATGAGAATGATCGACACCACAAACGCCGCGTTGCGAAACACCATCTCGTATCGCCCCGAGACCACCAATGACAAGATCAGCACCAGCACATCGGTGAAGATCATCACCGTGAACACGTCGTTATAGAAGGTTGTTGTCCCCTCCAGCCCGCCTTGCCCGGTCATCAGCATGTGGCCCACGCCCATTAAAAAGATGCTCAGGTTGTATGCTGCCATTGCCAGCAGCAGAATCGCCAATCCCGCTGCAATCATTCGCTTTTGCGAAATAAAGCGCAGCGTCTCCCGCGATGGAACCGCCTGGGCGGAGGAGGTTCCGCGCCTTTGCGCCACGTGCTGGAACACGGCAACCAGCAGAAACATCGCGAAGCCTGCCCACATGTCCAGAAACATCGGCAGCGACTCCAGCGTGAGCTTGTGTATCGTCACCAAGTCGCTTGCCTTCGCAATGTCGCGAAATACGTCGCGAATAAAGATTAGCGACACAATCTCGAATTGGCTGGCGATGGATCGCGTGGTAGAGGCCGGCAGCGCCGCGATGAGCGTGAGTACTTCGTAAAACAGGATGAAGTTGAATGGTGTGGAGATCGCTGCCAGGTAATTGCCGCCGGCCTCGGCGATGATCGGCGGTGGATGCGGAAGCGTTCGCGCCAGAAAGATGAGCAGCAGATGAACCAGGAAGCCTGCAACGCTCAACCGGATGGCCAGTTGCTTCAGGGCCGCCCTGTTGCGGTCAGAGAAGATCACGTCGTGCGCGGAATCGAGCCAAACCCAGGCGCGGGCGGGTGCCCCTTGATGGTCCTTCCCGGTTTTATCCTGCCCGGCTGCCATGGCTTCGTCTCTTCAGGTTTCAGTGAGATGATCGTACCGGATTTGTGCGCCAAAGTCCTATGTTCCCCGCGCGCTACTCCCACCCCATTGCCGAACTCCACAACGGCACGATAGCATTCCACTGAAAATGTTTTCAGGAGATTCCCTTCATGCGTAGTTATGCAGTCCTCGCCGCCGCCGTTCTTGCCTTGTTTCCGCTCGCCGCTGTCTCCCAAACCGCATCGGCGCCGGCAAAATCCGCCCATACACCCGTCCAAAAGGCTGCCCCACCGCAGGTGGGGGTGGCGCAGACACCGCCCATGGGCTGGAACAGTTGGAACTTCTTCGCGCATAAGGTGACGGATCAGGACATTCGCAACGCCGCCGACCAGCTCGTCTCGACCGGCATGAAGGACGCGGGCTACATCTACGTCAACATCGACGACACCTGGGAGGGCGATCGCGACGCCAACGGCGTGCTGCACGCCAACTCGAAGTTCCCCGACATGAAAGCGCTAGCCGACTACGTCCACTCCAAGGGACTCAAGCTCGGCATTTATTCATCGCCGGGGCCGCAGACCTGCGCCCGCTTCGCCGCTTCGCTCGACCACGAAGTGCAGGACGCCCAACTCTACGCCTCCTGGGGAATCGACTACCTGAAGTACGATCTCTGCACCTTCCGCACCGCCGTGATGACCGCCCAGGCGCCGAACGACAAAGCCGCGCAGATGCGTCTCATGATCGCCGCCTACGACAAAATGAACAAGGCCCTCAAAGCCACCGGCCGTCCCATCGTCTACTCATTCTGCCAATACGGCTGGGACGCGGTGTGGGAGTGGGGCCCAAGCGTCGGCGCCAATGCATGGCGCACCACCGGCGACATCCAGCCCAACTGGCAAAGCATCTACTCCATCCTCAACCAGCAGGCCGGCCTGGCGAAGTACGCGGGCCCCGGCCATTGGAACGATCCTGACATGCTCGAGGTGGGGAACGGCCAATCTTCGGGACCCAACAGCCCCATACGTTATCTCACGTCGGCTGAGAATCGCACCCACTTCTCCATGTGGGCCATGCTCGCCGCGCCGCTCCTGGCCGGCAACGACCTGCCCAACATGACGCCCGAAGTTCGCGCCATCCTCACCAATCGAGACGTCATCGCCATCGACCAGGACCGCCTCGGCCACCAGGCCACGCGCGCCTATTCCGAGGGCGAACTCGACGTCTGGACCCGGCCTCTCTCCGGCGGGGCGACGGCGATTGCGGTCATCAACGCCGGCGCCGACCGCTACTCCACCCATCCCTTCCATCTGAGCCTGGCCAGACTCGGCCTGCACGGCCCACTCAAGGGCAAAGACCTCTGGACCGGCAAGGACGTCACGCTCACCGACAACATGCCGATCGAGCTCGCGAGCCACGACATTCTGCTGGTGCGCATCGCGTCGCCGAAATAAAGAAAGCTGGGAGTAGGCGTAAGATCATCGACGAAGGCCTGGAACGATGCTCGCTTCTCTTCGCAAGACGCTCGTCCACTCGCACGTCGCGGCGATTGCGATTGCGGTCTTGCTTTTCGTTGCTGTCGACAATCTATTTGGCGCCTTAGCATACCCGGTATTCCAGGCGACACTATTCATCATCACTGGAATAGCCGAACGCGAACTGCCTTACATTCCGCACCATCTCAATGGCGCGATCTATCTTGAATATCTGGGGTCGATCGTCGGTTTCCTTCATGCTTTCGTCGCGCTCGCCGGCGCCTGTCTCATTTCCTTTTGGAGTTACGGCGAGAATCCGATCCGTGCGCTCATCACACTTCGCGAGTCGTTGCTGAGGAACTCCCATGCTTGAACGCTTGAAATCTGCTCTCACCAAGAGTTACGTCGGCGCTATTGCTGTCGGTTGGCTCGTTGCGCAGGGTCTCATTGACGTCTCGAGCATCATTGTTGCGCCCGTCACGGCGTGGATCACGAATCGTCTGAACTCTCAGGGGTACGATCTTTTTAGACCTCCGCAGAATCCGAATTTACCTTATTGGCTGGCACTTCCGCCCTTGATTAGAGCGTTAGTGATTCTACTGATCGCATTCCTGCTGCTTCGCTGGCTTTATTTTGAGCCCGCGGCGCAGCCATCCGATCCCGAAGAAAGCGCGTAGAAGAGCGCCGAACTACACCGCCTTCCCCAAACACACCGCAAACCACCCGCGCGCATCCGTCCACGTTGCCTCCGCGCGGAATCCCGCCTCAGCCAGCAGCGCTTCTGCCTGCCCCGGCCGGTATTTGTAGCTATATTCGGTGTGGATGCTCTCGCCCGCGGCAAAATCCACCGTCAGGCCAAGCGCGCCCACCGGTACGCGTTGCGCGCCGCGGCTCTTCAAGTGCATCTCGATCCGTGATTCGGCCTCATTCCACACCGCGCAATGCGCGAATGCCTCTGGATCGAACTCCGCATCGAGTTCGCGATTCAGCCGCACCAGCAGATTCCGATTGAACGCCGCGGTGACTCCCGCCGCATCATCATAAGCCGCCAGCAAGGTTGCTTCGTCTTTTGCCTGGTCCACGCCCAGCAGAAAGCCGTCTCCCGTCCGGAGTCCCGCGCGCACGCGGCGCAACAGCTTCGCCGCCTGGTGCGGCTCAAAGTTGCCGATGCTCGATCCGATATAGATAACCAGTCTGCGCTCGCGGAAATCCACAGGTCCCAGGTGCAATCGGTGCCCGTTGCCGTGCGTGTAATCCATCACACGCGGCGTCACTGTAACGCCGTCGATCTCGCGTTCGATTCGCTGCCTCGCCACCTCCAGCGCACTCACCGAAACATCTACCGGCTCGTACACCACCGCCCCCTGCAGCTCGGTTGCGGCTTTCAGCAACACGCGCGTTTTGTCGGCCGATCCCGCGCCCAGCTCCACAACACGCAGGCGCGCGCCCGCCGCGGCTTGCGCAATCATCTCTGCCGCATTCGCCGCCAAAATGCCGCGCTCTGTGCGGGTCAAATAATACTCGGGTAATTCCGTGATGGCATCGAACAGGCGCGAGCCTTCTTCGTCATAAAACAGCCAGGCAGGCAGCCGCTTTGGCCGCGAAGTGAGTCCTTCGCGCACCGTTGCGCTCACGCGTTCATCGATTTGTAGTGCTACGGCAGGGGAAGCTGCGGCAGTCATGGTTTTTGTTTAGATGCAGGAATCCAAACTACGACGTCATTATTTCCCGTGCGGCTCCGATCGGCAAATGCTCCGTCACTTCGCCAGCCGGATTCCGGAAAACTGCCAGCGCGTCTCTGGCGCAAAAAAATTGCGGTAGGTTGCGCGGATGTGCCGTGGCGGCGTGACGCAAGATCCGCCGCGCAGCACCATCTGTCCGCTCATAAACTTGCCGTTGTACTCGCCCAGCGTTCCGTCCAGCGGATGAAAGCCGGGATAGCCCAGGTAGGCACTGCTCGTCCACACCCAGCAGTCCCCATAGTACTTCGTACCGTTCTGGCCTTGGGCGAGATTTGTGGAAGGCACCGGTGCGAATTCTCCGGAATCGAGAAAGTTTCCCTCCACCGGCTGGCCCTCCACCGCAGCCTCCCACTCAAACTCAGTGGGCAACCGCCGTCCGGCCCATCGCGCGTAAGCGTCCGCCTCATAAAAACTTACCTGGCTCACCGGCGTCGCCGCCAGTTCCTTCAGCGGCAGTTCTCCGCGCAGAGTAAAGACATTCCACTCACCTTCGTGTTCGCTCCAGTAAAGCGGCGCGCGCCAGCCATTCTGCTTTACCGCATCCCACCCCGCCGAAAGCCAGAACTCCGGCTTGCGATAGCCGCCATCGGCCATGAACTCCGCATACTCGCCGCATGTCACCAGCCGGTTCGCCAGCGCGTAAGGCTCCAGCCAGACGCGATGGCGCGGCAGTTCATTGTCAAAACAGAACCCGCCCCCCGCGTGCCCCACCTCCCGCAATCCACCCTCAAATTGCGTGAACCCAGGCGGCGTCAGCGACTCTCTAGCTCCCTCGCTCCCTCGCTCCCTTGCTCCCTGCTTTTCGTACTTCTGCTTCAGCGGATTCGTGTAGAACGCATTCAGAATGTCGGTAAGCAGCAATTCCTGGTGCTGCTCCTCGTGGTTCGCGCCTAGCTCGATCCGCCGCAAAGCCTCCACTTCCGGCTCCCGCTCAAAGAGCCGCTCCATCGCCTCATCCACATGCTCGCGGAAGCACAGAATCTCGTCGAGCCCCGGCCGCGAAAACGACGCTCGCAGCCGCTTCTCCGGAAACGCGGAAAAGCTCTCGTAGTAGCTGTTGAAGAGCCACGCAAATTCGGCGTTGAAGACCCGGTAACCGGGCAAAAACTCCCGCAGCACGAACGACTCGAAAAACCAAGTGGTGTGGGCAAGGTGCCATTTGGCCGGCGACGCCTCGGCACACGACTGCACCATCATGTCTTCCGGCGTCAGCGGCTGACACAACTGCATTGTTTGCCGGCGTGCGGCGCGAAATCGCTCGCCCGCAGCGGAAATTGGAGCGGAAATCCGGTTCGGAGACAGCACCGGGGAAGTGGTTTCGGTCACGCGAGGCCCTCCTCGTCTGGGGTAAAGTTTAGCCCATTTACGTTACAATTCGCTGCCATTTTTGCCTCCTATAATGCTTGCCCCTTGTTGGTCCGGCAATAAAACACTGCATGTGTGCCCCATCCTATTCCGCGCCCTTTGCGGAAAAGGGCGGGAAAGCGTGCCACCACGCGTTAGATGCCGTGCGTCACTGCAACGTCACGTTTTTTGCTTCAATCTACAGTTCGTTGCCCGGCTCGGACCGGAACTTCCGGCAGGCTCGTGGCAAAGTAGGAACTTGAGGGCTTTCGTTCGCCCTGCTTAAGTGCTCTAATGTTCCTGTGACAGAGGACGATTGGTCGGCTAAATCGCCCCTCTTTGAGTGGACAGGAGGGAAGATGCGCGGGCTAAAGGAAAGTCGCTGGATGTTGTTCCTGCCCTTGCTTGCAATCTCGCTCTGCGCGTCCCAGGCTCAGCCCACCCAGGAAACCAATCCAACCCCGCCTCCGGCCCCCGCAGCACCTCCCCAATCGCCTCCCACTCCGGAGCAGCTCGGCGACTCTCTCGTCGGGCATCAACGCTACCAGGCCGCCATCGCCGCCTACTCCAAGGCGCCACAGATGACGGCGGACATCTGGAACAAGATGGGCATCGCCTACCAGATGCTCTTCAACGCAAAGGACGCGACCCGCTGTTACAAGGAATCGCTCAAACTCGATCCCGCGAATCCTCAAGTGATGAACAACCTGGCCACGGTTTACGCCTCGCTCAAACAGTATGGGCAGGCCGATCGTATGTACCGCAAGGCGCTCAAGCTCGATCCAAAGTCCGCGGTCGTTCTCAAAAACTATGGCACCAACCTGCTGGCCGAACACAAATACAACAAGGGCTGGGACGCCTATCAGCGGGCCATCGCCCTTGATCCGCAGATCTTTTCCGGCCACAACGGTCCTTCCGTACAGAATCCCTCCAACGTGCAGGACCGCGGCGCGGTGAACTATTACATGGCGGCCGGCTGCGCGCGCGCCGGCTACACAGATTGCGCCCTCCAGTATCTACGCATGGCCCTCGATGAAGGCTTTACCACCCGCAAAAAGGTCGAAGCCGACAGCCAGTTCGCCAGCCTTCGCGATAACCCCGCCTTCAAGCAACTTCTCGCCGAACAGCACAACTGACCGATCGCGCCATGCCTCGATTCGGCCCTGCGTAGTCTCCCGTCCTCTTTCACCCGTCTATCTGATTGGCTGGCCTTCGCGCCTCCTGGGAGTCCTAATGAAATTTCGTCTTCTGCCCGCCACATTCGCCCTCCTCACCCTCACCGCAGCAGCCGTCGCTCAAGACCCCGGTTCCGCTCCGACTTCGGGCCAAAACTCAAACCAGAATTCCGGCCCTGGAAATGGCGGCGGTTACGGCCAGCGCGGTGGCCGCGGCGGCATGGGCGGGGGCATGGGCGGGGGCGCGATGGGTCTGATGGGCCGCGGCCTCATGGGTACCGTCACCGAAGTTGCCGCCGATCACTACACCATCAAGACCGAAATGGGCGACGTGTACACCATTCATTTCAGCGCCAATACCCGCATCACCAAGCAGCCCGCCGGCATCCGCGGACCCGGCGGCGGCGGCCAGGGGACAGGCGGTGGTGGTGGCTACGGCCGCGGCGGCTATGGTGGCGGCGGCAATCCTCCGCAGGAGATCAAGGCCACCGACATTAAAGTTGGCGATGCCATCGTTGCAGCCGGCGACATCGACGCCACCGCAAAATCAGTCGGCGCGACGCGCATCGTGCAGCTTGATCCCGATGCCGTCAGGCGCATGCAGGAGCAAGCAGCCAGCTTTGGCAAAACCTGGCTGGGTGGCAAGGTGACGGCCATCAACGGAACCACCATCATCCTGACCGGCGCACTCGACAACGCCCCGCACTCCGTTGTCGCCGACGAAAACACCACCTTCCGGCGGCGTCGCGAACCTATCACCCTCGCCGACATTCAAGTGGGTGACACCGTGCGCGTCGAGGGTGCCCTCAAGGATGGTGTCTTTACCGCAACCGTCGTGAGTCTGATGGGTGGCCCTCCGCCCAATGGACCCGCCGGCCCGCCCTCCGGTGCGCCTTCTGGCCCTCCACCCGGTCCTCCGCCCCAATAATCCCGTCTGAAATCTGCCCTCTTCCGTCTCCTTCCCCCCTGCTGAAGGCAGTTTGCGGACGTTGGCGTGTAGACGCATGAGCCCTCATTGCCGCACGCGAAGATACCGCCGCAAAATCTCGTATCCGTCTCGCGGATTGGATCGCAGGCCCTTCGCCGCCCCCTTTTGTACGTTTGTCACAATTATTTTGGACACGCATAAGCTCAATATTTGGCTATAGATAACCTTTCGTTGAATGAGGCAAACGGTAAGTCACTTGCCAAGTCTCTATGAAAATCTGGTACAACTTCTCCGGCAATGAAAACCGCCTCTTTTGTCCGGCTATTCGGATGAAGGGGTTTGTCTGTCTTTGGTTCGCATCTCTCGTCGCAACCAGGGACGCACGCAAAACCAAGGACCCTCTCGCATGCAATGAAGAGCGTTCCCTCATCAACAGTTCGTCAACCTTCTGGAGGGCAGCATGGGTTTAAGAAATAGGGCAAAACGCCTGGTGACAGGCGCTGGCGCGCGGTTTCTAGCGCTGCTGATTCTCGTTCTTAGCGGCACCTTCGCCGCATTTGGACAGCAGATTACCGGAACCATCGTAGGCACGGTGAAGGATCAACAAGGCGCGGTGGTGAACACGGCCACCGTAAAGGCAACCAACGTCGATACCGGGTTCTCGCGCTCGACGCCCACCAACAACCTTGGCGAATACCGCATCGATTATCTGCCCGTTGGCAAGTACACCGTCGAGGCGAAGGCTCCCAGTTTTGAGCGCTATGTGCAACAGAACATCTCTCTCGACGTCGACCAAGAGCTGACGGTTGACGTTGCACTTGCCGTGGGCGCGGCGACTCAGACCGTCACGGTCACTACCGCTCCTCCGACGGTCAATACATCGGACCCGGTGCTCGGCAGGACCATCGAGCCGGAGGAGATCATCGGCCTTCCCCTCGTCAACCGCAACACCTATACGTTGATTTCCCTCACGCCGGGCGTGATGGCCAATAACAACAGCTCCTTTTCGAACCCCACCGGCACGCCAACCACCGCCACCGGGCTGTATATCGAAGATGTCCAGATCAATGGCTCCATCGACGGCGGCAGCGCAGGCGTAGCTTTCTATCTTGACGGCGGCAACAACATCACCGAGATGCGTAACTACGGCAACCCGGCGCCGAATCCCGACGCAGTGGAAGAATTTCGCGTGGAGACCAGCTCATTCGGTGCGCAATACGGCCAATTTTCCGCCGGTGTGGTCTCGGTCATCACCAAGTCGGGAACCAACCAGTGGCATGGCAGTTTGTTCGAATTCAACCGCAACACTGACTTCAACGCCAACAGCTGGGTCCCGGCCCGCAACGCCGCAAAACAGATCATCGTTTCGCCCTACCACCGCAACCAGTTTGGCGGTACTGTGGGCGGGCCGATCAAGAAGAACGATGCGTTCTTCTTCTTCAGCTATGGTGGGTTGCGCCAAATCACTTCAAACATATACACCGGCGCCATCGTGCCCACGGCCGCGGAGCGCCTCGGCGACTTTACTGCCGACACCAGCTTCTCGGTCTACATGCCGGGCACCAACAAAACGGTTCTCGCAAATGGAGCAAACGCTAGCCCAAATTGCGCTGCTGGTGTGCTTAGCACTGCCACTGCAGGCCATTGTTTACCCACTTCTGCGCTGGACACGACCGTTTCCAACCTCGACAACACCAGCAACACCATCGGCTCTTCCATCCCGCTGCCTAACGGCGCCGCGGGGTCGGCCGGAGGCGGGACTTACGCGGGTCTGATCCCCATCCCGGTTACGGAAAACGAATACCTGGGCAAGTATGACCAGAACCTCGGCACCAAGGACCATGTGGCAGCAACCTACTTCTTTTCGAGGAACGTGCTGAAAAACAACCCCGGCGGCAACATCCCGTGGACCTGGAATCAGGTCGCCTCGAATGGCACCAATATCAACCTCAGCGACGTTCACACTTTCAGCCCCACCATTGCAAATCAGACCTGGCTCACGTTCACGCGGGCAGCGGGCGGCCGCGTCAACCCGCCGGTGACCGGTCCTGCGACGCAGACCCTCGCATCGTATGGCTCGAACTTCCTCATCCAGGGACCGGTTGGGCTGCCCAATCTGGCGCCATCCGGCGCTTTTACCGCGAGCGCGACCAATGCGGGTCCATTCACGGGTTCCGACAACTATGAGTTGCGCGACATGGTCAGTCTGACAAAGGGCAAACACTCCCTCTTTATTGGTGGCGAGTTCGCCCTGGCCAAGACCATGTTCGATGCCAACCTGCTGAACTTTGGCAGCATCAGTTTCGCTACCTCGGCTCCTACCTCAACCGGCAATGTGTTTTCCGATTGGGTGACTGGCCAGGCCTCGTCGGCTGAGCAGGACTCGCCCTACACCACGCACCTGAGCACATGGCACTACGCATTGTTTGTGCAGGACGACTACCGCATCACGCCCCGGTTCACGGCCAACCTCGGGATTCGTTGGGATATCGATCAGCCTCCCGTCGATCCCCATAACCGCACGGAGTCCTTCATTCCCGGCCAGCAATCCACAGTGGCTCCGCTCGCGCCCAGGGGCCTGGTGTTCCCGGGTGACGCGGGTGTCGGCCGCGGCATCATCCCCACGTCGTATTACCACGTTTCGCCACGCCTGGGCTTCGCGTGGGATCCGTTTGGAGACGGCAAGACCTCCATTCGCGGCGCAGCGGGTATCTTCTTCGGCATCCCCGCCGGCAACGAATGGAACCAGCCCGGCAACGCCATTCCATTTGCCTTACGGCCACAGACCGGCGAAGGTCCTCTCAGCTCCATCACCAATTTCTACTCGACGCCGGGAGATTTCCCCTCGACCGCGCCAGGTGGCGGCCTGATTCCGTACACCTACACGGCTAGCAAGCCCACATTCATTGAGGGCCCCGGCGGCGCCACCGAAGCCATCTCGCCACACTTCAAGTATCCCTACGAATACCAGGTCAATCTTTCCGTGCAGCGGCAGTTGCCGGCCCGCGTAACCCTGACCGCAGCGTATGTGGGCGCGCTCTCGCACCAACTACCCAACTTTATTGACGCCAACTACACGCCTTATGCGACATCAGTGAATGGTACGGCGATTACGCCCTCCACCAGCGCGAACAACGTCGCCGCGCGGCGTCAATTCGATCCCTGTCCCATCGCGGGTTGCCCCACAGGCGCGGCCGCGATCAACAATGGCAACGGGCTGCTGGGCGCGGGAATCGTCGACTTGCTATCAAACCTGACAGCCAATTACCACGCCCTGCAAGTCTCGGCTACAAAACAGATGTCGCGCGGCTTCAATATCAGCGGTTTCTATGTTTGGAGCCACGCTCTGGATAGCTTTGAGCCGGACGCGGACGGACTTTCCAGCCCACAGGATTCCGGCTACTTCGGCGCTCCGTTCACCGCCAGCAATAACTCCCTGGGCGCCATAGGCGGCGGACTCCAAGAGGAAAAAGGCCCCATGAATGCTGACATCCGCCAAAACGCCGCGATGTCCGGTACATGGAACATCAGCTACTTCCACGGCGACAACAGAATCTTCAGCAACCTGGTCAACGGCTGGACGATCTCGCCGATCGTCTACCTGAAAAGCGGTGGCGTGTTCACGGTCACCACAGGGTCCAACAAGAGCTTCGACAGCACCGGCAATCAACGTCCGGATTATGCCGTCGGAGGCCCCGGCCCCGTGCTCAGCCACAATCGCTGCCGCGTTTGCACCCCGGCCTCCGGGTCCAACGAGGTGTCCGCGTGGTTCAATAACTCGACCACGAGCCCGACTTACATTTACAACGGTCCGGGCGTGGCTGGCGGCATCGGTCCCGGCGGTGCGGACGGCAACGTAGGCCGCAACAGCCTCTTTGGGCCCGGTTTCAAACAGCTCGACATGGGCCTTTTCCGCGACATCAAATTGGAGCGCGGAATTGTATTCCAGCTCCGCGGCGAGGCCACCAACCTCTTGAACTGGGTCAACCTCTCCAACCCCACTGCAAGCGGCCCGCCGACCACGGTAGGTGGCAACAACAACAACGGTAACTTCGGCAAGATCACCTCGGCCACAGGCACCCAGCGCGTCCTCCAGGTGGGCGGACGCCTCACCTTCTAACCGCAGTTCATCACCCAAAAACACGCTGGCCGGATACGATCCCGTATCCGGCCAGTGGTTTTTTGAGGTGTTGTGTGATTTGCTACTCGATCGATTTCACCGTCCATGCTCCGTCCACTACCGTGAACGTTGCCATGCGCTTCGTGCTCAGTTTGTTGGCAGGATTCTGCGCAATGCCCTGCAAAGGCGCGGGCAAGCTGCTCAGATCCACATCTTCCATGTAGGTCACAGTCTTGGTGTCCGCAATCGTCTGCACATCGTCAAGATTGCGAGCCTTCAATTTGCTTAATGCCAGGGGGACTACAACAACTGTGTACTTGGGATCGTTCGGACCATCGGGCCGCCACTGGATCGTATCGCCGCCGCTTGCTGGCTTTACAACCTTCGTTCCGTCTGGAGTGAGCTTGAAATCGCCCCAATAACCGTTAGGATAGCGCTTGACGAGAAGCCAGTAATTGGCATGCACGCCCTTTTGCATGCCGGGATCGTCGACAGCAATATTGAATACCGTGCCGGGATCCTTATCGTACTTGGCCTGAATCATTGTCTTTGCCTGGTCTTGCGTCAGATCGGGAGCCGACTTGCAACCTGCAAGAAATCCGCCTGCACCCAGCAACACCAAAGCCGCAAAAGTTTGAATCTTTACTGCGTTTTTCACGTTTCCTCCGTAGACTTCTTGAAACGGCTCGAATTCCTTCGCCACGCCATTTTTCTCTTACTTTCCTCCGCTGTCAATGCAATTGAAAGTGACCCCGCTCACACTCGTTCATTTTGCCCGCAGCCCACTGCAATTCCCGCGATTGCACGCCGGATATTGCACCTTTTTCTCGATCTCTTCGCACGGTTATTTCTCGGACTCGTCCAAAATCCGCTTCAGCAGGAACTCTCGAAATCCCTGCTCATCGGCTTTGAGACAGACCTGCGCATTCGGCTCTCCCGGTCCCGGCTTTGTGAAGCCTTGATCGTCAACCTCCAGGCGCATGGGTTTCATCGGGCACAGTTCGGGACGGATTGCGTAGCTGGCCGCCACCGGATCAAAGAGTGTCGGCATCCGCCATGCGTCCGCTCCCGTCCACTGGTGGTAGAGCAGGGTCAACTGATCGCTGAGCGGCGAGCCGTGCGCAAGAATCGCCCCCAGTTCCCCGGGTGTGAGATGGATCTGGGTTGAATCGAGCGGCATCACGAAGACCGGCACACCCGAGGCCAGCAGCGCTCGCGCCCCGGCCGGGTCGCACCGAATATTCCACTCCGGCGACGGCGGAGGCACCGCTGCTCCCGCAACTCCACCGTCATAACCCCGATACACACTACCGCCCATGATCACCACGCGCTTCAACTTGCGAAACGTCGCCGCATCGCGCGCGATCGCCGCCTGTTCGTTGAAGAGAGGACCAATGGCGATGAGCGTGATCTGGCCGGGATGCGCCTTGATCTCACGCAGCAGAAACCCGATCGCGTCTTCATGCTGCCGCTCTGGCGCTTGCCTGGCATACGCCGCCTGTGTGAAATGATTCGCAGCCGGCGTGGCCACGCCGGCTTCCACGGGAATCCCACTGCGGTCCACCGCCGCGAGATAGCGCTCCACCAGCCGCGCCCTCAATTCCGTGTCGCCAAATGCAGTGGTGATGCCCAGCAGCTTGATCTCGGGGCTCTGAAGCAACAATGCCAGTGCAAAGGCATCGTCGATGTCATCGCCAATGTCTGTATCGAGGATGACGAGTTGCTGCGTCGCATTCTCCGGCTCCACGCCCGGCTTCGGCTGTCCGTGCACGCTCAACTCTGCAACGGCGATGAGCGCGAGTGCTGCATACCCAGCGCAAGTCTTTCTCATTTTCATGCGCTCCATTCTAGAGCGGCACGATGATTGCTGCACTCCAGAGCACCGTGCCCCATCCTTTCCGCGGCTTCATCGCGGAAAGGGTGGGATAACACGGACCCCACTGGCGCGGGGCAACAAAAGAAGATCGTTGCCCCATCCTTGCGACTTTTTTCTGTCGCAAGGGTGGGAGACCGCCATCGCCGGGTATGGCTTCTCTCGTTCCGCTCTAGCCACGCTTCCGAATCCCCATCACGTTCCAGCAGCCCCTGTCTCGACCGCATAGAAGCTCAACGCGGCGTCGCCCTGTTCAAGCAGCCGCGTCCGCTTCAGGTTGCCGTACCGGTCTTCGAGGTTCTGCTTGCGCCGGTGCTCGGCGATCACCAGCGCTCCCGGCGCGAGAATTCCCGGGGTCTCTCCCAGCGCTCCCAGCGTGGCCGCATACTCCTGGGCCGCGTCGTACGGCGGATCCAGATACACCACTTCATAGCGTCCCGGTTTTGCCACTTCGTTGGGTATTGGTCTTGGGCTTGCTCTTGCGGTGGAACGCAGGAACGCCGCCACGCTCTCCGCGCTCACCACAAATCCGCTCTCGATGCCAAGCCGCTCCAGATTGCGCCGCAACACCTTCAGCGCCGCTGGCGACCGTTCCACAAACGTCACGCGCGCCGCCCCACGGCTCAGCGCCTCAAGGCCCACCGCTCCTGAACCTGCATACAAATCCAGAAACCCCGCGCCGCCCCCACCTACTCCCTTGATGCGCGGGGCCAGCACATTGAAGAGCGTTTCCCGCAGGCGGTCGCTGGTCGGCCGCGTGCTCAACCCGGTCGGCCCTTCCAGCCTACGCGAACCGTACATTCCAGCAATGATGCGCATCGCCCACAAGCATAAAGGACTGGGCTGCCGGAGGTTCCTTCGCCCGACCAAGAATGTTCCGGCGTGCAAGAGCTAGAGGCTAGAAGCTAGTAGCTAGAAGCTGTTTGTCGTCCCGACCCTCTACAATCGAACTATGCGCGGATGGTCCATTCCGTTTGGCCGGTGGATGGGCGTGGAGGTCCGCCTCCACATCTTCTTTCCGCTCCTGGTGCTGGTGCTTTTTGCCATGAGCGGCCCGCAGGGCTGGCCGCGCGGACTGGCTCTCTTCATCCTCCTGGTGGCCGCCGTCGCCGTGCGCGAGACCGCCCGTCTCCTGGTTGCCGCGGCGCTGGGTCTGCGCCTGCGCGCTATCCTCTTGCTGCCCATCGGTGGACTGTTCGCCTACGCCAACCCTGAAAGCCAGGAAAAGGCCAATCACGGCACCGGGCAATTCGTTCTGGCGCTTGCCGGCCCGCTGGCCAACTGGTGCGCCGGTCTTACCGCTGCCGCCGCCATCCTGGGTGTCAGCAGCATCCAACTCTTCTGCCTGCCTCTCATCGACCCTAAAAGCCTGTTACGCAGCCTGGTCTGGATGCAGTTGCTTCTCGGCGTGCTGCATCTGCTCCCCGCCTACCCGCTCGATTGCGGCCGTCTCGTCCGCAACGCCTTCGCCCGTAAGCACGGCGTGGCGCCCGCAGGCCGCGCCGCCGCGGGCATCGGTCAGGCTCTGGCGCTTATCGCCATGCTGGGCGGCATGTTGCTCCACGATTCCTGGCTCATCCTTGCCGGTTTCTTCGTCATGATCGGCGCGCAAATCGAGGATCAGGGCGTCTTTTTCCAGTCCGTAGTCGACACCGTGTGCATGCGCGAAGTCATGCTCACAGACTTTGCCACGCTCTCGCCCTCTGACACTCTCGCCGATGCCTTGTACCGTTGCGTGCACTCGCTGCAAGAAGATTTTCCCGTCGTCCGCGGTCCACAACTCGTCGGTATCGTCTCGCGGCAGCGCATCGTCGACGCCCTCCGCAACGACGGCAACGGCTATGTGCAGTCGGTCATGTCGCGCACCTTCCAGGTGGCGCGGCCTGAGGACACGCTGGGCACCACCATCCGCCGCCTCACAGCCGGCCATGGCCTGGCCCTGATTCCCATCACGGAGAGCGGACGTGTGGTCGGCATCGTCAGCGTGCAGAACCTCATGAGCTCCATGGCGCTGCTTTCCGAACAGCGCCGCATCGAGCGCCAGGAACAAGGAAACTGAAGGCCCCATGCCGGACCACCCACAATTGGAGGGTGCCCCGGGTCCCTCGCACTCGGGGACCAGGGAACCGAAATCGGACACTCCACTCGCCCCCGGCCTCTACCTCGTCGCCACGCCCATCGGCAATCTCGGCGACATCACTCTCCGCGCCCTCGACGTTCTCCGTAACGTAGATCGCATCGCCTGCGAAGACACCCGCCAAACCCAAAAGCTCCTCAACCATTTTCAAATTGCCAAGCCCGCGGTCAGTTACCACCAGCACAACGAGCACACCCGTGCCACGGAACTCATCCAAAACATAAAGGCCGGGGAGCGCATCGCACTCGTCTCCGACGCGGGAACTCCGGCCATCAATGACCCCGGCAGTTGGCTGGTGCGCGAAGCCATTGCCGCCGGAGTGCAAGTCATCCCCATTCCCGGCGCCAACGCGGCCATCAGCGCGCTCGTCGCCTCGGGACTCCCCACTGAAGATTTCCACTTCCTCGGATTCCTTCCGGAAAAATCCGGCGCGCGCCGCACCTTTCTCGAAGACCTCGCTGCCCGCGAACAAGCTGACCCGCGCTCGACTCCGCGCACGTTGATTTTTTACGAGGCCCCGCACCGCATTCTCGAAACGCTCGCCGACATCGAAGAACTCTGGGGAGCTCTGCTCAACGCAGCGGTCGCAAGAGAGCTGACCAAGCTGCACGAAGAATTCTTGCGCGGCACCGTGGCCGAGGTGCGCAGTGAACTCGCCGCCCGCGACCGCATCCGCGGCGAAATCACTCTGCTCATTGAAGCGCCCGCCCCGGCCAAATCATCCGGAACTGCGCCAGGCACTGAATCCAAATCCGAAACCATCGCCGCCCGCGTAGCACGCATGCAGTCCGAAAACGGTGTTGACGAAAAGGAAGCCCTCAAGCGCCTCGCCCGCGAGCTGGGCAAGTCAAAAAGCGAACTTTACCGCGAGCTGCAGCGCGAACGCGCGCGGAAGCGGTGACCGTCCCCTACCAGCTTTTCTACTTTAGTGCGGAGAAGTCCGTCGGACGCATGAACACTTCGTCCACGTAGAACGCTCCATTGACTTTTTCGATCAGAGGCACGGCCGCATTTCTGTAAGGGAGAAATTCCGGATCGGCATGCAGTGCATCCCAGTTCTTTTGGGCTTCATCCTGACTGGATTGAACGATGAGGTAAACAAATGTATCTTTCCAGGCGGGCGAGTCGTCGTCCGGCACCCAATAGCCGATGGCGTTGAGCCCGTGTTTTGCCTGCAGCTTGGATACATCTTTAAAGATCGATTCGAGCGAGGGTACCTTGCCTGGCTCGGTGTGATAAACCATCAGCTCGAAGACGCGATTGCTATTGGCCTTCACCTCTTGTACATGTGCCAGGTGGGCTGTGATGGCCGACCCGCAGGCGAAGGAAGCCACGGCCGTCGCACAGAGT
>Ga0302197_10001413_pt1 | contig 23383 bp, 18 predicted proteins | sample II_Bog_N2_1_FD_193526 | JGI IMG/M metagenome (GOLD analysis project Ga0302197, IMG submission 193526) | Peat permafrost microbial communities from Stordalen Mire near Abisko, Sweden - II_Bog_N2_1 | ecosystem: Environmental > Terrestrial > Soil > Wetlands > Peat | place: Sweden: Abisko...
CGGCGCGCTGAGGCTGGGGCCGATCATGCCTGCGCCTTTCGCAGCACCCCAGATTCTGACCTCCGCTCCTTCGACGGGGACTATCGCGCGAGCGGTCTTCATCCTGGTATCGGTGGTCATGATTGCGCGTGCGAAGGCCTCAGCATGCTCTGCCGTGTCCCCAACGGCGGCCTTCAACGCGGGCATCGCTGCCACCACCTTTTCCGCCGGAAACGGTACTCCGATGATGCCCGTTGACGACGGAACTATCTCATCGAAGATGCATCCAAAGGTCTGCGCTGCGGCCACGCAGGTCGCTATACAGCCTGCGATTCCGGGCTCGCCGTTGGCGCAGTTGGCATTGCCGGCGTTCACCAGCACCGCGCCGACTCGTCCGCCGGTTGCCAGCAGATGCCGCCGGCCGACCGTCACTGGCGCCGCAACCACCCGGTTTGACGTGTACATCGCCGCGCCCACTGCGCCTGCTGTTGCCACGGCCACAGCTACATCTGGATTTCCACTGGCTTTGATTCCGGCTCGCACCGCGCCCCACATAAAACCGCGCGGCATGGCGTTCGCAGGCAATTCCACATCATCCTTCATTCCTTTACTGTAACAAGCGTCAGCGGCTCATGTTGCCGGCTTCACACAAGCGATCTCACCGGCAAGTGCACCGGTAAGGACCGCCGATTAATTTATTTGCGAAAAGGCTTGCGGTTCGCCTTTTATTCGCTACAATCGGCGCATGGCAATCACGCGACGGCAAAAAGAGGTCATGGACTTCCTCACCAGTTTCACGCAGAAGAACGGCTACTCTCCCTCTTATGAGGAGATTGCTCACGGTTTGGGGCTGACTTCGCTCGCGACCGTGCACAAGCACGTCACCAACCTGCAGAATAAAGGCCTGTTGCAGCGCGCGCATAACCGCAGCCGTTCCATCGACGTGCTGCCTCCGCGCTCCAGCAAGAGGGGCTTCGATCGCCTGCCGTTGCTGGGCCGCATTGCTGCCGGCAAGCCGCTGGAGGCGATCGAGACCGCAGAGAGCATCTCGCTGGCCGACATCATTGGTAACCGGGAAGTATTTGCCTTGGAGGTCCGTGGGGACTCCATGCGCGACGAGCACATCGTTTCGGGCGACTATGTCCTGGTGGAGCGCACGCGGACGGCGCGTGAAGGGGAAATTGTCGTCGCGCTGGTCGACGGCTCCGATGCTACCCTCAAGCGCTTCTATCGCGAGGGGGGCATGATCCGGCTACAGCCTTCAAACAAGGAGATGTCGCCTATTTTCGCTCCGGCAGCTACCGTCAGCATCCAAGGCAAGGTGCTTGGCGTTCTGCGTAAGTACGCCTGACCCGCAACCTGCTCAAATTCAGCGCGGCGCTTACTCAGAGGACGTAGCCCACGTCGCCGTTATCGCCCTTTTTCAACAGGCGATCATAGGCGGCGTTCACGATCCCGTAGCACTCGCAGGTCTTCGCTGCCAGTCCCGCCCGATTCAGGATATGGATACGCCCGCGCGAGTAGCCGATCAACCCTTGACGCTGTAGTTCACCCGCCGCCACAGTCACCGTCGACCGCTGCACGCCCAACATCTGCGACAGGAACTCCTGGGTCAGATGCAGAAACTCGGACTCCATCCGGTCCGCCGAGCTCAGCAGCCACCGCGCCAGCCGCGCCTCAACCTCATGCATCCGGTTGCACAACACCGACTGGGTGATCTGGACAAACTGAAGATACGCAAAGGCATAGACCATTTTCTGCAGCATCCCGCCCTTGAGAAACTCTGTCCGCACCACCGACGACCGGATGCGCAGCCCCTCGCCGGCACCCTGCATGATGACCATATGCGACATCTGCGGCTGGTCCAACAACGCGGCCAGGCCCGAGAAGCCCTCGCGTCCGATGAGCCCAACCTCGACCTGCTCGCCCCGTTCGGTCACCGCGTCCGTTGAGATCAGGCCAGTGTTGAGGAAATAAACGAATTCAATCGGCTGGTTCGGCTCTGAAAGCCGCATTTCCAGCGGGAGTTCCATCGGAACGAGGTGCTTCGCCAGCGCCGAGTATTCGTCGGCGGGCAACTGCGAGAGGATGATATTGCGAGGTCTCGTCGTCGAATTCACTGGTGTCGAGATTTGGCCCATGGGCAAGAGGTTCCTTAGCGCGAGGTAGTACCCTCTGGCCGCAAATACCGTTGCCCACCACTTTGAGGAGCATTTAGCTGCGATTACCCTCTACCTTACGGTCGCTGGACGACATATGTCTGTGCAGTAGCGCACATAACGCGTTTGAAATCTGAAATTTCCGCATCCGCTCTGCTTCCGGATAGAGGCAATGGCGGCATGAACCCATTGCCTCGCACCGGCCAAAGTCCGCGAAATGGTGTCGTGGCGGTTTAGAATGGCAACTGGTTCCTCACGCCCGAACTCCCCGTTCCACGACAGGCATTCGGCAGGCAAGTCCACAGGCACTCCAAAGGCCGGAAAGCGTCCCAAATACAAATGCATCGCTGGTCTAAGCTCTTTATCCCGACTCTGCGCGAGGCCCCCTCCGACGCGGAGGTTGCAAGCCACAAACTGCTGCTCCGCGCAGGCTATATTCGCCAGCTTGGAGCAGGCCTGTACTCGTACCTCTTTCTTGGCAACCGGGCCATTAATAAGATTGTGGCCATTATTCGCGAAGAGATGGACACCATTGGCCAGGAGTTTTATCTGCCTGCACTGAATCCGCGCGAGGTGTGGGAGGAGTCAGGCCGCTGGTCCGGGATGGGCCAGAATATGTTTCGGCTGAAGGACCGGAAAGGCGCCGAGCTGTGTCTGGCGATGACCCATGAAGAGGTGATGACTACCATCGCGCGGTCCGAGTTGCGCAGCTACAAGCAGTTGCCGCAAATCTGGTACCAGATCCAGACCAAGTTCCGCGATGAACCCCGCCCGAAGTCGGGTCTGTTGCGCGTCCGGCAATTCATTATGAAGGACGCGTATTCGTTCGACATCGACGAGGCAGGCCTGGATGAGAGCTACAACAAGCACGATCAGGTCTACCGCCGTATCTTCACCCGCTGCGGCCTCAACTTCCTCTCCGTCGATGCCGATTCGGGGTCCATGGGCGGATCTGCATCGCAGGAGTTCATGGTGTACACAGACGCCGGCGAAGACCTGATCGCCAGTTCCGCTTCTGGCTACGCGGCCAATGTCGAGAAGGCAACATCGAAGCTGATGCCCGTGGCAGACCTTGCGCCAACGGGAGATGGCAACCCCGAGTTGGTTGCCACCCCGAATCAACGGACGATCGATGAGGTGGGCGCATTCCTGGGCGTCCAACCGCAGTATCAGATGAAGACCATGGCGTACATTGCCGAACATCCGGACTCGGACGAGAAGCAGGTTAAGACGGTGGGCAAGACGCGCGCGGTGGTTGTTTTCCTGCGCGGCGATCACCAGATCAGCGAGACCAAGCTCGCAGCCATTGCCGGCGGCGAACTCCGCCCCATGCAGCCTGAGGAGATCGCCGCTACCTTCAACGCACCTGCGGGTTACCTCGGGCCTATCGGTCTGACCGCAGCGCCGCACCCCAGGAAGCCGGGGACGCTGGTCATCCTCGACGCCTCGCTTGAGGGGCGGACGAACCTGATCGCCGGCGCCAATAAAGAGGAATACCACCTGCGCAATGTCACCCCGATGCGCGACTTCAAGCCGACACTGGTAGCCGATGTCCGCAGCGTGAACGAGGGCGAACCCGATCCGATCGCTGGCGAGCCGCTGCGGATTGGCAAGGCGGTCGAAATCGGCCATATTTTCAAGCTGGGGTACAAGTATTCCAAGTCTATGGGTGCCTCCGTGCTCAACCGCGATGGCAAGGAGACTACGCCGATCATGGGCAGCTATGGGATCGGAGTTGAGCGCGTCCTGACTGCGGCGATCGAGCAATCTGCCTGCCAGTTTGCAGCGCGCAACCAGCCTGACTCGTACGCCTTGCCGCTGGCTATTGCCCCGTTCCAGGTGGTTGTCACCATTACCAACGTCAAGGAGCCCGAGTTGCTGGCGGCCGGGGAGAATATCGCTCAGCAACTTAGCGCCGCGGGATTCGACGTACTGCTGGACGACCGCGACGAACGCGCGGGCGTCAAATTCAAAGACGCCGAACTAATCGGCGTGCCGTTTCGTATCGCCATAGGCAAGAAGCTCGCCGAGGGCAAAGTGGAACTCCTAAATCGCCTGACCAACCAAACTGACGACATCCCCACCACCGATGCAGTGGAGCGCATGAAAGCCGCTCTGCACGCCGTTTAATTGCTGTTGTCCTCGTTTCTTCTCTCATGGCCATCAAAGTAAAACTCGGCAATAACGGGAACTTCCCGAAGCGTCCCAGGCATCGTTTTCTGCGTGCCGTACTCCTCGCCGCCCTCGCGTGCCTCGTGGTCATCGCCATCGTCTTCGGCTACATGTACTTCAAGTATCAGAAGATTGTCGATGACCGCCTTGCCTCAGGGCCCATCTTCGCTAACGTCGAGCAAATCTACGCTGCTCCTCGCGAAGTCCGGTTGGGTCAGCACCTCACCATCTCCTTCATTGCCCAGGACCTGCGCGGGGCGGGATACAACTCGAATCCCCAGCTTGGCACATTCACCGTCAGCGGCAACAGCATTGCGATCAAGCCCGGCCCGCAGAGTTACCACTCGACCGATGGCGCAACCATCTCCGTGGGCGCCGGTTCCAATGCAGACTCGGCTACCAACTCCAGTTCAGGATCTGGATACACCGTCACATCCATCACCGCCGATAACGGCGCTCCGCTCGCGGCATACCAGTTAGAGCCGCAACTCATCACCGCGCTCTCCGAGGACAAGGGCCGCACCAAACGACGCCTGGTCACGTACCAGGAGATCCCGCAGCAGATGGTGCAGGCGGTTACCTCAATTGAGGACCGGCGCTTCTTCGAGCATGGCGGCGTCAACTACGTCCGCATGACGGAGTGTGTCGTGCGCGACATTCTGGCGGGCCGCAGGGAATGCGGCGGCTCCACACTCACCCAGCAACTCGCGAAGAACTTCTTCCTCACACCAGACAAGACGATCTCGCGCAAGATTGCCGAACTGATGATCACCTATCAGCTGGAGGCGCGTTTCTCGAAGCCGGAGATATTCGCGATGTATGCGAACGAGATGAATCTCGTCCATCGCGGAAGCTACGAGATCGACGGCGTCGCCGAGACGTCGCAGACCCTCTTCGGCAAAGACCTACGCCAGCTCGACCTCGCACAGATCGCCACTATAGCCGCGTTGTTCCAGAACCCGAGCTATCGCAACCCCTACCGTCACAAAGACCGCGCCACTGAGCGCCGCAATCTGGTGCTGGACGCGATGGTGGAGACCGGCGCAATCACCCAGGCGGAAGCGGACCGCGCCAAGGCGGAGCCACTCGTTCTCACCAATTCCAACGTCGATGCAGGGGAAGCGCCGTACTTCGTCGACCTGGTACATGACCAGCTAGCTCAGCGACTCGGCGATCAGGAACTCGGCCACGATTCGCTCCGCATCTACACTTCGCTCGACCCCGAACTCCAGCGCGCCGCCTCCGAGGCCGTCGACGCAGGCATGAAGATCGTCGACGACCTCGTCCGCAGAAAACACAAGAAGAACGATCCTGACATCGCGTACCCACAGGTGGCGCTAGTTGCGCTCAACCCACACACCGGCCAGATTCTGGCTCTGGTTGGAGGCCGCAACTACGGTATCTCGCAACTGAACCATGCTACCTCCGAGCGCCCTACCGGCTCTATATTCAAGCCGTTTGTCTACGCCGCCGCCTACAATACCTCACTGAACGGCACGTCTCTGGGAGACGACGGTGTCTTCACCGCGCTGACCCGCCTCGACGACGACCCCAGGACGTTCATGTTCGATGGGAAACCATATGATCCCGGGAACTTCGAGAAGGGCGAATACCCGGGTATGGTCACGGCCGCCCAGGCGCTCGCGCACTCGCTGAATATCGCCACCATCGGCCTCGCCGAGAAGGTCGGCTATGAAAACGTCGCTGCGCTCGCCCGCACTGCGGGCATCGTCAATGCCAGAGGCACACCTTCGGTCGCCATTGGCACTTACAACGCCACGCCCATCGATATGGCCGGTGCCTACACCGTCTTCGCCAACAGCGGCGTCCATCTAAAGCCGTGGATGCTCGCCAGCGTGCGTAACTCTAACGGTGACATCGTCGCCGACTTCGCCCCCGAAGCCAAGCAGGTCCTGGATCCCCGCACCGCGTACCTCACCCAGTCGCTGCTGCAAGGTGCCATGACCTTCGGCACCGCTTCGGCCGTTCGCGGTCACGGATACAGCGCGCCCGGCGCTGGGAAGACCGGGACCAGCCATGATGCGTGGTTTGCCGGCTACTCCTCCAACCTGCTCTGCATCATCTGGGTCGGCAACGACGACTACACCGACGTCAAGCTCCAGGGAGCGGATGCTGCCGCGCCCATCTGGGCCGAGTTCATGAATCGCGCCATCAAGTTGCCTCAGTACTCCGACATGAAGGGCTTTACTTCGCCGTCCGGCATCCAGAGCGTCCCCATCGATTACAAGAACTCGTGGCTGCCCGCCGACGAAACTTGCCCGGAAGACTACTCATTCGCATTCCTCGACGGCACTGTACCCAACAGCACTTGCAGTCATATGGGAGCATCCCCACAGACTCTCATCCAGCGCCTGTTTTCCGACGGAACTCCCAATCCAAGCTCGACGCCCACCGCCCCGGCTAATCCGCAGTCTCCCGATACAACCGAACCCAATCCTTCTAAGAAAAAGAACCTGCTCCAGAAGATCTTCGGCGGCGGCGACAAACCAGCCCAACCGGCAACCCCGGCACTACCGCCACAGTAGCTTCGGATCGTCTTATGCGTTTCTGCGCAATAAAGCTAAGCCCAGGCCTGCCATAGTCATTAATGAACAGAAGTACGCGAATAAGTCTCCGTGTGCGGCGTAAAACGTAACATCGCGCTCGTAATCAAAGCCCACGCGAAGGCTCGTCCTGATGTGCCGCGGCGCGGCCATAACAACGCGCCCGTAAGGATCGATTGAGGCCGTGACGCCGGTGTTGGTTGCGCGTAGCACCCAGCGATGGTTCTCGATCGCTCGCATCCGCACCATATTCAGGTGTTCCCATGCAGCGCTGGTGTCCCCATACCAGCCATCGTCTGAGATATTCACCAAAACGTCCGCACCTAAGTTCGCATATTGACGAACCTCGTCGCCAAATACGGATTCATAACAAATAAAGGTGCCATAAGTATGGCCACCCGTCGCAAACACCAGCCTTCGCTTACCCGCATCTAACAGCCCAACATCTTGCAAAAGGCTCCCGGCAAAGAAAAACAGGCGCTTGTATGGCGTGTACTCACCGAAAGGAACGAGATGCATCTTGTCATAGCGTCCTACAAAATTGCCGTCGGGCGCGATGAAGTCGGCAGAATTATATTCGTCGTATCCTCGCTCGACTCCAGGGTCGGCATCGATACCGAAGTTTCCCACAATAATTGGCGCATCCGCGGTGCGAGCAAGGCTGGACAGCGCGTGGCGAAATACCCGATCGCGCTCCAAGAAATCGTTGGGAGCTTCCGGCCAAACAATCATATCCGTCGGCGGAGGTACTAGTAACGAATGCGCCGCCGCCTTTTCAACCGGAGTAACTCGAACACACTTGGTTGAGGGCAACTCCGGCATCCCCAGGCAGTAATTCATCTCGGGATGCAAGGTCAGATCTGAGTATTCGTCCAGTTCCTGAGGTATTGTAAGTTGCGGTCCGGAGTTTGCTGCACCTACTTCAAGATTCTCCTGCACAAGAATCGCAGTTGCGGCAGTACCGATTTCAGCCGGCTCCTGAACACGTCGCACAATCGCGATATATAGAAGGATGATGGCAATTCCCGACACAGTCAGGACGATCCTAGTGAAGCGTCGCTCTTTGAGCGTAATGCGAGTCAACCACAACGCATTGACGCTCGCAATAACGAACGACAGCCCATAAGCTCCGGCCCAGGGAGCTAGGTGCCCTAGCAGGGCATTATCCACTTGCGTAATGCCCAGAGGGTCCCATGGAAAACTGGTAACCCTCGCCCGCGCTAGCTCCACCGCAACCCAAGCGAAGGGACTTAGTAGAAGAGCACCACGCACTCCTGGGCGCCCACGACGAAATGCCGCAATCAATGCTCCGAATAGAGCGTGATAGAGCCCTAGATAGAGACAAAACAGCGCGAGGATTCCAGCGGCTACAGGTTCGGAGAGACCGCCGTAAAAATGCATAGTCCGATAGATCCAGTAGCAATTGCCGAGATACCAGATAAACCCTGAACAATACCCCAGCGCCGCACCTTCAATCACCCTCAGCGGCCGTTTAGTTGCAGCCTTGCCAGTAAGTGCGATAAGCAAAGGAGCCAGCGCAACCCAGCAAAAAGCGGTGCGCCAGACCGGTACAGGTCCTGCAATCGGGAATGGCAAAACCTGAAGCACGCCCGACAAAACCGCCATCGCCCACAACCGCACTGGAATCATTCGCATTTGCTACGAAGTCTAACATTGCAGTGTGAAGTGCCGGCGTTCCGCGTCCGGCTTTGGCATTCTCTCTATCGAGCTACCGGAGTTTCCGTTCTATTATTTGCAAGATCTGTTTTACTTCTGTATCCTTACGCAGGCGCGGTTCGAGTAAAAGTTGTCGCACAGTAGGTTATGGAAATCCGTTCTAAGTTCCCTGTTAGGCCCTGCCACAAAAGTACGGTCTTGAGAACTGAGTCTCAATTGCAACAAGGAGGAATCACGTGGAAGTAAGCCGTATTATTGCGGAGATTGACGCCCAGATTTCGAAATTGCAGCAGGCACGCGAATTACTCTCCGGCACCATGGTTTCGGCGAGTAAGGGTCCGGGCCGCCCCAAGGGAAGCAAGAACGCCAAGGCTACTACCAAGGCGGCCGCGCCCAGCAAGCGCAGACTCAGCCCCGAGGGCCGCAAGCGCATTGCCGATGCCATGAAGCGTCGCTGGGCAGAGCGCAGAAAACTGGCAGCAAAAGCCGGCGCGTCTGCGAAGTAACTGCAAGTTGGTAGGCCGTTATTCCAGCGTTCACGCTTCCAAAGCTAGCGCGTAACAACTACCTCGCGCACGTTGTCCTTCCCCAGGTAAAAATGAAATCCCTTGAATGATCCAAGTAGTTTTTCTATTTGGCGGTTCGAATAGGCATTGAGTAACGGATACTCTCCGGCACGCTGCACGTCCACCTTGTTTGTATCGGTCAGGTGGTATCGACTGAAGCCTGTGTTCGGCGCGACCAATGCCGATGGGCTGGCCGGCGAGTGAAACATAGCGAGCATCTGGCCGCCTGGCTCCATCACTTCGTGTATCCGCTCCAGCGCAGGGCCCAGCAACTCCTCAGGAAGGTAGTCGGCGGTGTCCCAGAGCAGCACAATATCGAATCCCCGTCCGGAAAAATTAAGGTGCGCCGCGAGAAACCGCTCGACGTCAAAGCGGAAGCTGCCATCCTCCTGGGCAATAAGCCATTCGCGTTTCGCCGCGTCTTCCGCCAGGTTTGCCAGGTAGATGCTGTGACCCAAGGCGGTGATGAAATTAATATTCGTCGATGAAGTTGGACCTATATCGAGAACGCGCAGTGACGCTTCAGTACGCAGCCGTTCCAGCAGTTGACCCCATCCGCTTGAGTGCCGCGAGATGCGCTCGTTCGCCACCGCGCCCGCGCCGGCTCTATCTTTACTGCCAAAGAAGCTGGGCATCCTTAGGGCTCCTTCCCAGTCAGGCCAGGGTAGAAGCGGGGGCGTCCGCCCCAAAGAGATCCGCGTTCGGCTGCGGGTCCACTCCCGCTCCAGGCGTAGCCTCAGAGAGTTCCACTCGGCCCTTGATGCTCGCGTTTTCTTCAATCGACAATCTCGCTGCCGCGATATCTCCCTTAACCACTGCCGACTCGCGCAACTCAATCCGCCCCGTCGCCCGGATATTGCCCTCGACGAATCCGTAGACCACGACATCATGGGCGTCCAGGTCCGCCATCACGTGAGCATTCGGGCCCACAGTCAGTCGACTCCCCGCAAGCGTGATTGTTCCTTCCACGGTGCCGTCCATATACAGGTCCTCTTTGCCCGACAGCTCCCCTCGAATCGTGACGGACTTTCCAATGACGGTGGAACCCTCGGCTGGCTTCATGTGCTTGGCGCTCTCCTTGCTTGAATGATAGTACTTGCCCGAACTATACCCAGCCCCGCGCTCCGAGGCAAACGTACATGACAGACAAACTTCCGACCGGGTGTCTCCTGGCGTCCGAAGCCTCGTTCTCATTGCGAAGGATCAGTTATTGAACAAACTGACTCGGTAAGAGTGGAACCGGAAGCTGGATGTTGTTCCGTGAAACATTCATGTAGTCAAAGTTCGCCAAATCGCCGATACTAAACCTCTTGATGACATCAAATTCGACCATTGCAAACCGCGTCACGGCACAATAAGAGAAATGCTTCACTCCGACACACAGCGCCGAAGTCGATGCGGGTTGCAGCGAGGAGCCCGATTGACTTGCGCGGGAAGCAGGGCTAAAGTTCACTCTCTGCTGTAGTTTCGGCCGTCTCGGGAGAGCGCATAGGATTCCCCATTCAGGTGATTTGAGGTTAGGAGGATGAGCGAAGTGGAGTCAACATTCGTTGGACATCCCGAGGTGGCGGCACGGTTCCCGGATCTCCATCCGGCATTCGATGCGCGTGCCGCAGTAATCGAGGCGAACCGATGCCTGAACTGCTTCGACGCACCATGCATGGGCGCGTGCCCGACCCACATCGACGTGCCGCGGTTCATCAAGAAGATCGCGTCTGGAAACGTCTCGGGCTCGGCGAAGACAATACTGGAGGCCAACGTCCTCGGAGCAAGCTGTTCGCGGGCATGCCCGGTGGAAGTGTTGTGTGAGGGCTCCTGTGTGATGCATGGCAAGAACGAGAAGCCAATTGAAATTGGTCGACTTCAGCGGTTCGCAATGGAGACGTATTACGGCGCGGGAGGCACGGTGCAGTTACGCGACCGCAAGGAGCGACGCGAGCGGGTTGCGTGCATCGGCGCTGGACCAGCGAGTCTGGCGTGCGCAGCGGAACTGCGGCAGCTCGGCTTCCAGGTCACGGCGTTTGACCGGCGAGCGCTTCCGGGCGGATTGAATACCTACGGTGTGGCGGAGTACAAGCTGCGCGCAGCAGACAGCTTGCGCGAGGTCGCCATGGTGCGCGGCCTGGGTGTGGAGTTCGAAAACAAGGAGATTGATCCTACGGGCCTGGAGGACCTTGAGCGCGAATTCGATGCAGTGTTCCTTGGGTTGGGACTCGGAGCTATGCATCGGCTCGCAGTCGACGGTGCGATGTCATCCTGCGTAATTGACGCGCTGGATTTTATTGCCGGGTATAAGACGGGCACGCGACTGAATGTACCTCCGCGCGTGGTCGTTGTAGGCGCGGGAAACACCGCGATCGATGCGGCGTGTGCGGCGAAACGGCTGGGGGCGCAATCAGTGACGATACTGTACCGGCGCCGACGGGACAACATTTCGGCGTTCCAGTTCGAATACGACCACGCGGTGCGCGAGGGCGTGACATTCTGCTGGGAGGCGCTGCCAAAAGCATTCTCGACAACCGGGAATGGAGTTGCGCTTACCTGCGTGGCCGTGTCACAGGATGACGCAGCAATACCCGTACCGGTGGCAGGATCGGAGTTTACGATTGAATGCGACGCCGTGATTCCGGCAATTGGACAGTCGCCGCTCCTCGAATTGCTCTCGCAGGCGCGCCACGTGACCCTTGAGCGTGGGCGCGTGGTGATCGACCGAGCGACGGGACAAACCACTAATCCCAGGTATTTTGCCGGAGGAGATTGCGTCAACGGCGGACGCGAAGTCGTGGATGCAGTAGCAGACGGCAAGCGGGCGGCACTGGGGATCGCAGCCTGGCTGAGCAAGCGCACGGAGGCTCACGTTGGCTGATCTAACGACGAATTTCGCGGGCATCAAATGTCCGAACCCGTTCTGGCTGGCAAGCGCTCCGCCAACAAACTGCGGCGAGCAGGTGATGCGCGCGTTCGATGCTGGATGGGGCGGAGCGGTGTGGAAGACGATAGGGGAACCGATTACCAACGTCAGTTCCCGCTACTCCTCCATTGATTGGAATGCGCAGCGGATGATGGGGCTAAACAACATCGAACTGATTAGCGACCGGCCGATTGAGGTGAACCTCCGCGAGATAACGGAAGTGAAGAGGCGATATCCGAAGCACGCGGTGATCGCATCGCTGATGGTGGAGTCGAAGCGCGAAACGTGGCACGAGATAGTAAAGCGAGCCGAGGGCGCTGGCGCGGATGGACTCGAATTGAACTTCGGATGCCCGCATGGCATGAGCGAGCGCGGGATGGGTTCGGCCGTGGGACAGGTGCCGGAGTATGCGCAGATGATTACGGAGTGGGTGAAGGAGGCGGCACGGACCCCGGTGCTGGTAAAGCTTACGCCGAATATCTCGGATATCCGTGTGGTGGCGCGCGCGGCGAAGCGGGCGAAAGCCGACGGACTGAGCGCGATCAATACCATCAACTCAATTACCGGGATCGACCTCGACACGTTTGAGCCGCGTCCGAATGTGGATGGGAAGAGTTCCCACGGCGGGTACTGCGGGCCAGCGGTAAAGCCGATTGCGCTCAACATGGTTCAGCAGGTGAACTCGGACATGGTCGACGGACCGCCCATTCCCATGAGCGGCATCGGGGGTGTTAGCAACTGGCGCGACGCCGCAGAGTTCATCTTGATGGGCTGCGGGACCGTGCAGGTGTGCACAGCAGCAATGCACTACGGATACCGCATCGTCGAGGACATGATCGACGGGCTTTCCAACTGGATGGATGAAAAAGGATTTGTAACCATAGACGACTTTCGCGGAAAGAGCCTGGCGAAAGTGACGGAGTGGAAGCACCTGAACCTCAACTACAGGATCGTCGCGCAGATCGATCAGGCACTTTGTATCGGCTGCCAGCTTTGCCACATCGCCTGCTGGGACGGCGCCCATCAGTGCATCCATCTGGACCGTGTGACGGGGCCGGTGGATGGCCATGTCGAGGTCCACGCAAAGCCGCGCGAAGTCGGACGAGAGCAGATTGTAGTTACGCCGATTCCGAAACTCGATCCGCCCACGGTACACGTCGGCCCGTATCCGACGACCCTGGAGCGGATTCCGCGGGTGGACGAAACGGAGTGCGTTGGGTGCAATCTCTGCTCGCTGGTGTGCCCGGTCGATCTCTGTATCACGATGGTCGAGCGTCCGACTGGTTTGGCGCCGGAAACGTGGGCTGACCGTACGAGCGCGACCGTGGAACGGGCAGGGTAAAGTCCACGAGCGGATTGGATCCGGCAACCTCAGCGTTGAAAGAAAACCGTGAATCCGCGAATAAAGAAACTACGATGTTAAGTCATGGCGACTATCCGAAGGCGCCGTGAGGGAGTTGGTTCGATGGGAACACTGATCAAGGGCGGCAAGGTGGTAAGTGCGGCAGCGGCAACGCTGGCGGATGTGCTGATTGAGGGCGAAGCGATTGCGCAGGTTGCACCTGGGATCGACCCAGCGGGACACACCGTAGTAGATGCGACGGGGATGCTGGTGCTGCCGGGCGGCATCGATGTGCACACGCATCTGGACATGCCCTTCGGCGGTACTATGAGCGCCGACGACTACGAGTGGGGAACCCGCGCCGCGGCGATTGGTGGAACCACTACCGTGATCGACTTCGCGATTCAGTCCATGGGAAGGCCGATGACCGAGGCCTTCAAGACGTGGCGCGCGAAGTCCGACGGGAAGGCATGCATCGACTACGCGCTGCACATGGCGGTGACGGACCTCGGGCCGAACGATTCCTGGCTGGACGACGTGGACGCAATGGTCGCCGAGGGCATCTCCAGCTTCAAGATTTTCATGGCGTACCCGAATGTGCTGATGGTGAACGACGCAACGATCTTCAAGCTGATGCAGCGGACGGCGAAGCTGGGGGCGCTGGTGTGCGTCCATGCGGAGAACGGCACGGTCATTGATGTGATCGTGCAGCAGGCGCTGGCGGCGGGCAATACCGGACCGCTCTATCATGCGCTGTCGCGGCCGGCCGAGGCAGAGGCGGAAGCGGTGCATCGCGTGGTAGCGCTGGCAGAATTGGCCGGCCACGCGCCCGTCTATATCGTGCACGTGTCCTGCGAGGAGGCGATGCAGGAGGTGAAGGCAGCACGGGAACGCGGGCTACCCGTGCAGGGCGAGACCTGCACGCAGTATCTGGTCCTGTCGATTGAAGACGATATGGGCAAGCCGGGCTTCGAAGATGCGAAGTACGTCTTCACTCCGCCGCTGCGCAAAAAGAAGAACCAGGCCCCGCTGTGGCAGGCCTTGAAGGATGACGTGCTTCAGGTGGTGTCAACGGACCATTGCCCGTTCAGGTTTGCCGATCAGAAGACTCTCGGACTGGGCAACTTCACCAAGATCCCGAACGGCGGCCCAGGGATCGAGAACCGCATGCAACTCACCTATCACCATGGCGTGAACGAAGGTCGAATGTCGCTGCAGCGTTTCGTAGAAGTGACGGCAGAGGCGCCGGCGAAGATCTTCGGTATGTACCCGAAAAAGGGGATTGTGGCTGCCGGTTCGGACGCGGATATTGTGATCTGGGACCCCGAAGCAAAGTATACGATTACGGCAGCGACTCAGAATATGCACACTGACTACTCTATCTTCGAAGGCTTTGAAGTGAAGGGCAACGCCCGCCAGGTATTCTCGCGCGGCGAGATGGTGGTCGACCGCGGCAAGTTCATTGGCAAGGTGGGTCGCGGGAGATATCTGCATCGAGAGGTGTCCGGCCGATGAGTCTTTACGTCGAAGGGCCGACGACGCTGACGGATGCGTACGGACTGCGGGCCGATCCGACTCTCTACAACGCGGACCTCGCGCCGACAACGCCTGAACAGAGGACCTGGGGCACCTACAACTACATCGCGCTGTGGTTCTCGATGTCGATGGAAGTGACGACCTACATGCTGGCGTCGAGCCTGATTGCGGGAGGCATGAACTGGAAACAGGCGATTGGGACGATCCTGCTCGGCAACCTCATTGTGCTGGTTCCGATGGTCCTGAACGCACACGCGGGAACGAAGTATGGGATTCCCTTCCCTGTCTTCGTACGCGCGTCGTTCGGCGTCAGAGGCGCAAATATTCCTGCGTTGCTGCGCGCGTTTGTGGCGTGCGGATGGTTCGGCATTCAGTCGTGGATCGGTGGCCAATCGATCTGCGCCATGGTGAATGTCCTGTGGCCGGCCACCGCAGCGATGCCTTGGGTGCTGTGGACCTGCTTCCTTGGCTTCTGGCTGCTGAACATGGCGGTGGTGTGGCGAGGCGTGGAGTCAATCCGCTTCCTGCAAAGTTTTTCCGCCCCGTTTCTGCTGATTATGTCGCTGGTGCTACTCGGTTTCATGACCCACAAGGCCGGCGGTCTTGGGCCGATGTTGGATGCGCCCAGCCAGTTCCACACCAATTCAAGCTTCCTGCACTTCTTCTTCCTCTCGCTGACCGGCATGGTCGGGTACTGGGCGACGTTATCGCTGAATATTCCGGATTTCACGCGCTATGCGAAATCGCAGGAGTCGCAGATCGTCGGGCAGACGCTTGGGCTGCCGGTTGCGATGGTTTTGTATACATTCATTGGAATCGCTTGCACGTCGGCATCCACGGTTGTCTTCGGGCATCCGATCTGGAGCCCGATCACGCTGCTGGGGCAGTTCCATGAACCTTACGTCGCGTTCCTCGCGCTGATCAGCATTCTGATTGCGACGCTGAATGTGAATATCGGCGCCAACGTGGTGGGCCCATCGAACGACTTTTCCCACGTAGCGCCGAAGTACATCAGCTTCCGCACCGGCGGCATGATCACGGGTTGCATAGGGCTGGCGGTAATGCCGTGGAAGCTGATGGCAAGCCATACCGACTATATCCACTGGCTGGTGAGCTACTCAGGACTGCTGGGGCCAGTGGCGGGGATCATGATCGCGGACTACTTCTTTATCCGAGGGACACGCCTGGATACCGAATCCCTTTACCGTCGGGACGGCCCGTATGAGTATCGCAAGGGCATCAATCCACGGGCGCTGAGCGCTCTGGTCGCAGGGGTGTTTGTCGCACTCATCGGGCTGGTGGTGCCTGATCTGCGCTCTCTCTACGACTATGCTTGGTTTGTCGGCTTCGGCGTGGCGACGCTGGTGTACTTGGTCCTGATGGGGACGGCACCCCGTGCGGGTGGCGCGACCCCGCTCGCGCAGCGCATTGCAGTAAAGCGGCTGGACAAAGTGCTCGATCCGGCGCTGGGAAGCAGTGCGGGACGCAACCTGCCCGAAACCGTGGCCTAAAGCCTGGCGCAGCACCGTGCAAGTCAACGTAGAAAGGCGCCCAACTCCGTCGCGGCTGTGCGCAAGTGCGGGAGGAAACGGGTCTGCATCTCGTAGACCGAGATTCGTGGGGCGCTTCCGCTCAGGTTGATCGTGGCAACGACGCGGCCGGTGGGAGAATAAACCGGCACAGCGAGCGAACGGAGGCCAACCTCGTACTCCTGGTCCACAAGCGCGTAGCCGTGACGGCGGACGTTGCGCAGGGCGAGGCGCAGCTTCTCCACGCTGCTAACCGTGCGCGCAGTATGTGGGGCGAGCACGACGCGGGCAAGATACAGTTCCACTTGTTCCACAGGCAGATAAGCCAGAAGCACGCGCCCCATACTGGTGCAATAGGCAGGCAGGCGGCTGCCAATGTGCAGGTCGTCGGACATGACGCGCGACACCGTCGAACGCGCGATGTAAACGATCTCGTCGCCGTCGAGAGTTGCCACCGAAAAGCTCTCGTGCAAGTTCGCGGACATGCGTTCGAGGATGGGCTGCGCGGCGGTAGATAGCGAGTTGGACGCTGAATAGGTGTTCGAAAGCGTTAGCATCCGCGGGCGCAGCGCGTAGCGGGAGCCATCCTCAATGCCCGCGAAGCCAAGCTTGCTGAGCGTATAGAGACAGCGGCGCACAGCGGCACGCGAAAGCCCGGTCTTGACCGACAACTGCGAAATAGTCATCTGCGGCGTCTGCGGGGAGAAGGATTGAATGACAAGCAGTCCTCGGGCGAGTGAGGTCATGAAATTGGGATCACCGGCGAACTCATCCAGGGAAGACGAAGGCGTGGCGGCCGCAACAGGCGCCCCCAGACCAGCATCAATCTCCACGCGGCCATTGGGCTTTAGCGCGGAATAGTTTGGTGCGGGAGGAGCGCCAACCGGAGCGTTCCGGGTGGCAGGGCGGCGGCTTGCGAGAGTCATCGACAAAGGGATCCTCGATTTATGGTCCGCCGTCAAACCAATTACAGACGCTAAGCATCGGGCTTGGCAATCCCGATGCGCGATAGGCGGACTGCTTATACGATAAACGCACAAAGACAGCGCCGCAAGCCCGTCCCCCGCACCGGGCGCCACGGCCTTGCGATTGGACGAGCCGCTCGGACCGTACAAGGCGTTTTGCTGTGAGAAAATTGACGCCTATGACTACTGGAAACTCGCCCCGCTTGCCGCTCAACCAACGCCCTGCCTGGGAGTCGCTGCAGACGCATTCCAAAGCGATGAAGGGCAAACATCTGCGCGAACTGTTTGCCGCCGACCCTGGTCGCGGTCAACGCTTCACGGCGGAAGCAAATGGGGTTTTCCTCGATTACTCGAAGAACCGCCTGACCGACGAGACGCTGAAGCTGCTGCTCGCCCTCGCCGAAGAGTCCGGCCTGCGCGCGAAGATCGAAGCGATGTTCCGCGGCGACAAGATCAACATCACTGAAGACCGCGCGGTGCTGCATGTTGCGCTGCGTGCGCCGAAGAGCGAGCGAATTGTAGTCGACGGCGAAGATGTGGTCCCGGGTGTCCACGCAGTGCTCGATAAGATGACGACGTTTTCCGAGCGTGTCCGCTCCGGCGCTTGGAAAGGTCACACCGGCAAGCGCATTCGAAACGTTATCAACATCGGCATCGGCGGCTCGGATCTTGGCCCGGTTATGGCTTACGAGGCGCTGAAGCACTACAGCCAGCGCGACCTCACGTTCAGATTCGTATCGAATGTCGACGGCACGGACTTCGCCGAGGCAGTCCAGGACTTGAATCCGGACGAGACACTGTTTTTGGTGGCGTCAAAAACTTTTACGACCCTGGAAACAATGACCAACGCACATACAGCACGGGAGTGGTCATTGGCCGGGCTGGGCGGCGATGAAAAGGCGGTAGCGAAGCACTTCGTTGCCATTTCGACGAACGCGAAAGAGGTTGCTAAGTTCGGCATCGACACGGACAACATGTTTGGCTTCTGGGACTGGGTCGGCGGGCGCTACTCCATGGACTCGGCCATCGGGCTGTCGACGATGATTGCGATCGGGCCTGAGAACTTCCGCGCGATGCTCGCCGGATTCCACGAGATGGATGCCCACTTCCGCACTGCGCCGTTTGAGAAGAACTTGCCTGTGCTGCTCGGCCTGCTAACGCTCTGGTACACGGATTTCTTCGACGCGCAGACAATCGCGATCCTTCCGTATGAACAGTACCTCAAGCGGTTTCCAGCGTACCTCCAGCAGTTGACTATGGAATCGAATGGGAAGCATGTAACACTCGACGGCACACACGTAAGCTACGAGACGGGCCCAGTCTACTGGGGCGAGCCAGGAACCAACGGGCAGCACTCCTTCTATCAGTTGATCCACCAGGGGACGCGGCTAATTCCCTGCGATTTTATTGGCTTTTCGAAGGCGCTCAATCCGCTCGGGCGGCATCACGACATGCTGATGGCGAACGTCTTTGCGCAGGCCGAGGCGCTCGCGTTCGGCAAGACCGCCGAGCAGGTAAAGGCCGAGGGCACACCGGATTGGCTAGTGCCGCATCGCGTCTTCGAGGGCAATCGCCCGTCGAATGTCATTCTGGCCGAAGTATTAACTCCCGCAGTGCTGGGTAAACTAGTGGCGCTGTACGAACACTCCGTGTTTACCCAGGGAGCCATCTGGAATATCGACTCCTTCGATCAATGGGGCGTCGAACTGGGTAAAGTGCTGGCAACGAAGATTCTCGGCGAACTGGAAAGTTCCATCGAGCCCGAAATGACCCACGACTCATCGACCAGCAACCTGATTCGGAGATACCGGAAGAGCAAAGGATGACGGCTGCTGCGCTGAAGCGTGAGTTGAAGGCGGCGAGCACACCGGAGCGGGCGGCCGGTGCAGCACGCTACTTCAAGACCGGCCCGGGCGAGTATGGCGAAGGCGACATATTTCTTGGCGTCACGGTGCCCGACCTTCGCCGGATCGCAAAACGATACAACCCACTCGGCCTCGAAGACCTGCGCAAGCTGCTTGCGGCAAAGGAGCATGAGGTTCGCACGGCGGCTTTGCTGATTTTGGTGGCCCAGTACGAACGGGGAGACGCCACTCTACAGAAGGCAATTCTCGACCTCTATTTGGATAACACTCAGTACATCAATAATTGGGACTTGGTGGATTGTTCCTGCAGGGAAATAGTCGGTGCGCATGTCCGCACAGGACCGAGGAAGCTGCTCACAAAACTCGCGAAGTCCCAGAGCATTTGGGAGCGGCGCATCGCGATGGTGTCGACGATGACGCTGGTACGCGAGGGCGAACCGGACGACGCTCTGCGCATCGCGGAGATGTTGCTCGCCGACCCGCACGATTTGATTCACAAGGCGATTGGCTGGGTGCTGCGCGTGTTGGGAGATGTGGACCGTACGGCGCTCCTACGCTTTCTGCAGACGCACTATGACCGCATTCCCCGCACAGCGCTACGCTACGCGATCGAGCACTTCTCCCCTGAGGAGAGGAAGAATCTACTCGCGGGGAAGTTCGGCGTCTAGCGCGTCACCATTGAAGCTACGGCCTCAAATACATCAGCCGGCTCAGGACGAACACGGAAGTCGGCGTGGCCTTCGCTAAAGGCGATGGTCCCGTCCTGGCCGACAACGAAGATGGCAGGCAGCGGAAGCCGCCAGCTCGCTTCGCTCGCGTTCTTATACATGTTGCCCGAGTTGACGAATGGAATGTTGACCAGGATTCCTTTGTAGTAATCGCGATGCTCCGCGGGCACAGAGTAGGCGATGCCGAACTGCTCGGCCACGGCAGCGTCCGCGTCGCTGAGAATCGGAAAGGGCAAATGGTGCTGCTGCAGAGTGAAGTCGTTGTGGCGCCTGGTCTGCGGCGAGATCGCGATGAGGAACGCGCCCATGCTGCGGACTTCCGCGTGCAGATCGCGCCAGACTTCAAGCTCGGTTACACAGTATGGACACCATCGCCCACGGAAGAATTTGATGACCAGCGGGCCGAGCGCGATCAGGTCGGCGGAGCTAACCAGCTTGCCGGTTAGAGCGTCTGGCAACGTGAACTCTGGAGTCTTCGCGCCCACACTTAGAATGCCATCTTCAATGCCGGTGGCGAAGAGTTCCGCGGTTTGTTGTTCCGAGATCGCGAGCCGCTCTGGCTGAACCAGAGCGCGCGTGTTCTGCGTAATGCGATCGAGTTCGTCTTGCAGCGATTGGACCGGAGATCTGGGCACGGTTTTCACTCTTACATTATCGCAGCCATGTTGGATATTGCGCCGCGCTCTGCGTCACTCGCCGTCGTGGCGTCATGGCACGACACCGCAGCAAAGGCGGCCTTCGCAGGATTTGCCCCGCCACCCGCCGGCTTCTGCGCAGGCCGGCCAATGAGGCAGAGTCTAGCGTGTGCCTCGCGAGGACGACAAGCGCAGCAGACTGAAATCCTCACTGAAACTGCATCCCGGCGGACGGCGCGGGAGCGCCCAAGCTGATGTGAACAGCGTCCCCCTGGAGAACCCGGCGTCCGGGCTGGGGATACTGAGCAACGACAATTCCGCCAACGATGACTGGCGCGGGGGCTGGAGCGGACTGCGCAGCCGCACCGGACGCGGCAGAACTTGCAGGGGTTGCGGGCGCAGACGTGGCTGAATCTTCAACAAGATGGAGGCCCGCTGTGGACGCTCGCGCATTGGCACCGGCATAGCTGAGGCCAAGGAGCGAGGGCATTACGTACGCAGGCGGCTGCGCGCCAGAGGGATCGCTGACCAGCAAGCTGACCCGCGGACCATCGACTCCGGCGGAGTTGACGGGCGGCGTCTGGGTGAGGACAACGTCCGGATCGCCCGGAATTGCCAGGTAGGCGACGGCGCCGAGGTCGAGCGAGAGCCGGCGGATACTGATGGTGGCGGCGCGCTCAGACTCGCCCGTCAGATCGGGAATGCTTACGCTCTGCGGGCCCAGCGACTCGGTGATGCGGATCGGCCACTCGCGGCGAACGCGCGACCCAGGCGCGGGGTCCTGCGCCAGGATGCGGCCGGCGGGAACGTCGCTGGAGTAGAAGCGGTTCTCCAAGTTAAGCCGGAGGCCTTTGCTGCCTGCTGCCTGACTGGCGTCCGCCACGCTTAGACCTGTGAGCGCGGGAACCACCGCCTCGCGCCCGTGGATGGCAAGACGCATCGCAATGAACGCGGAGATCAGCGCGACCGCAACCATCGCCAGCGCACCGAGCAGGAGGGTAAAAATACGCTTCATCGAGATATCCCTCCCCTGTATATATATCTACCAGATCATCTTGACCAGGTAGAGGGACCAAGTTCAGATGTGATGCCAAACACCGTCATTCCTCACCACAGCTCATATCCTTATTGACCTGTGGTGAAAGACCAATGGGAGTCGGGACACAATGGGTGTGTCTGATTGACAGACTCCCGACGGTGCCCATCGCGTTGAACCGAGGAACCTGATGGCTAATAAAGTCCCCGATCCCTCTTGCCGCCCGCTCCAATGCCCGCTTACCTCTGCGGGGTTTCAAGCGGGCGCCGGGACCGGACTGGAATCTTCCCTGTGGGCCGAAGTGGACGACCAGGATATCGAGCTTTGCGTTCAGGACCCGGATGCGTCCCGCGAAGCCACCGCTTCAGGTCTTGGCGATTGCACCCGGGATTGTTGCCTTTGCGCCCTGCGGTGGTATGCCCGGCGCATTGTCAACCAAAGGGACAACTAGACGATTCCAGTTGGCGAGGGACGCGTAGCGCGGGCGGGCGCCTGCATTTCCCAGCCGCTAGCCCGGTGCGATATGCTGTCGAGCTATGAATCGCCATGTGCTTGCCTCCGCCCTCTTCCTGGTGGCGCTACCCATTGCCGCGCAGACGCCTGCGGCCAGCGCTCCACCGACAACCGCAGCCGCGCCGCCCACCACTACCCAGACCGCGCCACCGCCAGGATTCACCGAGAAGATCGTGCTATGGCCCGATGGCGCGCCGATGCAGCATGGGACGACGGACGGCGATATTCCGAAGATCTTCACCTATCCTGCGCCAGGCGCCGGGCCACATGCTGCCGTGGTGGTGATGCCCGGCGGCGGCTATACGCATGAGGTCATGCCGCAGGAGGGTGCATACGAAGCCCGCTGGCTGGCCGCGCACGGTATTTCCGCGTTTGTGCTGGAGTATCGGTTGTCGCCGGCGTACATGTACCCGGCGCAGATGCTGGACGCCTCGCGGGCAATCCGCTACGTGCGGGCGCATGCGGCGGATCTGGGCGTGAAGCCGGATGCGATCGGCGTGTGGGGATTCTCCGCCGGCGGGCATCTCTCAGGGTATATGGCAACGGTGCATAAGGCAGGCGATCCGAATGCAAAGGACCCGGTGGACCGCGTCTCCGATCGGCCAGACTTTGCCATCATCTCGTATGGCGTGCTGGCGCTGGACGTGTATGCGCGGGCTGGCACAACACCTCTGAAGACGCTCATAGGCGACCATCCAACCCAGGCGGAGATCGATGCGGTTGATCCGTCGAAACACGTCTCGGCTGACACCAGTCCGTCGTTTATTTACTCCACCACCGGCGACAAGACAGTGGACTCGCAGAACGCAGCCGAGTTCTACTTATCGCTGAAGCGGGTGGGCGTGCCGGTGGAGTTGCACATCTTCGAGCTTGGGGCGCACGGGACGCACATGGGCGACGATCCAAAGTCACCGCCTGAACTAAAGGTGACACCGACGCTGATAGCAAACTGGATGCAGTTGCACGGCTGGATGGCTGCGCAACCTGAGTAAAAAGAGAAGTAGATTGCATCGGCGCTGGTGCACTCTTGAAGATGTTAAATCGACAAAACCAGCATGGATTGCTCACTCCCGAAGAATTCCACAGAAGCATGAGGATTTGCACTTGCATGCACAGGTCTGGCACTCCTAATGTCCTTCTCAACTGATGACACGCAGTTAGTCGGAAGTTGAGTTCGAAAGCGGAACCGGAAGGTCGAATTGGAGG
>Ga0302197_10001419_pt1 | contig 23363 bp, 18 predicted proteins | sample II_Bog_N2_1_FD_193526 | JGI IMG/M metagenome (GOLD analysis project Ga0302197, IMG submission 193526) | Peat permafrost microbial communities from Stordalen Mire near Abisko, Sweden - II_Bog_N2_1 | ecosystem: Environmental > Terrestrial > Soil > Wetlands > Peat | place: Sweden: Abisko...
TCGCCGCCCGATAGCGAGCACACAATCAATCTAGCGAAGCGAAGGAAACGAACGTCGTCGCCGGAGGAACTATGAAGAGGGCGGCCCCGGTGACGACGCTATTTATTGATGTCGGCGAAGTCCTACTAACCAATGGCTGGGATCACCTTGCCCGCCGACGCGCGGCCAAACACTTCAGGCTGGCGTGGGTAGACATGGAGGAACGGCACAGCCTGGTCTTCGAGACGCATGAAGAAGGAAGAATGACCTTCCAGGAGTATCTGGGCTGGGTCATCTTCTATCAGAAGCGGCCATTTACGCGGAGCCAGTTCCGGGACTTCATCTTTGCGCAGTCGAAGCCATACCCCGGAGTCATTGAGCTTGTCGCTAACCTCAAGGCTCGGTATGGCCTGAAGATCGTTGTTGTCAGCAATGAATCCCGCGAGGTGAACGCCTATCGTATTCGTGCATTCAAGCTCGACCGGCTCGTTGATACTTTCATCTCTTCCTGCTTCGTTCACATGCGCAAGCCCGATGTCGATATCTTTCGGCTTGCGTTGGATCTCGCCCAGACGCCGCCTGCGCAGGTCGTCTACATCGACAACACCCCGATGTTCGTCCAGATCGCGGAGGGGCTAGGCATCCGCAGCATCCTTCACGTGGATTTGAAATCCACCCGCGCGAGGCTGTCTTCATTCGGACTACATGCGGACGAAGTAAGCAATCGAACCTCTCACCATTGAACAAGAAGGAGATCGAACCATGTCAACCGACACGCTTTCCCAGGAGTTGCTCCATGAGACATCCGAAGATTTGGGCAAGGAAGAATCCATCAAGGATCCCCACGCGCTTACTCCGGAGCTGCTCCGCAAGATGAATGCCTACTGGCGTGCTGCAAACTATGTGTCGGTTGGTCAGATCTATCTTTATGACAATCCATTGCTCAAGGAGCCGCTCAAGCTGGCGCACGTTAAGCCGCTGGTGGTCTCCCACTGGGGGACGACGCCAGGCCAGAATTTCATCTACGTGCATCTTAACCGGGCTATCAAGAAATACGACCTCAACATGTTTTATATCGCGGGTCCAGGACATGGCGGCCCGGCCATTGTCGGAAATGTGTATCTTGAGGGCACCTGGACCGAGGTCTATCCCAACGTCACTCAGGACGAAGCCGGACTGAAGAAACTGTTCAAGCAATTCTCCTTCCCCGGCGGCATCTCCAGCCACGTTGCGCCGACGACTCCGGGATCGATTCATGAGGGCGGCGAACTGGGTTATTCGCTGAGCCATGCCTTTGGGGCGGCCTTCGACAATCCGGATCTCGTCGTTGCCTGCGTCATCGGCGATGGCGAAGCGGAGACTGGCTCGCTCGCGACCTCATGGCAGTCGAACAAGTTTCTCGATCCAAAGACCGATGGAGCCGTGCTGCCGATCCTGCACCTTAACGGCTACAAGATCAGCAATCCCACCGTGTTGGCCCGCATAGAACATGAGGAGCTGGAGCAATTTCTGCGGGGATGTGGGTGGATCCCGTATTTCGTCGAGGGGGATGACCCGAAGGCGATGCATGGACTGATGGCCGCCACCATCGACAAGGCAATCGAGGCCATCCGGCAAATCCAAGCAAACGCTCGCAGCAACAATGACACTGCGCGGCCGCGATGGCCAATGATTGTCCTCAAGTCACCTAAGGGCTGGACGGGACCCAAGGTCGTGGACGGGCTGCAGATCGAGGGAACATTTCGAGCTCATCAGGTCCCGCTTCTGGTCGATACGGATCATCCCGATCATGTGAAGCTGCTCGAGGAATGGATGAAAAGCTACAAGGCAGAGGAACTCTTTGACGAGCAGGGCCGCCTGATTCCCGAACTGGCTGAGCTGGCGCCGAAAGGCAATCGCCGGATGGGGGCCAATCCACATGCCAACGGCGGAGTTCTTCTGCGCGATCTCGAAATGCCCGATTTCCACCAGCACGCGGTTACCGTTACTTCACCAGGGGCGGTGCAGGTCGAGGATACGCTCATCCTCGGTTCTTTCCTGCGCGATGTTGCCAGACTGAATCAGGACAAGCGCAACTTCCGCGTCTTCGGGCCAGATGAGACGGTCTCCAATCTCTTGCAGGCCGTCTTCGAAGTTACCAATCGCCAGTGGGACGCGCAGGAATATACCAACGACGAGTTCCTCGCGCCGGCGGGCCGGGTTCTGGATTCGATGCTCAGCGAAAACCAGTGCGAGGGCTGGCTGGAGGGCTACCTGCTCACCGGACGGCACGGACTTTTCAATAGCTACGAAGCCTTTATTCGCATAATCGACTCGATGTTCAGCCAACACGCTAAGTGGTTGAAGGTCTGTCGGGAACTGCCGTGGCGGCGGGATATCTCGTCGTTGAACTATCTGCTCGCTTCGCATGTCTGGCAGCAGGACCACAATGGATTCACCCACCAGGACCCAGGATTCCTCGACCACGTCATCAACAAGAAGGCCGATATCGTCCGCGTCTACCTTCCGGCTGACGCCAACTGCCTTTTGTCCGTCTTCGATCACTGCCTCCGCAGCCGGAACTACGTCAACGTGGTGGTTGCGGGCAAGCACGCGCTCCCCCAATGGTTGACGATGGATGCGGCGGTGGTCCATTGCACGGAAGGAATCGGCATCTGGCAGTGGGCCAGCAACGACCAGGACAGCGAGCCTGACGTGGTGATGGCCTGCTGCGGTGACACGCCAACCCTGGAAATCCTTGCTGCGGTCTCGATTCTTCGCCAACATCTACCCGACCTGAAGATCCGAGTCATCAACGTCGTGGATCTGATGAAGTTGCAGCCGAGCACGGAACATCCCCATGGACTGACCGAACTAGAGTACGACTCGCTCTTCACTAAGAACAAGCACATCATCTTTGGCTTTCATGGATACCCCTGGCTGGTCCATCGGTTGACCTACGCCCGCACCAACCGCAATCTGCATGTGCGCGGCTACAAAGAGGAGGGTTCGATCACGACTCCGTTTGACATGCGGGTGCAAAACGATCTCGATCGGTTTCACTTAGTTCAGGACGTCGTGGACAGGGTGCCGAATCTAGGGTCAAAGGGCGCATACCTGAAGCAGCAGATGCAGGACAAGCTCATCGAGCACAAACACTACATCGACGCGCATGGTCAGGATATGCCGGAGATACGCAACTGGAAATGGGGTAACACCAAATGAACACGCATGCTCTTGAATCGACCGCGCAAAAGATGGTCGCCGACGGCAAAGGACTGATTGCCATCGATGAAAGCATTGGGACTTGCAACAAACGATTTGCTAAATGGCACATCCCGCAGACCGAGGAGACGAGGCGGCAATATCGGGAGCTGCTAGTGGCTACGCCGGGTCTGGGCGAGTCAATTAGTGGCGCGATACTCTTCGATGAAACGATTCGGCAAAGGACGAGTAATGGCACTCCCTTTGCTGAAGCTCTTGTAGACGAGGGAATCATTCCGGGGATCAAGGTGGACATCGGGGCGAAGCCACTGGCCGCGTGCCCTGGCGAGAAAGTCACCGAGGGCTTGGATGGACTGCGCGCACGGCTTGGTGATTACATTCAGATGGGTGCGCGCTTCGCCAAGTGGCGAGCGGTGTTTTCTATCGGCGATGGGACGCCAAGCTACGCTTGCATCGAGGCCAATGCTCACGCGCTGGCTCGCTACGCGGCATTGTGCCAGGAGGCTGGACTGGTCCCCGTCGTCGAACCGGAAGTGCTAATGGAGGGCGCTCACACCCTCGAGACCTGCCGCGAGGTCACAGAGCACGTGCTGCGCACGGTATTCAGAAAGCTTTGCGATCAACGCGTGAGACTGGAAGGATTGATCGTGAAGCCCAACATGGTGCTGCCTGGATTGACCTGCCCCACGCAGGAGACGGTGGACGAAGTTGCTGACGCGACTGTAAGGTGCCTTCTGCGGGTCGTCCCCGCGGCTGTTCCGGGGGTTACGTTCCTGTCGGGGGGACAGTCCGGCGAACTTGCCTCCGCGCGTCTGAACGCCATGAATGTCAGGTTCAAATCGCAGCTCCCCTGGGAGTTGGCGTTTTCCTTCGGTCGCGCCATCCAACAGCCGGCTCTCGAGATTTGGCATGGCGAGCAGGCGAACACAAAGGCGGCGCAACAGGCTATCTATCACCGCGCCGCGTGCAACAAGGCCGCTCGCCGCGGCGAATATGACGCAGTGATCGATCACGACGAAACCGCGCTCTTTAGAGCCGCCTCCGATGTCTATGCAGGGAGTTTCCGATGACGACACACATACGACAGAGGTTCATTGTTGGCAATTGGAAGATGCATACAACTGCGTTCGAGGCTCAGCAGTTGGCCAGGGGCATTGTCGACGGCATAGGGACCGCCGACCACGTTACAGCCGTCGTATGTCCACCGTTCCCCTATCTCGCGCTCGTGGGGGACATGCTGAAGGGTAGCTCTGTTGCGCTTGGGGCTCAAAACATGTACCCCGAAACGGAGGGGGCATTCACTGGCGAGGTGAGTCCGACGATGCTCCTCGACCTCGGCTGCAAGTATGTGATTCTGGGACACAGCGAGCGCAGGCACAAACTTGGCGAATCGGACGGGTTCATCAACCAGAAAGTACGGTGTGCTCTGGACAGCGGTCTGGACGTTATCCTGTGCGTTGGAGAGACACTGGAGCAGCGCGAGTCCAACCAGATGGAAACTCTGCTCGATCGGCAACTTAAACTTGGGCTGGCAGGCGTCTCGTCAGAATCCCTGCCCCACCTGAGCATCGCATACGAACCAGTGTGGGCGATCGGCAATGCCGAGCACCATGCCACCCCGCAGCAGGCACAGGATGCCCACGCAGTCCTGCGACGCCAGTTCAGCCAGATCTTTGGCGAAACGGAAGCCCACAGGCTGACCATTCAATATGGCGGCAGCGTCGTAGCGGATAACACCGCAGCATTCCTCAGCAGGCATGGCGTGGACGGTGCGCTGATCGGCGGTGCCAGTTTGAAGGCCGACGAGTTTCTGGCGATAATACGTGCTGGAATCTTTGAGATAGAAGCGGAGATGCAACCGGTTTGAGACGAAGGGACGCAGCCGCCACGAATTCGTCTCATGGATGTGAGGCTGCTGAGTCCGGAATTTGCAAGTTCGCCTTACGCCTCGGCATCCCGTAGGAGTTTTGTCCGTCGCTCTTCGTATTCCTCACTTGTGACCTCACCAGCGGCATATCGCCGTTGCAGTAGTTGCATAGGCGATTGAAGTGCTCGGTAGGTTACACGCCTCATAGGCGTCATGAAGGAAAAGAATACGATCCAGAGGAATATCCAGAAAAACCACCAATATGAATGCATTCCCCAGTAGTAGGACATAGAACCCTCCGTGAGACACGTGATGAACCCGCGCTATAACGATCGACTTGCATATCTATCATGCGAGACTGCAAGACCTTCCATCAAGTGCTTCTCAATGAAGATTGTTCCACTCCGGGAAGGTCCGGGTCTGCTTACTTTTGGTCATCTACCTCTTATTCCAGGGCCGCACTCAGGGTGCACCTTCCGAACGCTTAAGCGATTCCGAAACTCGACAAAATCGGGATCTTCGTCCCATCGAGAATCAGTCCAAATAGCGCCGCCGCGGCAAACTCGCCGCTCAAGGTGGACAAAGGTAATGGAGCCATTGCGATTCCCCGGTTTGCCAGCAGCGTAATAATGCTTACATCGGCGAAGGAAGATAGTACCACCCACATTGTTGGACGCAGGCCCCACATATGGCGCCGGGCTCGCAGCGCGTAGATCGTGGCTTGGCTCCCATACACGATGGCGACGACCGACACTGTTCTCAATGCTTCGAGTCCAAGTCGCAGTTCGAACTTACCTACCGCCAGAACCGCAACGCAGAATGCCAGAAAGCACAACCCCAAGAGGACGGCCGCGCTTGTAATTCTTCCAACGTTCCAGGAGTTCGGCATTGCCGATGGCCGGACTCTGTCGGTGGTCAGAGCCATGGCTAGAAAGTCCCCCGTAATCATCACGATTACCATCAGCATGGGCGTAAGGACGGCATGCCCAGTCATCATCAAACCGATTACGAGCAAGAGAACCTGGACGATTTTCTTGATAACCGAGTTGAGCGTGTAGGTGAGGATGCGCTGAAACGTAATTCGTCCCTCTTTGACGGCCGCGACGATACCGCCAAGACCAGCCTCCGTTAGCACTACGCCTGCTGCCGATTTGGCGACATCGGTTGCAGTCGAAACCGCGATGCCGATTTGAGCCTGTCGGAGCGCGGGTGCGTCGTTCGCACCATCGCCGCACATTCCGATCATATGACCATTCATCTGGAAGGCTTTGACGAGGTTGAATTTTCCCTCTGGGAGAATGGCCGCGAAGACGGCGAAATCCTCCGGTTTGACAGCATCGGGAATCGGCCCTGCGGGACAGATCGGACCGTCGAGGCCCACCTCATGAGCGACGATCTTCGCCGTCTCGGGCGCATCTCCCGTCACCATGATCGTGCGGACGCCAAGAACTTTCAATTCAGAGATCAGGGAGACTGAGTCAGCCCTCGGCGGATCGCTGAGGGCGATAAATCCAACGATTTGAATAGAGCCATTAGTTCCCGCTGCAACTGCCAGAACTCTGAATCCCTGCTTCTCCAGGTCGTCGGCAATCGCGGCTGCGCTCGACGAGGGTGCTGCGAGGGCCGAGACCGCGGCGAAGGCCCCTTTAATGATTCTCTGCTGGGTCCCTCTCGCATCTGTCGCGGTCGCCTCCGAAATCTTCTTGGCGGGATCGAATGGAACAAAGTTCGTCAGCCTGGGCGCGTCAGGGATGGCTTTATGAGCTGCGGCCAATCGGACGGCTGCATCGACCGGGTCCTGTCCGCCGTCGGAACTTGCCAGTGCCGCCAAGCCAAGAACGTGCGCTTCATCGAAGCCGTCCATCGGTTTTACGCTTGTAACGGAAAGCTGGTTGGCGGTGAGAGTTCCGGTTTTGTCACTACAAAGCACGTCCATCGTCGCGGCTTCGTCAACCGCCGAGAGCCTGGTGGGGAGCACGCCTACTTTTGCCAATGAGCGTGCGCCAAGTGCTGCCGCAAGGGTAAACGTTGCAGGGAGCGCCACTGGAATCGCCGCGAGGACGGAGGTCAGGAGCAGAGGAACAGTTTCGCTCCAGGGCATCGAGTGACGGTAGGCGTAGATACCAATCAGCAGGATTACAGCAGCATTGAAGTACGCAAGGTCCCGCACAATCTGGAGGACTGCCTTCTGCTGCGAACTCACGACATGCGCGGTTCGGACGAGCTCTGCCGTACGTCCAAACTTGGTGCGGATTCCGGTGGCAGTGACTTGCGCCGTCGCTTCACCCCGGCGCACAAGCGCACCCGCATAGGTATTGAACCCGGAGCCGGCTTCAACAGGCAGAGATTCTCCCGTGAGCATGGACTGGTCGAGTTGCACCGATCCATCCAGCACATGTACATCGGCGGCCACCACGCCGCCAAGCGAAAGCTTGATCAGGTCTCCGCACACCACCTGGACGGCGGGTATGGTTTTCCACGCGCCATCGCGGCGCACAGAGGCGTTAAGCGCAAGTCGATGTTTCAACGCGGCGAGCGTGGCTTGGGCACGGCCTTCTTGAAAGTACGCCAGCGCTGCATTGAAAATCAGAAGCCCCAGAATGACCGCTGCCTCAAGATACTTGTGCAAGACGATCTGGAGCACGATGGCAAATTCGAGCAGCCACGGAACCGGCGCCCAAAACTTGACCAGCACATCTCGCAGGGGATGAGCGGAGGTATCCGGCATCGCATTCGGACCATCCTTCTGCAGCTGCGTGGAAGCTTCATCACTCGTCAGGCCGGTAGGGGCGGTCACCGTTGTTGGCGGGGCTAGTGGAGTAGACCTTGAATTTTGAGAGATCGAATCGACAGGCATGAGAACTCCCCCTGGTTTTACTCCGACCTTGACACAGCAAAAAACAAAGTCGGCCGCAGCATTAGCAGAGCCTCCGACCACAAGTCTAGAATTGCCAGCACGATAGAGCATATTTGCGGGTGATCTCGGCGAAGAACGCCATAGACCGAGAGGTCTCCTGAGTATTTGGCTTTGATGACAAGAGCCAACAATCAGCCACCATTTCCGGACGGTACGTCCACGCCGTCGTCGACACGTGGTCCTTGATCGCTCAGACGCATCCACGCATCCGCCGACCACCCATCGAACCGCACCAGTGCCACCAGCGTCGCGATGATCGCCGCATACATTAACTGCGTACCCTCCGCGGTAAAGTCGCGGATCAGCCCGGACCCGAATGTCAGCATCACCATTAACGCCCCTGACGCGATCAGCGCCGCGCGGGTCCGCAGCCCAAAGAGAATCAATGCCCCCAACAGGCACTCGATCCCTGGCAATATCGTACCGAAGGCCCATACCGCCGACGCCGGTAGTCGCGAGTTCATAAACTCCGCCCGCAAGTTGAACCCAAACTCACCCGGCCCCATCAATATGCGGCCTAACCCATGCATTAGCAGGTTTGCCCCCAGCACGACTCGAAGCAAGGCATATCCCAGCCGTTCGTCCTTTAGCTCAAATCCAACTCTTATACATCCTCCTGGCAAAAAATGCTTACGCCGGAATTGCGCGGCGAAGCTGGCCCGTGCATTCTCGTTCTAAGTGCACTTCGCTCTAGGCCGTGCAGGTATAGCTGTGCGCTGTTGATTCTTGAAACTACCACCGGCGCCAGATCCGCTTCAACGTCTTCCCGTTTGTCTTCTGCACTGACGATCTCGCCGGTGAGGCAATCTGATCGATCGAAACACTTTTCACGAGTTGCAACCAGAGCAATCCTCAAGATATAAAAGCGGCGAAACGAAGGACGCGCTCCCGGCCACAAAGTAGCCGGCGCAAGAGTTACCCCAATCGCACCGAAGCCAAAGACAATGGCGGTAACGACAAGCAGTTTTCGTCGTCACAGGCGATCTCCCAGAAGTCCGCTATCTGGATACGCTTCACGCGGGCGAGCTCTTATACAATGCTAATTGCTAAAGCGATGTCACTGTGGTTCACGGGTTGGAGAAAGCACAGGCGAGAAGACTCCATGTAGTTGCTGCCGCGAAAACCACTAGAATCCAGAAGCCAGCTACGAAGGCTGCCTTGCAAAGAGTGGTAGCCAGCAAGGATTGGGGAACCCATCAAGACGCGCGCCTTGGCCCATCCATCAACTGCCCAGGTAGACTGCGCTAAAGGTCGCGCCAAGCCACCGCTCACGTGGATACAGTTTGGGGCGAGCAACCATCCGCAATTCGCTTCAAGCTTTGATATCACGGATCAGCTTGGTCCGCCGTTCCTCGTATTCCTCGCTCGTAAGCTCCCCGGCGGCATATCTCCGTTGCAGCACCTGCATGGGTGACTGCATGCCTCTATAGGTTGCCCGCCTCATCGGCGTCATAAAGGAAAAGAAAACGATCCAGATAAATATCCAGAAGAACCACCAATAGAAATACATTCCCCAGTAATAATGCATAGAAACCTCCGAGCTGCCATGTGCCTGCATCTGTGGTCCAGCTGCCAACTTGGAACCTCTCTCGACGAGGCTACAAGAGTTATCTGATCAGCCCTTCACCTCCAATATTGTTCCACTTGAGAAGCGCCGGGTCTGATCACTCTTGCTCATCCGCCGGTCGAGAGACTCTAGACTCATCGTCTTTGAATGACTTGTGTGAGCTAACTTGTGTTGACTATCGTACGAAGCATGACAATGGATCGTGGGTTGACCAGGTACCTATTGCCGTCAACCCTGATGCCACTGCCTGCCTCCGCGACGTCGAACGGCGATGGTAGAGACGTGTCCACCATACGGAGCCATCCAGAACTCTTCTTGTCATCCATAGGCGGCAGCTCAAAGTCCAACAGCTTCCACGATGCATTGACGGCGATGTAACGCACCTGGTTCAGCTCGTGATTGTGTAGTGCCATCGCAACGGAATGCGATTCGCGTCCCCAGTCCGGTTGATCGAGCTTTATCCCGTGCCACTTGATCTGTGCGTTGCGGAGATAGTCTTCGAGAGCGATTGGGTTGCCTTCGGTTGCCTGATCGAAGTGGAGGCGGAGTCGGATCATCTGCGTCACGAAACGAAGGATCTCTACGTTGCTCTGGCACAAATTCCAGTCGAACCAACTGACTTCGCTGTCCAGGCAGTAGGCGTTGTTGTTGCCCTGCTGCGTGCGTCTAACCTCATCGCCCATGAGCAACATCGGAGTGCCAATTGAAAGGAGGTTGAGTGCGAAAAAGTTCTTGATCTGCTGTATTCGAAGCCGCTCTACATCGGGATCAGCTGAGGGGCCTTCGGTGCCACAGTTCCAGCTGAGATTGTTGTCGGTTCCATCTTGATTGTCGTCGCGGTTGTTCTCGTTGTGCTTCAAGTTATAGGAAACGAGATCGTTCAGGGTAAATCCGTCGTGGCATGTGATGAAGTTGATGCTCTGTCCGGTGGGACGGCCACCTGTCTTGTAAATGTCAGGGCTGCCAATAATGCGCTGATGGAGTCTCCATGCCGTATCTGGATCGCCCTTGAGGAAGCTGCGCACATCGTCGCGATAGACGCCGTTCCACTCTTTCCACTTGTCTTGTCCGAAGCTACCCACCTGGTAGAGGCCGCCGGAATCCCATGCCTCCGCGATCAACTTGGTGCCGGCAAGCACAGGGTCTGAGTCTATCTCCCAGATAATGGGGGCATTGAGCACAGGTTGGCCAGTGTCGCTGCGGGAGAAAATTGAGGCAAGATCAAAGCGGAATCCGTCCACGTGCATCTCTGACACCCAATACCTTAGGCTGTCGAGAATCAGACGCTTCACTACAGAATGGTTCGCCTTCAGGGTGTTGCCGGTGCCTGTAAAGTTGGCATAAGCCGACTTGTCGCGGCCCAGCATGTAGTAGAAGTTGTTTTCTAGGCCGCGGAAGCAGAGAGTTGGCCCGTGCTCATCGCCCTCGGCGGTGTGGTTGTATACCACATCGAGAATCACCTCGATGCCGGCGCGATGCAGTTCCTTCACCATGTCACGAAACTCATCGAGGCAGCCGAGCGGATCGTTCTTGTTGGTGCCGTACGCCAGGTGTGGAGCGAAGAACGAGATGGGGTCGTAACCCCAATAATTGACGAGCCCCGGCGGCGCATCCGTGGCATCGAACTGATAGACCGGCAGAAGTTCCACGGCTGTAACGCCAAGATCTCTCAGGTAAGGAATCTTGTCGATGACTCCGAGGTATGTGCCTCGATGAGCGTCGACAACACCGGAGGATGGGTGGCGGGTAAGGCCACCCACATGCATCTCGTAGATGACTGTGTCCCGAAAGAGCCGATGTATCGGTCTGTCACCCTCCCAATCGAAGACGGAGAGATCGGCCACCACACTCTTCATCGAGACCCCGGCATTGTCACCCGGCTTACACGCTGCAGCACGACTGTAGTTGCGTCCGATAGAGACGCTTTTGCCGTAAGGATCGAGCAGGACCTTCTCGCGGTCGAATCGCTGACCGGCTGCCGGATCGCATGGTCCGTCAGCACGATAGCCATAGAGTTGCCCATGCTTGATCCCCGGCAGGAAGATATGCCAATAGTGCGAAGTTCGGTCTCGGACGGGATTGAGAGTGATCGTCTGCGCTGGACGAGGATCGTCAGGGTGATCAAACAGAACAATCTGCATTCCCTTGGCGCTGGCCGAGAATACGCTGAAGTTGGTCCCTTGCGGCGTCACGCTCGCGCCCAACGGATAGGCGTAACTGATTGGAGCCTCGGGAGCTGCGTCGTGATTGAGCAAATTTATCGTTGCCATAGAATCTGAGAAGCTTCGAGGGGAACGAGAACGCCCGCATGAGCTGGCACAACGCGTGCTGTGTAGTCGCCTGCAGGGCGCGTAGCCGGGCAGCACGCGGAATAGAGGAGCGTCCCTGAAGGATCTGCGGAAGAGTCGCACGCAGGGATGACCTCGGGATTGGAGCCGCGTTGATTGGTCTGCGCGGCGTAGATTTCCACCTGGAACTGATCCGCATGGAGTCCACCAGGCACGATCTCTACCTTGAAGCGATGCTGTCCGTCCTCGGTCTCGGAGGTAAACCTCCCGAACCGCAGTGTATTCCATTGATCGGCAAGACTGTGCTGCCACTGAACCAGATCGGCGCCAAGCTTGCCGTCTCCGGCCGCGCGTCTCGCATAGCCCTCGGCCGCTGGCAGGTAATGATCCTCGGTATATTCGCGAATGGCACGACCGGCTGAGAATTCGGGCGTAAGTCTCGCCATGCTCTCGCGGATGCGTTCGAGCCATCGGGATGGCAGGCCCTGCGCGTCTCGATCATAAAACTCCGGAATAATATGCTGTTCCAACAAAGCGTAGAGTTGCTCCACCTCGGCGGCGTCCCATGCGGGGTCTTCCCCGTGTTCTTTTCCATCGCCAATGGCCCACCCGACCTCGGGGACGTAGGCCTCCGCCCACCAGCCGTCAAGCTCGGAGACATTCAGTCCGCCATTCGCAAGCACCTTCATTCCGCTTGTTCCGCACGCTTCCCATGGGCGTCGTGGCGTATTGATCCAAAGGTCCATCCCCTGCACCAACTCCTGCGCCATCTGCATGTCGTAGTCGCTGAGGAAGACCACACGGCCTCGCACCTCGGGACGCTTTATGAAGTCGTTCCATTGTTTGATCAGTGCTTGTCCAGGCATGTCCTCGGGGTGGGCTTTGCCGGCGATCACCAATTGCAAGGGCCGCTGAGGATTGGTGAGCAGACGGATGAGCCGCTCAGGATCGTGCAGCAATAGATCGGGACGCTTATAGGTGGCAAAGCGACGGGCAAATCCGGCCGTAAGCACGTTGTCCTTGAACCCGACTGAAGTTTCCAGGGGTGTGCTGCCCTCGGCGGAGATTTGCCGGACATAACGATCTCGCACCTGCACAAGCATCGCGGTACGTGCCTCAGTACGCATCTGCCACAAATCGGTGTTGCTCAGCTTCCGAATGTCATCCCCGATTGGAAGACTGCTTCGCCAACGGTCTGCTCCGCAGGCCTTCGTCCATAGTGCGTCTGAACCCGCAGAATCCCACGTGGGCACATGAATGCCGTTGGTCACGGAACCAATGGGTACCTCGGCCTGCGGCCAACGAGGAAACAACGGCTGAAAGATGTGCCTGCTCACCTCTCCATGGAGCTTACTGACCCCATTGACCTGCGCGCTGCCGTGCAATGCAAGGTAGGCCATATTGAAAAGCTCCGACGCATCTCCTCCGTTCTGCCTTCCCAAGGCAAGCAGGCTCTCCATCGGGATCGCGAGTTCGTCCTTCGCATAGTGGGCGAGGTATTTTTTCACAAGCTCTGGGTCAAATCGATCAAATCCAGCCGGTACCGCCGTGTGAGTTGTGAACATGTTGCCGGCCCTAACGATCGTGAACGCAACGTCAAAAGGAACACGATGGTCTTCCATGTAGCAGCGCGCCCGTTCAAGTACCGCAAACGCCGCGTGACCTTCGTTCAGATGGCATACCTCTGGGTGTAGACCAAGTTCGCGGAGCAAGCGCCAGCCGCCTATGCCAAGAACAATCTCCTGCTTCAGCCGCATCTCCGGATCGCCGCCGTAGAGTTCGCTGGTAATTCCGCGATGCGCAGCGGTATTGGCGAAATCATTGGCATCAAGCAGGTAGAGTTTGTTTCTGCCAACATTCACCTGCCAACACCGCAGCCATATCTTCGCTCCAGGAAGTTGAATTTGCAGCCGCAACCATTCTCCATCCGGACGGCGCACGGGCCGAATTGGCAGCTGACCAGGATCATTGACGGGATATAGCGCCCGTTGCCGACCATCTGCGTCGAAGTCCTGTCGAAAGTATCCCTGTCCCCATAACAAGCCCACGCCGACCACCGGAACACCCAGATCGCTTGCCGCCTTCATCTGGTCTCCCGCAACATTCCCCAGTCCACCGGAGTAGATTGGCAATGCTTCGGACAGCATGAACTCCATGCTGAAGTAGGCGACCGCCGAGAGTGCAACCCCGCGATGCTCTTTCTGGAACCAAGCGTCCGCTGAAAACTGCTCGCGAGCTTGCTGCAGCAGCCCTGATAGCCGCTCCCGAAAGACTGGCGTCGACAAAAGGGATTTTATCTTGTCGCGTGAAACTGTCCGCAGGATGACCCATGGGTTTTGGGTCGTCTGCCATAGATAGCTGTCCAAGGCCTCCCAAAGTTCATCCGCTGCATGATTCCACGACCAATGGAGATTTAGCGCGAGTTCCTTGAGCGCATCCATCCCCAGGCTTTCGGCAAGCCGCTTCCCTGCTTCCGGGGCCGCCTCGCTGGTTTTGCTGGCCTTGCCGATCTTTGCGTCGCTCATGCGGTCTCCTTGAGTTGCAGCGGCGCGTGATCTGCGTCACCGGCCGCAAATGCCTTGTTCACCATTGCCTGTGCCTCGGCCTCGATCTGCGCGAGGTGGTCCTTGCCCTTGAAGCTCTCCGCGTAGATCTTGTAAATGGCCTCAGTTCCCGAAGGCCGCGCGGCGAACCACCCGCTTGCCGCGACCACCTTGACACCGCCGATCGGTCTTCCGTCTCCCGGTGCGCTGGTGAGTATGGTCACCGGCCGCTCTCCCGCGAGATCGCCAACCTGGATGCTCTTCGCAGTCGCATGTTCGAGCGCCAACTTCTGCTCATTGGTTGCTGGCGCCTCCGACCTGCGATAGAGCGGATTGCCAAGTTCCGCGGTCAGATCGAAGTAGAGTTGGCCTGGGTCCTTCTTGCATTTCGCGGTTATTTCCGCAGCGAGGAGTGCCGCAATAATGCCATCCTTGTCCGTCGTCCAGACCGATCCATCCAGACGCGCAAAGGACGAACCGGCACTCTCTTCGCCGGCAAAGCCAAGCTGGCCGTGAAGCAGCCCTTCAACAAAGTACTTGAAGCCGACCGGCACCTCGTATAGTTTTCTGCTGTGCTTCTTCGCAACGCGATCAATCATGCTGCTGCTGACTACCGTTTTGCCAACCTGCATTGTGCTCGGCCACTTCGCACGATGGGCAAACAAGTAGTCGATGCAGACGGCGAGGTAGTGGTTAGGCGGCAAGAGTCCACTGCTGCGGGTGACGATGCCGTGACGGTCGTGATCGGTGTCGCAGGCGAGAGCGATGTCGAATTTTTCCTTCAGGGCGATCAATGAACTCATCGCATATTCTGACGAAGGGTCCATACGGATCTTCCCATCCCAATCCAGCGTCATGAAGCGAAAGGTTGGGTCGACTGTCTCGTTAACCACCCTGAGATTCAATCCGTAGCGTTTTGCGATCGGCTCCCAGTAGTGCACTCCCGCACCGCCAAGCGGATCCACACCCAGGGTGATGCCCGACGCGCGGATGGCGTCCATATCGACGACGTTTTGAAGGTCTTCCACGTATGCGGTGAGGAAGTCGTGCCGATGGGTCGTGGAGGACGCTAGCGCCTTATCGATGGAGACGCGCTTGACCCCTTTGAGTTGATCTGCGAGAAACTGGTTGGCTTGTGCTTCAATCCACGAGGTGATCTTCTCTTCGGCCGGACCGCCATGAGGCGGGTTGTACTTGAACCCACCGCAATCTGGCGGATTGTGCGACGGCGTGATGACGATGCCATCGCTCAGCCCAGTCGTGCGTCTGCGGTTGTACGTAAGGATAGCGTGCGAGATAACAGGCGTGGGCGTATATTGCTCACTCCCAGCCAGCATGACGTCGACAGCGTTGGCAGCAAGGACCTCGAGCGCGCTCTCGACCGCTGGCTGCGACAGAGCATGCGTATCGATACCAAGAAACAATGGCCCATTAATCTTCTGTTGTCGACGATAAGCACAGATCGCCTGTGTGATCGCCAGGATGTGCCACTCGTTGAAGGTGTGCGTGAAAGACGAGCCACGATGTCCCGAGGTGCCGAAAATAACCCGCTGTTCGGCTACGTCTGAGTCGGGGCGCTCTTCGTAGTAAGCGGCGATCAACTTCGGTACATCGACGAGGTCGGCGGCCGTCGCCAACTGACCTGCCCTGGGGTCAATCTTCATCTGTTCACTCTTTCTTTTCCTGTGACTCGATCGTGCGTTGTTGTACCGTCATTTGGCCAGCAGCTTGCCAATCGCCAGCAATTCCGCATGGCGTTTAGCGGTGATTTTGGGATACGCCATCTTCAGGCCCCTAAGAGCATCCAGGACAATCGCGGACACGATCAGGCGGGCGCTCTCCTTGTCGTCGGCGGGCACAACATACCAAGGCGAGTGACGAGTGCTGGTGGCATTGAGGCACTCTTCAAACGCATCCATATATTTACCCCAGTATTTCCGCTCATGGATGTCCGCACTGAACTTCCAATTCTTCTCAGGCTCGTCTATGCGTGCAAGAAATCGTTTGCGCTGCTCGTCTTTGGAGAGATGGAGAAATATCTTTATCGTGCGGGTCGAATTGCCATGCAGGTGGTGTTCCATATCGACGATCGACCGGTATCTCTGCTTCCAGATGTGCTTGTCGTTGCGCAGCTCTTTCCCCAGCCCCTCACCGGCCAGAAGCTCAGGATGGACACGCACGATCAATACCTCTTCGTAGTAGGAACGGTTGAAGATGCCAATCCGTCCGCGCTCCGGGAGTCTACAGGTCGAACGCCAGAGAAAATCATGCTCCAGTTCCTCGGCGGTTGGCTGCTTGAAGCTTGATACATCGCAGCCTTCTGGGTTGATCCCCGACATGACGTGGCGAATGGCCCCGTCCTTGCCCGCGCCATCCATCCCCTGAAAGATCAGCAGGAGGGCATAGCGGTTCGATGCATAGTGCAAGTGCTGCAGATCGCTCAGATCCGAGACATGCTGAGTCAGTACAGATTGGTACTTCTCCTTCGTGTCGCAAAGCGGCTTTATGTTTGTGGGCAGCTTGCTTAACTTGATTGCTTTGCCAGGATTCACACGAAATTTATCTGAATCGATTTTCATTTCCCCAGTTGCCAATTCTGATTGACCATTTCTATCTACGAAGCCCACCGATGTTTCTCTGGACTATGCACTTCGCGCTCCGCTTCCACCCAATCCTGCTCCTGCAGGCTCTCTCCGTTGGCTCGTTGCTGGTAGACTTCGTATGCCTGATTTGCGATCTGCAGCCCAAGATCAACCTGTTTCGCCTAATCGCGTTAGAGCAGTCGGATTGAGGATCCAGTAGGCAAGGATCTTAAGTCGATCCGTGAACAGCGCCAGACGATGGCAATGCCCAAGGAACATTCAGCCTACTTCCAGCCCAGCGGTGTAACGAACGGGCCATAGACCGCGATAAGAGTCGCAACGGTCTGAGTGCCGCGCGGCCTGTGTCAAGGTTAACGTTGCGCCGGGCTTCAGGTCTTCTTTGGCATTCGCTTTGGGCTTAGCTGACGTGTCCGGCTTTGGGTCATTTTTCGACGCACTCTCGTCTGAGACTGTTCTCTAGTATTGGAGGTTTCTGTAGCCGGATCTACGGTCCATTCTCCTGGTCGATGACTTGAGTGAGTTTCATTAGAGGGACGACGAGAACCGGTCGAACACACACTATGTTAGCGACCTCACCTTTCGAGGCTTGGCTAAAGCACCTCCTAGGATCACATGATCGATGTCCGGGCCGGAAGCTCTTCGGGAGAGCTGTTCTAACACCCCCGCACAGTAAGTATGTTCTCAAGCGCGAGTGGGCGCTGAGTCGTTTTGCTCAGGGAATCGCAGCCGGGCCCATAAATGACTGCTCAGCGTCTTTATTGAAGGGCGGTTGCCGGAACAGGAGACCACCGAAACCAGGTCTGGCTCGCGCTACGACTCTCTTAGCTGGAACCAAGGGGGTATGAGCGCGGATGCCCCTAGCTGGCGGAACGACTGATGGGAGCGCGTGGGCAGTGCCTTCTGCATCGAGAGCGGGAATGAGGCGTTTCGTCAAGCATTTACGTATCGCATAGATTCAACATGCCGCTCCAGAATTCCAATGTCGATCAATCTTGCACAGTAATCAGTTCTCCAGCCGCATAGCATTCAGTCGTGATTTGGAGTTGGACCCTGAGTTCCGGATGATCTGGTATTCAAAAATTTGAGCGCGGCTCAGCCATTCTACGAGAGTCGCACATTAGATCGTATGGGCAACGAAGTAAGGAATACCCTCGGTTTCGGCGGTCGGGAGCATCCGCGGCACGATCAATTCCTTCGCTGTAGGTCCCCCGCATAAGGCTGGCATCTTTGAGGTACTTCATGGACTGGCCACCTACAGTTTTATTGGGATTACGCTCGGTTCTTGATCGAGCAAGACCGCATTCAACAGCGACCTGTGGACCTTGATACGCCCGTTGTATTCAATAAAGCCGAGTTTGCGAAAGCGGTTCATAAAGAAACTGACGCGGGAGCGAGTAGTCCCGATCATCTCTGCCAGGATCTGTTGCGAGATCTTGGGAATGTACTGTTCCGGCTCGCCCGGCTTGCCAAGTTCCGCCATCAAGAGCAGAATCCTCGCCAGACGCTTTTCGCTGGAGTTGAAAAGTTGATCGACCAGGTCGGCTTGGACGCGCATGCCGCGCTCCAGCAGGTACTTCAAAAAGAGATCTGAGAAGCTGTGCTCCTCATGCATTACACGAATCATCTCGTGCCGGCTGATTCTGAGAGCGGTGCAGGCGGTAATTGCAGTGGCAGTGGCCAAACGCAACCCAGCCATTGCCGCGAGCGCCTCTTCTCCCACAAAGTCACCGGCGGCGAGGAGGGCGATAGTAGCTTCCTTCCCGGCGGCGGAAACAACGGTGACTCGTGCTCGGCCTTTGTGGAGATAAAAAACCGAGTCTGCTGGATTGCCCTGCGAAAAGAAGGCATCCTGCGGCGCCAATTGAATGATTGTTCGCCCCAGGCCGGCTCTCGCCAGAAAGGCGGCGGCATCGAATCCGGACTTCTTGAGTTCAGCCATTGAAGGGCCTCCTTCCTATTGCGGCCCTCGCAAGAATTATTACCGGCGGGATGCGCGGCTATCCTGGCATAAGGATGCCGGGTCTTCCTCATTTGACCGAGCATCTTTATCTCTCTCGGCTGCCCACCTACCAAAGCCTAAGCATAGGTTTCACTGGCGGCGAGGGCGCGTAATGTTCAATATTGCTCACCTTTACGGAAATATCCTCGTATTTCCTCGGTCACATGATCCCACTATGGAGTCCGATGAAGCACCGGGGATCTCGCCGCCAGAGTGATCGGCTTGCGAGTATCATTGCGAGACAGACGCCTCATGTTCAATGCGAGCGTAGCGTTTTGAGAAACAACCGAATCCATGCCTCCTCCACAGAAAACGCGAGATTTAGCCCGTAGTCTCGTTGCTAGCGAGGCCGATGCAAGTACTGCCTCCCTGCATACCGAACCTGCAACTGTGCGCGTCTATGAGAGGCTGCGTCGGCAACTCGGCGCACCCGTGGGGACTGACGGTTTTCAAGCTCTCGCTTCCCGTGCTTTGGCTCTTGCCAAGTCGGAATCTCCCCGGCTCAGCGCGGTGCAGGTAATGGCGGACGGAGGCTTGCGCGGTCTCGGCGAAGTTGAATCCCAGACGGACGCGGACGAGGATGGCGAGGTCGGAATCGTTCTGATTGCCCAGTTGCTCAGCCTGTTTCTTGCATTCCTTGGCGAGGCAACAACTCTGCGCTTGATAGAAGATTTACGACTTCAGGTTGACGTTAGGACAGAGTCAGCCACGACAACAAAGGACACGACAGTCTTGGCGGCCGATGGACCGGAAATGGCTGCTGCTTTCGAGGACCTTCTGCTGGAAGTCGATCGACTGAGGAGTGTGAGCAAACAAATTGAAATTCTGGCGGACAAACATCCAGGCATGGAAGATGGACTCGTGAGTGTTGCGGGAAACATTCGCAGTATTGCCACGGTTCTGGATATTTTCACACTCATCCGAAGCAACGCAGGCGGCCCGCAAGACGAGACACCTAACCTACAAACAAATCTCTACATGAATTGAGTTCCCGCTTGCTCTACATCCAACGCTGCTCTAGATTTCGAACACTCCAACCGCAAGGGCACTTGCGAAAAAACATAGTCGCCGCCCTGATCCACTACCTAGCGTATATCGGCAATCGAAATCTGCTACTTTGAACGACTCTAAGTTGAACATGACCGCTGCCCCAGGAATGCGAGATTTAGCCCATCGACTTCTCACGTATGAAGCCGGTGCGGGTAAGGCCTCCGAGCCAATGGAGTCTCCGACCCTTCGCGTCTATGAGAAGCTGCGCCAGAGTCTTGGTGAATTTGTTGGAGCTGCAGGTTTTTATTCGCTCGCGTCTCGCGCCTTGGCGTTGGCCAAGCCGGAAGCTCCCAGTCTGAATGCAGCGCAGGTAGCTGGTGACGGTGCATTACAGGGCTTGAGCGAGATTGAGACCCAAATCGACTTGAACAGAGATCCGGCTGACGAGGAAGGAATCATTCTCATCGCCCGATTACTCGGACTGCTTCGTATCTTCCTTGGCGAAGCTTTAACTTTGAGCCTGCTGCGAAATGCGTGGCCAGGCGAAGCATTTGATGATGGTAATGCGGGAAACGGGAGAAAAACGTGAGCACCCAAGACAAAGTGAAGATCAACAAACTACCCACCGGTGTTCCGGGCCTAGATGAGATTGTGGGCGGCGGCCTCCCGGAATTCTCATTCAACATCATCGCGGGTGCACCCGGAAGCGGTAAGACGACGCTGGCACATCAGTTTGTGTTTGCGAATGCCACCCCGGAGCGTCCTGCGCTTTATTTCACGGTTCTGGGCGAATCAGCCATCAAAATGCTGCGATACCAGCAGCAGTACACGTTCTTCGACCCGGCCATGCTGCCCGACTCGATTCGCTTTATCAATCTGAGCCAGGTTGTCTTGGAGAAGGATCTGGGCGCGGTTTTGGAGCAGATTACCAAGGAAGTTGAGAAATCCAACCCAGCCGTCGTGGTTGTCGACTCGTTCCGCACCATGGTTCGGAAACCGGAGAGTGACATGGACCTGCAGTCCTTCATTCAACGGTTAGCCTTGTTTCTGGCTAGTTGGCAAGCTACGACATTCCTGATCGGGGAGTATGCGGAAGAGGAGCTACGCGACAATCCCATCTTTACCGTTGCCGATGGCCTTTTATGGCTGCGCCAAACAGCGGAACGAAATTCGATTGTTCGGAAGCTGCAGATCATAAAACTACGCGGTCAGGATTCCGTGCCGGGGTTGCACACTTTTCGCATAACCGATGCCGGAGTGCAAGCCTTCTCGCGCACGTTTGGGTTAACCGCGCGCAAGAGAAACCCGCCCAGCAATCGGCGTCTCTCCTTCGGTATCCCAGAGTTGGACAAGATGATGGATGGCGGCGTGCGCGAAGGCGATAGCCTTCTGGTTGCAGGGTCTTCGGGAACCGGGAAATCGGTTCTGGCGACCCAATTCATTGCAGAAGGCGTACGCCATGGGGAACCAGGAATCGTGGCGGTCTTTGAGGAACGCCCAGAGGCATACGCGGAGCGCGCCACCAGTTTAGGTTTGGATCTGGAAACGCCGCAGAAAGATGGGAAGCTCACAATTCTCTATCTCCGCCCACTCGATCTGTCGGTAGATGAAACCATGCAGTCGATCCTCGATGCCGTACAGAAGATCGGGGCCAAGCGCCTGGTAATCGATTCTCTGGCGGGGTTTGAGATGGCTCTGTCTCCTGGCTTCCGCGCCGACTTTCGCGAGTCTCTTTACCGGATGATCTTCGCTCTGACGGGAATCGGGGTGACAATTCTAAGCACCGTCGAAGTGGATGAGTCCTTCACTGAATTCCCGTTCAGTACCTACTCAATTTCTTTTCTCACAGATGACATTATCCGGCTTCGGTACGTATCCATCGATGGCCAGCTTCGCAAGATCATGGTGGTGATCAAGATGCGGGGCGGAAATCATGCCAAGGATATTCGTGAGTATGAAATCACGTCCAAGGGCGTCGTGATCCTCGGCAAACGCCTCACACATTATCAGGGTCTTATCAGCGGTATTCCCGTGCATTCGGCCCAATCTTCCTCGAAGGAAGAGCCCCCGCTGGATACAGGAATCGAGCATAAAACCTAGCCAAAGACATTTGGGATTTTGACACCACCGGTCGTCTATCTCAATGATCTTGTTGTGAAGACCGAGAGTTGAAGGGCGACCGGTGGAGACGTTTACAGAGCTGTTTGGCAGCCTCTTTCTGTTTATATACCACTGCTTTGACCGGGTGGTGATTCACGGATTCGGTCGCATATCCCGTGGGGAGTACGTCCAGTCGCTGGGTCAGGCCAGGGGATCGAACTCTGAAATCGAGACTCAACTCGTAATCGGGAGGCGCATCGGCATAGGTGTCGACCCCGAATTCCGGACGGCCCAGTCTCTCAATACCGAGGTTGGAAAACTCTTAAATGGGCTGATAAAGTCGCTGCGCAGCTCGACGGGCTCTCGACCGCGGGACCTCGGAATCAGGGAATCAGGTGATGTTAGCGCGGATTCTCGCTGGCTACTGCTGGAGTGCTCAACCACTCGGCCGTCCCATGCCGGACCGCTGAAGTGGTTGCGGAGAGTAAGTGCTCAGCCCGAACAGGCGTGTATCAGTGCCCGGCTATTTGCACAAGCAAGCTCATGTTGATCGGCAGGTCACAAACAAAGGAGAAAGAGGCTATGACACACAGCAAGACAATATGGAGTCGGCGGGAGCAGCTATCGGATTACACTGAGACACCGCACAACCCATGTCGCAATTTGGCGAACTATGTCTGATGCTGATGGGATACTTGCGCTGATCGAACAACCAGCTCCAAGAAGTACGCTACCGCGCCGTGGCGCTGCTGCAGCATCCGGCAGACCCAGAAATTCTTTTCGACAATGGCGTCGGCGATGCCTTTTCGAGCCGCTGTTTCGATAAACAGTTGCGCGCGCGTTCAAACGGCTTTTTATCGCTTTTTAGATGGGCTGTTTCTGGCTTGACATTTTCACTAAATATGTTACTTTCAGCAAATGCTGAAAGTATCGAATTCGGTGAAAGAGGTTGAGGAGCGAGGAGCGGCCGAACTGGAACGCCTGCTCAAACGCATCCCTCGGATCAAGCTTAAATCATTGAAAATAGGGCCAATGCAAAAAGACCCTGGATCCGATGTGCAGGTCCGCATGGAACTCGATGGAAAACAGCGTACGCTCATCGCCGAAGTGAAAAGCAGTGGACAGCCACGCTATGCCCGGGAGGCGATTTTGCGGTTGAAGGCCATCGCCGCACGCTCCAATCCGCCGGCCATACCGGTCTTCATCGCTCCCTTTCTCACCGAATCGACCCGAGACCTCTGCTTTCAGCAGGGGGTCTCCTGCCTCGATTTCGAAGGGAACGCCCGTATGGCGTTCGACTCCGTCT
>Ga0302197_10001423_pt1 | contig 23329 bp, 25 predicted proteins | sample II_Bog_N2_1_FD_193526 | JGI IMG/M metagenome (GOLD analysis project Ga0302197, IMG submission 193526) | Peat permafrost microbial communities from Stordalen Mire near Abisko, Sweden - II_Bog_N2_1 | ecosystem: Environmental > Terrestrial > Soil > Wetlands > Peat | place: Sweden: Abisko...
TTCCGGGGGTCAGGCGATTCTGGTCAGAGAGATTAACGGGCGTTCAGTTCACCATCGCCCCGCCGCAGCACCGTTTGTATTTCTTCCCGGAGCCGCAGGGGCACGGGGCGTTCCGTCCGACTTTGGGTGTGAAAAGGGTCAACGAGCAGGAGATGCGGAAGGTCGAGTCTGAAGGGTAGGCGGCTGGATTCAGGTGCATCCAAAAACCCCCTTCTAGAGAAATTCAAATCGGCTAGGCGGGAGTTACCTCACAATCTCTTCGGTTCACAGAATGCAATCGCTGTTCTCGACAGTTGTGTCCATATCATGGGATATTGGAGCGGTAAAATGCCCACCCTCGGAAAGGGGAAGCCGAAAGATGAAACTCCTAATTGCGGGTCTGGTTTTGGCGTGCGCTGCTTCTGTCTCAGCACAAAAGCTGGACGTGAAAATAACTGATCGACAGGATAAAGAGGACGGATATGACTACGCCGCCGTCTACAACAATGTCGCGGTCGGAAAGTCCTTCAAGGTTCGTGGTGCCACGTTCACACTGCAACTTCCCGATGGCCGACTAGCAGTTGTCAACTGCGAAGGCAAATTTGCGGAACACTTCGCTGGTCGCGTTGGGAATCGGAGGAGTTGCCGCATGCCTATCGTGGATAGTATTCAAGCTGACTTCCATGGCGACAATGCAAAGTTGATTTGGCCCGTCAGCCTGGATGGCAAGACCATGCAGTCGGAAACGTACAAAATTCTAGGCATCCTAGACAAGCCAAAGAGCGACCAGGATTGATCCTCCCCGGATGCCCTTTCGACCCGATTCGTACCCGGCGAGCAGGAAACAGCTTCCGAACGGCAAGGAAAACACGAAATGCGTCTTCTATTGATCGGAGTTTGGGTCGCTTTTCCTGGCACCCCGTAGTCACATTGCTCTGGCTCGCAGCGAGTATAATTCCCTCATGTCACGAGCGGCTTTAATTGCGCTGCTGGTCGCCTCCGCTCTGGGCGGGTCTCTGTACGCGCAACGCGGAGGGGCGAGATTTCATGGCAACGTTGCCAGACCCGCGCACTCAGGTTTTGCCGGACGGGGCGGCTTTCCGAGTAAGCGCTTTCTCAAACCCCTGTCCCTTCAAGACGGTTCGCACCGCCGCGACGCCCTCGGTTCATATTTTGCCCCTTATGGCGACCTGTTTGGGGACGAGCGACCGGATGGTGAAGCGGTGATGAATGAGCCCACGTCCCCATCTGTAGTTCACGAAGACCGGAACCCCTTGCACACAAGCCCCTAGTCATCGAGATTCCGGGGGCGGCGGATCCCGCCTCCGCCAAAGTGCTACCGCCGACTATATTCGTCTTGGTTAACGGAGAGCGCCTGGAAACTCGGCGTTTTGTACTCACGGCAAGCAATTTGTCGTTCAACATCGATCGTCAGCAGCACACCATTCCGCTTGAAATGCTCGACATTAGCGCGACGCTTTCTGCCAATCACGACCGTGGAATTGATTTGCGGGTTCCCGCCGACCGGACTGAGATTTCCTTAAGCTTCTGAAAAGCTGCGCTCCGTTGAACTCGCCTAGATTCAGAAATCGGATCAGAAGCCCCTTCCGCAGTGATTTGCCTGCTTGGGCAGGGTTTGGGTCGGCTGGAGTGTTTTCTAGGCGCTGGAAGGGTTTGTGACCAGGCTGGCGACGGTATACGGGAACATGATGACCGGGCATTGCGATTCGGTAGGCGCTTCCCGCAATTCTCGAAGTTGGATATCGGCGGGGAGGGAGAGATTCGAACGGATCGCGCAAGTTGCGCCCCAAGTCCACTGCCCGTGCTGGAATCCGAGCGCTACTTTGACACGCCAGCGTCCCACCCCAGCAGAGCAGGCAGACTGGCAGAAGTTTTGATCTTGGTACAGCAGAGCGCACTCTGATCTGTCTATCGTGTGTTATAGTGAACCCGCCATGTCGATTCAGTCCGTCCCCGCTAACTCCCCAACGGGAAGTGAACCGTCCGGCGAAGCTGTCGTTCGTAAACGTGCCGATGGCGAATTCGATATCGTTTGTCCGAAATGTTCCCAGGTGCTTGCTGTGGCAATCAGTGAGCGCGCCTTATATTGGGCAGGGGGAGTTGTCCTGAGCCATCGTTGCGACGATCTGCCCGTCAACTGATATTGGGTCGCGCTCTCGAAGGTAGGGCAGCCTGCGGTGAGGACTTTGCATCGAGCTGGCGTCCCCCGAATCGAGGACACCCATTAAACTAGCTCTCGATAACGTCCGTGTTCATTAGGGGTCTAGCTGCAACTTCAAACGAGCGGATGAGAGCCACACCAGTGACGATATAGGCCCAAACTAGATAGCGATCCTCCGGCGATGGATACAGCAAGAAGTGTGCAGCCACCGCGATGGCCGTGACGAACAAGAGCCACGTCGAACGGCGCAGAGTAGCCAAGATACCCAACAGAATCCAGATGGAGACGTGCGCAAATATCATAGAAGTTCCCCGGAGCAGAGCAGCAGAGTATTCTCGCACCGTAAGCTGGTGAGGAAGTTGGGCGGGATAGCGGCCTCCGGTGAAGCTAAATCGGAACAGAACAATCCACCCATAGCTCCCAGCCCAGTGATTAATTCCGAGAACCGCAGCAGCGGCTAGAATTGCAAGTAGCCCAGCGAGATAGACCTTCATTTTCTTGTTCCACGCCAGCCATCCCAAAACGCCCAACACAAGGAGGACATTGTCGGTTCGCACACCCAGCGACACAAAGAGAATGCTGACACCAAGGAGTTGAGAGTGTTCTCGTTCGATCAGCCACAAACCAGTAATAACGAGCAAGGTAGATAGAGCATCCGGTGTACCCAGCCTTCCGAGTATGAGTACGGGGTATGCTGCGATCAGTAGCACGCTCAGAATAGGTTTTCTCGTCCAGCACACCACAACGACTCCGATCCCGAACAGCGACGCAGCCGAGATGAGATCAATTGCGTTCTGTATCGGAAGGCGGGTGCCCAGCAAGGAAATGGTTTCGAGGTAAAGAGGGCGGATGGCGTACAACGGTTCCAGTTCTCGGAGATGCTGAGGACTGTCGAGAACGGAGCTTTCCTCGGCACGAGGATTCTCATGTTTGACGGTATCGTAGACAACTTCAAGAGGTTGCGACTTCCCACGAACAATCGCTTCGTAGATGTAGCGATCAAAGTCGTCCGGGACAGGACGACGATAGCAAACATACGCCAAGCCTACGAGAAACAGTACGCACACAGCGAACTTGAGAAAGCGTAGCAATCGGCTGAAATCGTACCATAGGAAGCCCGAAGCCGTAGACGTAGCAGGAATGGCAGTTTTCAGAGCCATCAAGGGGTGTAGACCGCTGCCCAGCAGCCCAGCAGTAGCTACAATTTGTTGGTAAAGGATTCAAGCGTACTCACCCATTGCATTTCCTTCGCTTCGTGGGTCGCTCTTGTAGCATCCCAGAGTTCACCGTCAATGGTGGACAGAATAAAATCCTATGTTCTCTTTTCGATCATCTCACGGGGCAGCGCATCAATTTCAACGCAACGATCCGATCCGTACTCAGCAAGAAACGCCTTTGTTTTTTGTGTCGCCTTTTTTGGCTGGTATCGAGGTTGTATTCTTCGATGTCACCCGGCATGATACCCAAGCGTTTCCAGTCCAAACATTCGAGTTTAGCAGGGCCAGTAGAATTGCTCGGTAAGAATCCCCCGGATCGTGTTCTCACACGCTCTGACGATAGACATCCCTCCCGGATCAAAATCCCCCCAGTATTCTCCCTGCCTCTCAAGAATGGCACCAAGAGAAAAATCAGGAACATCCTGTGTTCACTCTTTAGCTGTTTGGTGGGCTAGCATCGGCCAGCGCCTTCATCTCGTCCACCGTAAAGCGCTGGAGACTGAGAAGTCTCAGGATCGGAGTAGCAAGGTGTGAGTGCTCTGGCAATCCCTTGATCGCCGCCATATCGCTTGGACGCCGCGTATCTGGCGACAGCCGGATCGACCGGTATCGAATCGGGTGTTCCAGAATATCTAGCGCAACATCCGGAATCCCTCGAATGCATGAAGTGAGTTCGAGACCGATCACCTGTTCGTGGAACTCGCCAACGGAAACTTTGTGGTAGGGAGCAGCTTGGCCTAGCCCTAGATCAACCCAATCAATCTTTGCCAATCCATCGACATCGTAGCCAGCCATTGTGAGTTCGAGGGCGTAGTCTTTCTCGTGGGGCGAATTACTTATCGTGGTTATGAGTTCGAGTTGGTTCTTGAGAATCCATGCGAGTCCCCCAAGCTTCTGTTTTAGACTCGGATGGTAATTCTCGCCCTTCGAGTAAAGCTCATATGCGTAGCTCTGAACGGGCTTCCTGCGTTGAATGCCGGGCATCCTGAGACCCGCGCGGCGTTATAATTGCGCGTTGCATTTCTTTCCCGCAACCCCGGTGCGGTAAACGCGTAGATGAAAGGCGGCCGGTTAATGAGACCTGCTCTGTACGTGCCACTAATCCTCCTATTGACGTTTGCCGCATTCACACAAACGGCAACCAATCCGCCCGAACCGCCCGCCTCCATCTCCACCCGGTCTGCACAAAAGCAAAACCACAAAACTCAACCTGCACATTACGCGGTGCAGAACGACACACTTGGAGAGTCGTTAGCTGAGTATCAGAAGCATCAGGAATGTCTTCTAAGGGCTAACGAGAATCTGGAGAACGGGAATGGCCAGACCTGCGTAGTTAATTATCCCAACGCTCACTATGCAGGCGGCCTTTTCATTGGGAAGGTCGCTGCTTTCTACCAGGGGATTCTATACAGTATTTCCTTTGAAACTTCTACAGATGATTGCAAGAAGATGAACTTGCTTTCTATGCTGAAAGAAAAGTATGGAGAACCAAAATTCACTGAAACCGGGGGAGGCTCAACAATAACACCTGGTGTAATGGATAATCAGCCACCCTACAAGATTTGGCAGAATGGGACGGAAACCGTCAGTTTCGATGAATCGCTAGGTTCATTGGATGCCTGCACCCTATCTTTCACATTGGATAGTTTAGGCATGAAGGCACTTCTTGAAGAGGAAGAATTTCGCTCGCAGTCCCAGCGTCATGACCCGCCCGCACCTGCAACGCCTGCATCTCTTGCACCTGGCAAGGGTGGCGCTGAGTTGGCGATTCTGCGCAATGGCTTCAGCATCCGGCACGACCATCACATGGTACTGGGAGAAACGACTCGCCTCTATCTGACTGCTGACGGCTCCCGCTTCACCGACATACCCACGGATGAGATCACCGGCTACGAAAAAGAGCTCGTGATCCCGACAACCGCCAAGCCGCCCGTCGCCGCATCCGAAGCGGCTAAACCAACACCAGGCCCCGCGAGCACACCAACCCTGGTTGCCCAACAGCAATCACAGTCCAGCGGTGCTGTACCAATCGTGCCGACGACAAACCCGGAACGATGTGGAGCTGGTTATGAAATCCAGACGATTGATGAAGACACTCTTGGCTACTGCACGCGAAAGACCAGCTTAAAGGAAGAAGCAGATAGGGCAGAAGCATTCCTGAAATATGGAATTTCTAACTTCTTTGAGGCTTGTGAAGTTGCCATGCATCCCAACAAATGTACGACTCAGCGGGACAAAGATCTTGCAGCTAACAGAGTCACGATGTACATAGACAAGATTATAAGAATGGGTACAGACGCTACTTTTTGGGTGCTAGAGGGCGAAATGCGGAACCCGGATTACAGAAGGCTGGATGCAGCAATAAAGAAAATGGATGCAGCAACTAAGGAATGCAAGAACAAATAGAAAGGAAGTTCCTTCCGATCCTTTTCGCGATTCGTCTCGATCCTCAACGCCTCAGCGCTGCAACACGCACGCTCTGCTGACTCTAAGCTCTAGCCAGCCTTCTTTGCCGCTCTAATTTTCGCCCACCTCGCCCTTTGTGCCGCCGCGATTCTCTTTCTACCTGCTGCTGAAATTGCGCGCTTGGGTTTCGGTGCTTGACCTTTCGTCTTTGCCCAACGCTTTTTCTGCGCCAGGCTGATTTTCCGACGACCCGCTGCCGACATGGTGTGCTTCGTTGCCTTCGTCTTCGTTTGTCTTACTCCTGTGCCTTCGAGCAATCGCAGAACCTGATTCAGCTTTGCGACCTCTTCCCTGATTTGTTTTGTGATGGACTCCAAACTCATGCTTATCCCCATTCGCTAGGTGCGAACAGAAAGCATAGCACGCGTGGTGGGCTGGTGAAGCCCACGCACGGACAAGCTCATTGACGCTTCGATTCAGTGGGCCGAGCGGATCATGCGAAGGATTGACGTTAGGTGCGGAACGCCGGACTGACTAGCGGTACAATAGATGCCTTATCAATGCCGCGTCTAAAGTTCTCTAGTGCCTCGGGTCCTCGATGATCCGCGCAGCTTATGGAGTTCAGTTTGTTCCCAGCAAGAGGCTAGTGCCATGCCAAATGAGAGTGACAGCAACGACGCAGCTGATGATGCCAAGCAGAGCAAAACTGGAAGCAATGCCGACAAGAGTTCCAAAGAACAACCGACAATCGCGCAAGAAATGCGGCGAGACTTCCGGTGGTTCGAGTTTGGCAGCCTTATTATCAATGCCGTTCTTGTCGTGGTTGGAATGTACGCCCTGCACATCTACAGCGGTCAACTCGATCAAATGAAATCCTCTGTCAATCAGACCGAACGAGCTGTAATCCTCAACATGGGCCAATTGGCGATTGCCAATAGAAATGCCAAAGTCTCTGAAGATACCTTGGCAGAAATGAAAAAGGGCGGAACTGACACTCACAACTTGGCAGTAGCCGCTGATACCGCTAATCAGCAATCGAAAGCTGCCGCCAGACCGTGGATTGGGCCGGTTGGTGGAGGCCCGCATTCTGATATTAGATTTGAGCCACAAAAGAATGGGGAAATTGAAGCTACTTATATATGGAGACTCAACAACTCTGGGAAGAGACCGCGAAGTCTATGTCCCGGAATTTAACGACTTTGAGGGATGCACTATTCCCTATGCCAATGCCGACTAACTTTTCCATGTTAGGGTTTGTCGTAACCTCACATTTGGATCGCCATATGAGACGGTTTATCGTCGCTGTTATCTCGGCGGAGATGTTCTTGAGTGCAATCGCTCGACCGCAAACCGACGGCAGCATTGCCTTCGTTGTCTGGACGCAAGACGAGATCGCTGTTGCCGCCGACAGCCGACAGAACCACGGTACTTCCTATTCGGATACTGGCTGTAAGATTGCTACATTTGGCAACAAGTTGATGTTCGTTGCGACCGGGAGAAGCAGTGCCGCTCTTGATCCTTCTTGGGACGCTTATGCAGTTGCCCCGAAGGAATACAGAAGGATCACCGGCAAAGGTGCAACCAATCGTCTTGCTTCGAGGGTTGCGGATGCTTGGGGGGAAAGAGTACAAATAGAATTTCAGCGACTCGGCAGTAGGGCACTCGGAGGACTTGATGATAACTTCATCATTACTGGACTGTTCAGTGATTTTGAAAAGGATGGGAGTCTGTTGATCGCTGTATCGGAGGTCACGTATGAACTCCTTCCATCCAAGCGAGTTAAGGTTAGCAGTCACACTAAACTCATTCCCACTTCGTCCCCCGAAGCAAACGCATTTCACCTTGGACATTCTGAAATAATCGATGCGATTAATAATCCACGGACGCCACAAGAAGCGGAGTGGCAAAGGCAATATAGAGCCGTCGCTATTGAATGGAGTGACAAACTGGGCCGAGACGATGCCGTGGGAGAAGTTATAGGATATGTGGACGCTACAATCCAACATCTTCCAAAGAACAGGCGAAACTCCGAAGGAGTGCCATTTTCTGTTGTCGGTTACCCTGTGGCCAGCATTAGAATGAAACGAGGAAAAGGAGTTGAATGGATAGCAAGAGGAAAATGTTCCTCTCAGCAGTAGCCCTTATCACGGCAGTCGCCCTTAGTTGACCTAAAAGGATCGGCGGGTGTTCGGGGACAATTAGTTTCTGATTTTTCTACATCTGCATTCGGAAAGCAACGATTCGTGCGGCGGGGTATTCGTCCGTGCTTGCGTACGTCCAAGTTGGATTGAGGGCCAACCCATTTGGCGCAACAAGGAATGCTCCAATCGGATACGTCAGCGTGGCACCAAGCGGCGTTACGCCTTCGGTGACCACGGGGTAAACCCGCTGTCAACGTACGAATCGACGCCGCTGGCGTCACGGCTGATTGTGTACGGGAAGTCTTAATAAATCGGCCCTGAACCTCGCATTTCCCAAGCCTCCTAGACTTTCGCAGTAGGTCATTGACCGCCAGCCTGCATCGAGCGGATAATTCTCTGTTCTCGACTACCGCGCTTTTCCTTCCCCCTACACCGGCAGCCGAGCCAAGGCGTTCTCTGCACGCTACCCCGGTTCTACGGGAGGATTCATGACTCGTACCTGCTTCGTCTGCTTGTTTTTGTGTTTAGCCACGACATTCCTGCTGTCCCAGTCGAATCCTGTTCCTCCGGGCAGCACTGCAAAGGCCGACCCAAAAACTCAAGTCCGCATTCTCGATCAGTGCGGCAAGTTGCCCCTCGGCTTCGAGGCCAATCACGGGCAGACCGATGCCCAAGTGAAGTTTTTGTCACGTACGAGCGAATATACCCTCTTCCTCACCGGGAATGAAGCAGTGCTCACCTTGAGCGGGCACAAGGCGGAAACTAAGGCGGCCCACGCTCAGAAGCATCAGAAGCCAATGCCTGCGCCCAAAGCCGGTGGTGTCCTGCGGATGAAGCTCCGCAATGCCAATCCCGCCACCAGAGTAACAGGCGTCGATGAACTGGCGGGCACGAGCAACTACTTCATCGGCAACGACCCGGCAAAGTGGCGCACGAATGTTCCGACCTACGCGAAGGTGAAGTACGAGGGAATTTATTCGGGCATTGATCTAGTTTACTATGGCAACCAGCGGCAACTTGAGTATGACTTTATCGTGGCTCCGGGTGCGAACCCAAATCGCATCGCGTTCGACGTTCGGGGGGCGAAGCGGATTCGTCGAACTGAGCACGGAGAGCTAGTGTTCAAAGTTGGCGAGGATGAAATTCGCTGGCACAAGCCGGTGGTGTATCAGGAGAAAGATGGAACGCGGCGGGAGATTGCGGCACATTATGCCATCACGGATACGAACAGTATTGCGTTCGAGGTGGCGAAGTATGACGCCAGCAGGCCGCTGTACATTGATCCGCTGATTTACTCAACTTATCTTGGTGGCAGCGGGCAGGACGCTGGGTACGGCATTGCCGTGGACAACTTGGGCAACGCTTATGTCACGGGATATACCTCTTCGAGCAACTTTCCCGTTACGTCGGGTGCGTTCCAGACGACCTGCTGTGGAGCCTTCGTGACCAAGCTCAACCCCACGGGAACGGCCTTGGTTTACTCCACCTATCTGGACAATGGCTGGGGCCGAGGCATCGCCGTGGACGCCACAGGTAACGCCTACGTCACCGGCAATGCTGGTGGTGGCTTTCCCGTCACTCCCGGTGCCTTCCAGACAGTATGTGGAGGTACCTGTGAATACGGTAACGCCTTCGTGACCAAGCTAAACCCCACGGGCTCTGTTCTGGTCTACTCTACCTACCTAGGTGGCAGCGGAGTATACGGCGACCTTGGCACCGGCATAGCTGTGGACAACTCGGGCAACGCTTATGTCACGGGTCAAACGAGTTCGACCAATTTTCCAGTTACTCCCGATGCCTTCCAGACGACCTTCGGCGACGGGAGCACTGACGCTTTTGTGACGAAGTTCAACCCACAGGGCTCGGCGTTGGTCTACTCCACCTATCTGGGCGGCAGCGGCTATGACCTAGGCAACGGCATTGCCGTGGACAGCTTGGGCAGCGCTTATGTCAGCGGCAGCACCGAATCAACCGACTATCCCGTCACGCCCGGTGCCTTCCAGACAGCCTGCGGTGGCGGCACCACCGGCGGCTGCTACGACGCTTTTGTAACGAAGTTCAACCCACAGGGCTCGGCGTTGGTCTACTCCACTTATCTGGGCGGCAGCGGGAATGACTACAACCCAAATATAGCCGTGGACAGTTCAGGCAACGCCTACGTCACCGGAACCACCCAATCAACTGACTTTCCCGTCACGCCCGGTGCCTTCCAGACAACCTGCGGCAGCGCCCGCCACTGTGAGAATGCCTTCGTGACGAAGCTTAACCCCACAGGCTCGGCGCTGGTTTACTCCACATATCTAGGTGGAAGCGGCGACACTGGCAACGGCATCGCCGTGGACAGTTCCGGCAACGCCTATGTGACCGGACAAACCGGAAGACGCTTTCCGGTCACTCGCGGTGCCATCCAAAAGATCGGCAACTTGGCTGCCTTCGTGACCAAGCTCAACCCCACGGGAATGGCCTTGGTTTACTCCACCTTATTGGGTGGTAGCGATAGCGATTCTTGTTGGCAAACTTGGGGCCAAAGCATCGCGGTGGACAGCTTCGACAATGCTTACGTCACAGGTGCAACGTGCTCAAACGACTTTCAAACCACGCCCGGTGCCTTCCAGACGACCTGCGGCGGCGACAGTTGTGCCGACCCCAATGGGGACGCCTTCGTGGCCCAACTTGACATGATTCAAATGCTGGCAACGACCACAACTTCGCTCAAGTCTTCTCCGAACCCGTCCACCTATGGACAAAAGGTGACCTTTACGGCGATGGTCACTTCCAGCGGTGGCACGCCGCCGGATGGAGAAACCGTCTCGTTCATTAAGGGCACGACCGTGCTTGGAACAGGGGCGCTGAGCGGTGGCTCGGCAACTTTCAATACCTCGACGCTGCCGGTTGGCAAAACGTCGGTCACAGCAGTGTACGGCGGCGACTCAGACTTCAAGAGCAGCAAGTCGAAACCAGTGAAGCAAGTAGTGGAGAAAGCAGATTACGGTGACCTGTGAAAAATGCAACTCAACATCGGAGTCGGATCCTTCAAATCAAGAGGCTTGGCTTTCTAACTCTGGCTGTGCTTTCCGCGCTGCTGATGGTCGCTCGCCCAGCGCAGGCCCAAACTGAGGCTGTGCTCTACAACTTCACTGGCACTAGTTCGCAGTCCGGCCTAACCTTTGACAGTTTCGGTAACCTTTATGGGACGACCCAAGACGTTGGAGCTTCTGGGGCGGGAACCGTATTAGAGCTTTCGCCGAACGGCAGCGGTGGCTGGAACGAGACAACGCTGCACACCTTCACTGGAGGGGTGGACGGGGCGTATCCCAATGGTTCTTTGATATTTGACAGCGTCGGCAACATCTACGGTACAGCGGCGGGAGGCGGTGCGAACGGGGGCGGTGTCGTGTTCAAACTTAGTCCGGCGGGAGGCGGCTGGACGGAAACAATCCTGTACAACTTTTGCTCCCAAAGCGGCTGTACGGATGGTTTCAATCCACGGAGCGGTCTGATCTTTGACTCAGCAGGAAATCTTTACGGCACAACCTACTCCCGCCTGTTCGAACTTAGTCTTACTGGGGGCGGCTGGACGGAACAGGTGATCTACACGAACGCTGACGATTTAATCGGCAGCATGAGCATAGATGCCGGAAATATCTTTGTCGTCGTAAGCGCAGGAAGGTCGAAGGGGTACATAGTCGAGTTTTCGCCAAGCGGTGATGGTTGGAATGCGACGGTGATCCAAGAGTTTCCCAAGGATTTTCCCGGCCACGGTCCAAGTGGTCCACTCGTGTTCGACAAGGCCGGAAACCTTTATGGCATCACTGCCGCAGGTTATCCGAGGCCGGAAAACACAAGCTATGCAACGGTCTACAAGCTAAGTCCGACGAAGAAAGGAAAATGGTTAAAGAAAACCCTCTACATCGGAGATGGAGCGGTCGGCGATCCTTTTGCGGGACTTGCGATTGATAGTTCTGGGAACGTTTACGTAGTTGAAACTGGCAGTGACTTCTCGGGAAGCATCTTCGAACTAAAGGTCCCTAATTATGCAGAGCGTACTCTCTGGAATTTCAACGGCACGGACGGGGAGAATCCGCTTGGGAGCCTGATTCTGGACAACACAGGCAATCTCTATGGAACAACCACCGACGGCGGATCGAACGGAGATGGTGTTGTGTTCGAAGTGACTCCGTCGGCTACAGCGACCACGACTGCGCTCACGTCTGTGCCGAATCCGTCCACTTATGGGCAAGCGGTGACCTTTACTGCGATAGTCACTCCTGCGCCGCCGAATGGAGAAGCCGTTTCGTTTATGGAAGGCACAATGGTGCTGGGAACGGGATCGTTAACTAGCGGTTCAGCCAGCTTCACGACCTCTGCGCTGCCCATAGGCACAACGACGGTCACGGCGTTATACGGTGGCGACTCGCACTTCTCTGGCAGCCCGTCGAACACGGTGGCGCAGGTGGTGGCACAAGCCCCGTATGGCGTGGTGTCCCCGATGACGTTGAATTTCGACCAAATCGTGGTCGGTCAAACAAGTCCAGCGAAACTGGTAAGCCTCAAGAACACTGGGAATTCACTACTAACCATATCCAGCATTTCAATCAGCGAGGATTTCGCCATCACCATAAATCACTGTGCAAACGGCGTGCAGCCCGCAACACACTGCAACGTCTCTGTAACGTTCACCCCTCAAGGTTCTGGGACGGAAACTGGAAGTTTGACCTTCACGGATAACGCGTCGAACAGCCCGCAGACTGTCTCGCTCACGGGCACGGGGACAAACTAAACGCGGGAACGTGACATCACGGCGGTGACGCGAATTTCTCCGGAGCACGCTCCCAGCTTACGGGCGAACAACTTTGTCCGTTGGGCTAGCCACCTTGCAATCGCTAAGAGTTGGCATACTTGGATTACCGGCGAGGCTAAGAATGCCCATGTACGAGCCAGACACCTGCACAATTTCTCCCTGATGATAGAGAGAAACAACTTGCGCCCCCTCATCCGCCATCATTGCGCAGAGCAGCGTCTTGCCGGGTTGTTGCTCATCTTGGATAACAGCGAACGGCCTAGAGCGCATTCCCGCATAACCAAAGCTAGCCACTCTCCCTTGCGCAAACAATTGTGTCTCTAGGGGAATGTCAGATGCCGCCACTATCAAGGCGACGCTGTAAGTGCGCCCATCGCTGGCCGGGTTTCCACCCGCATAATTGGGAGGCGTTTGAAGCTCGCGGTTATCTGATGGGCCACTGCTGTTTGTTGCAACGGAAGGCAACGACGAACTGACTTGAGAACAGTCTGTAATCACTGGTGGGGTTGACCACGATTTTTCTGCGTAGCAATCTACTTCCTGATATTTAGCGCCATTCCAGCGATAAACCGTGTAATCATATTCGCCACTGCCCATATGCCATGCCGTCGCCAAGTCACGAAATCCATGGCTGAACGAGTCCCGCATAATGAGAGCCACGCCGCCTGTTTCAAGTGCAAGCTGCACCCGATCGCCGCGACGAACAAAAATCCACATCGGGGAGTTAGCACTCATACCGCTGAGTTCCACCAAAATCTGTTGACTACCGTCTTTGGCAAGCCCGATGGAGCCTACGCGAGCACTCAGCAAGGTTTCTTGCTGCTCTCTTTGATGGTCTTCGGCAAAGGAACGGTCGTCAATCACCTTGTAGATCTGCGCTCGCTCGCCGTTCGAAAGGGGCGCGTCCGCAAGCGAATGCGGGAGATGGGTCAGATCAAAATCGGAGTGTGCCTCCAGCTTTTTCCAGTCATCGCGCAAGCCGACACCCTGCACGACTTTGTCCGCTGAAGAATCTCCTTGTTGAGATTTACCTTGTCGCACAGTAGATTGTTCTGCTGGCCCGTCATGCGAATAAATCCACAATGCGAACACCAACAGGAAGACTAAAACCAAAACAATGGAAATGATTGAACTACGGCTAATTGGCTGAGGTTCCGTGCGAACCAAGGCTGATTCGTCTTGGGTTGGATTTGTCGGTATTCCGACGATGCTGTATGTCGGCTCCCCCGACGGCACCTGAGGGTCCAAACTACGCCGTTGCTCCAATCCGCAGGCTGGGCACAGCGCGGCCCGATCTGCCAAAGCAGCCCCACAACGGCAGCAAAATACGACACCGGCGTATCGAGGCTCGCTCAGCGGATTCAAGGAACTGACATTCCGCTCCGGCGTACACCCGGCTGGTCCCGGCAACCCCGTAGGTTCCCTTTCAATCGCCACTGTCTCTAGGAGGCGTGAATAGCACAGAAAGGCGGCCAGCGCGAGCGTCACAGCGAGAAGGTACAGGCCGATACCAGGTTTAACTTGGAAAGCGTTGGCAACTATTCCGGCAAGATTGGCGAAAGCGTTGCCGCGTAATTCAGCGGAGGATGCCATCGACTCCTTAAACCACGCGTGCAGGTCGGAGTTCATGACGGTTAAATGGAGAATAGCGGCTAACGCGGATAAGCTTCCGACGGCGCACGCAACCTTCACATGCACACGCCGAAACTTCCCAGGGCAGCCAGGGAGGGCGATAAGTGCGCATACAAAGGCCAGGGAAACCTCAAGTGGAATTAGGGCGATGCACTGAAATGAAATCGGCAACGATGGCTCGTTGCCCGGTGATCGCAATGCTTCGGGTTCTGGTTCGCCGGAACTCTTTGGTACAGACTGCATTTTGTCGTGAAACACTCCCATTTTCGAGAAGATGTCGTAGCCACTCACATCTTGGCTTCCAAGAACCGGGATTTGGAACGTGATCAGCGGGAAGAAGAACGTCAGCAAGGCGAAGATCAGCAGAAGACCGACAACGGCTTTCTCAAGAGACTGCGAGCGGTCCATAGCTCATCCTCCGCGCAGTCCGAAATTGTTCCACCAGAGTAGCTGGACTGCAAGCCGCGACAAGAGGTTTGTGAAACAACTATCAGATTCCAATTGCCCTCTGTGGCACATCCACGTCCAAGAGTGTAGCATCTTCGCCTTGTATTCGCCTATGATTTGTGACATCTTTACGAGGTCGGCACCTGTGGAAATCAAAGCAGTTTGGGCGCTGGGAATAACTGCTATCATCCGTGCTATCAAAGTTTCCCAGCGGGAAGGTTCCTAATGAGCAGCAGCGACATGCTGGTACGAAATGTGCCGCAGGAAGTCCGGCACTGGATTGATCGCGAACGTCGGCAACACAAGATGTCGCAACAAGAATTCGTTGCCTCTGTGTTGCATCGAGCCAGTGTAGCAGAGCAAAGTCCGCTCCTGCCCTTCGATGCACCTGTCCGCGAGATTCCCGTCGCTGATTCTCTTCCATTCACGTTCATCGATCTGTTCGCGGGCATCGGCGGATTCCGTATTGCGTTGAACCAGCTTGGCGGGCGCTGCCTCTTCTCGTCGGAGTGGGACAGGTATTCTCAGAAAACCTACAAGGCATGGTTCGGTGAGACGCCCCACGGCGACATTCGCCAGATCAAGCCAAAAGACATTCCCGATCATGATGTGCTGGCGGCGGGGTTCCCATGCCAACCGTTCTCAATCGCCGGAGTGTCGAAGAAGAAGAGTCTCGGGCACGCGCACGGTTTCAAATGCGCCACGCAGGGAACGCTCTTCTTCAATATCGTCTCCATCGCCGAGGTCAAACGCCCTCCCGTCCTCCTGCTTGAGAACGTCAAAAATCTCCAATCGCATGACGCGGGTCGCACTTGGAAAACAATCTTGGCGTCCCTGAAGGAACTCGATTACGTCGTGCGCCCGAAGGTCATCGATGCAGCGGGTTGGGTTCCTCAGCATCGCGAGAGAATTTACATCGTTTGCTTCGACCGGAAGGTCTTCGGGGACAACCCACTGTTTGACTTCCCGCACCCTCCATCCAAACAGTCGCCGAAGTTCCGCGATATTCTCGAACCAGCGCCGGACAGCAAGTACACTTTGACCGAGCATCTGTGGAACTACTTGCAGGAATATGCAAAGCGCCATCGTGAGAAGGGCAACGGATTCGGGTTCGGTATCGCTGATCCCGAGGGAGTGAGCCGGACCCTAAGCGCACGATATTACAAAGACGGTTCGGAGATTCTGATCCAGCAGCGCAACAAGAGTCCCCGGCGTTTGACGCCCCGCGAGTGTGCTCGATTGATGGGATTCCCGGATGACAACAAGATTGTCGTGTCAGACACGCAGGCGTATCGCCAGTTCGGGAATGCGGTCGTTCCGAAGGTTGCTAAGGCGGTTGGAGAGCAGATCATTGCCACTCTGCGCTGGCAGTTGACACAGTCAGCAAACGGTTGCCTGTTGAAGAGCAACTCAAACGGTCACTCCGCATCGATAGCAAGCTGATGCCAAGTCTGAACTGCGAACGTGCGATCTTCGACGCCACGCGAGTGGGCAGCGCGATCCTGAAGTTCATATCACCCAATGATGTTGGCACAACTGGCGGACACCAGTGTGGCTACTACCTGCCGAAATCCGCGTGGAAGATGTTCACCCTGCACGCTCCACGAAAGGGCGAGAACCGAGAGACGGAAGTTGAGGTCAGTTGGCAGAATGACAACGTCACCAAGTCTCGCGTCAAGTGGTACGGAAAGGGAACACGTAGCGAGTACCGATTGACTCGCTTCGGGAAAGACTTTCCGTTTCTCACTGCTGACTGCGTCGGCGATCTGCTCGTGCTCATTCCTGAGAGTCCCACGAAATTCCTCGCCTATGTTCTCGACACTGATGCGGATGTTGAGGAGTTGGAAGCCGCACTCGGCGTGCAGATCACGGAGACATGGGCTGCGTATCGCGGGGATGAGAAGCCAATCGAGACGGAAGACGATTGTGTTGACCGTCGATTCCGCAAGTTCGCAGAGAAAATCGAAGAGTTTCCAACTGGCGCTACGTTCTCGGTGGAAGCCAGAGACGCATTGAGTGCCTGTGTCAAAGGCTTCACCGCGTTAACGCCCGACGATCTTCTCATGCGCTGCATGGACACAGAGTACGCGTTGTTCAAACTCGTCGAGCGCCAGCTTTGCCAAGGTCAGATTTACGGAAGTCCCTTCAAGGATGTCGATGCCTTCCTGAGAGTGGCATCCAGCATAATGAATCGCAGGAAGGCTAGGGCTGGTCGTTCACTTGAAAACCATGTCAGCTACGTCCTGAAGGAATCCCGGATTCCCCATGCGATACGACCCAAGAGTTTGGAAGGGGAACCGGACATCATCATTCCGAGTGCTGAAGCCTACCTCGATCCAAAGTATCCGGTCGAAAAACTCATCTTCGTGGGCATCAAGACGACATGCAAGGACCGCTGGAGACAGGTGTTGAATGAGGCGGGGAGGATTCCCGAGAAGCACATCCTTACGATTCAGCAAGGTATCTCCGCAAAACAGTTAACCCAGATGCACTCTTCGCATGTCACGTTGATCGTTCCGAAGAAACTGCACCGCCAGTACCCAAAGGGCACGCCGATCACGCTCTTGGATGTCGAGTCCTTTGTGGAAGGCGTGAAAGCAAGGCTGTCGTAATGGCTGACGTACATACTCCGGCACAGCGCAGCTTCAACATGTCCCGGATCAGGGACAGGAACACCAGTCCCGAGATGAGAGTCCGAAGTCTCCTACACTCACTGGGCTACAGGTTTCGTTTGCACGTCCGCAGTCTCCCCGGTTCTCCTGACATCGTCCTACCGAAGCATCGGACGGTCATCTTTGTTCACGGCTGCTTCTGGCACATGCACGCATGTCGGTTCGGCAAAGTCACTCCCAAGACCAACGCGGATTTCTGGCGGAAAAAACGGACTGGCAATGTCGAGCGAGATAAGAAACAGCGCCGGATTCTTCGGAAGGACTGGTCAGTTCTGACGCTTTGGGAATGTCAGACGCGGGATGTTCGTCAGTTGGCTCTGAGGTTGACTCGATTCCTCAGACCCCAAATGTAAGACGCTTCGTTTGTGCCGATCTCAGCGAGGTGAAGGAAATTCGGTGACACCGCCCGCCTCAGTTTTCCGTTGTCGTCCGTTGCACAGATTCTGCTTTCAATGTTTGATGCCGTGGAGTATTCAGCGTACATCCGATCTGTGGCCGCTCGTGCGGCAGCAATCACTCCGTCTTCGGTGCCGTCGTGCGGTTCAATTACCCTTCCGAGTTTGTAGCCATCGCGGTCGCGCACATCCCGGACCACGACATTCTTGACGTTCGTCAACTCGTCAACTCAAGATTGAACACTGGAGACTCCCTTTAAGCGCACCCTTCGAAATTGTCTGGAGGGTCATTGTTTAGCAAACTCTGTCGGTTTCTTATGCTCCCGAATCTGGGAGTAGCTCACTGCCAGTTCCGATCCGAGTTCAATCTTGCCGTCGTAATCATTCACAGGCTCGTTGTCCAGCGTTCCGAACACCAACTGTTTGTCGTCATCCCGGTGATGGACGCGAACCCACAGCCACTCACCGGGCATCCCAGCTTCGCCCGGAAATTCAACCTTGATGTAATCGCCGCGTTCGTACGCCATCGCCGCTCCTAGCTCACTGTGGCAAGTCGGTTCTTCGCAAAGGTCTCTGCGCTCTGCCAGTCTGGTGAAACATAAACGCTTTCGGAGATGCTTCCGTTTTGCTCGTTCACCACGAAGAAAGACAGGAGGTTCCCATCCTCACGAGCCGCATCCAGAAGTTCATCCCACAGGAAATCCTCGCTAGCCGGATCGTCGCTTGACGGAACGTCAGCGGCGTCATGATTTTCGTTGATGCCAAGTGAACCCCACAAAAACTTCCGTGCAGACTCGTCCATGTTGCTGAACGCCTCACGCGCATAGCTCCGGTCGTAAACCTTGAGAACCTCGATACGCCTGTCACCTGTCTTCTGCTCGTAGAGCATTTCCTGTTTGGGCATTCAGTCACCCTCCGTTTGAACTTTTATGTAACTTCTCAGAGAGGTTGGCACACACCACGATGTCCACGCGGTAGCCAACAATCTTTGGTCTGGCGACAATCTTGTTTCAGGGACTTGTTCTGCTCTTTCCACCAATACCGATTCGCCTTCGTCGCGGCGTCATCAGCTTTAACACCCGCGTCGTACTCGCTTCGGAAGTCGAACGACCAAACGGGCTGCCAGTCGTCCATCTGCATGTTGATGGAGCGCAGCGCGTCCCGCACTTGATCCAGCCAGAGTTGGTATGTGTCAGCCATTCTCACCATTGTAAAGCCAGTGCTCCGCGATCCGGTTTCAGCCCCGCTCTACTGCTTTTGCCCAAAGAGTCGAAGCTTATCCAGAAGCTTGACCATCGCCAGCGTATCCTGCCCGCAGTATTCCAACAGCGCCCTCTTGATGCTGTCCCGCTCAGTCTGATCCAATCCGCCCCGTATGAGCAATTCCCAAGCCAGCCCGGCGTCCGTGCCATCCGCAACCTCCATGCCCTTGTAGGTCATCGTTGGCACAAGTGCAGGAAGCACTTTCTTGATTGAGAATGACCCCGCAAACTTAGGATGGTACACATGGTTTCTGACCACAGGGAGCAAGTCCCACAGACGGCACTGGATTTTCTCGATGCGCCCAGCAAATTCCGGCAGCCACGCCGCAAGCTCAGAGAGTCGCTGCGACTCAAAGGCGCTATACACCACAATGTTCCCTTTCTCGCCCAATGCTGCGCACAACGAGGTGATGAACTCGCGCCGAGGATCGTTCGTATCCATGGCTAGGAACTCGAAGTGTTCAAGCTCCGCACCAGGTTTACACAGCACATGCACCGACCACTGAAAGGGGAGCTGGTCGTAAGGTCGCATCCCAGAGAACCGCGGGATGGCAGGATACACAGTTTCAAAATCCATAAAATAAAGCGGATATTTCAGGCTTCCTTGTTCCTTGCCCAGTTCTTCACTGAACCACGGCTTTCCCTTCTGGACGCAGGTAGCTGCAAGCCGCAAACGCTCGTTCAACGGGAAGTCATTGGGGATTTCGTGTATGGACTCAATACCCATCCCCAGCAGTTCATCAATTTTCTTTGGTTGAATTCTCGGCAGGTACCGAATGTGGTCATCCGGAAGCGGAGGATTGCATCGGTCATAGAACTCACATGTGACGGGATCGGTACAGTGTTTTCCCGCTGCAATCTCTGGTGCCTTTGGCATTGCCAGGATGCGAAATTCCGACCGCAACTGGGAAGTGAGTTGGGGCTGCAACCGTTTGACCTGTCCAGTCACGCTCCTGATGCGGAAGAACTGGCGGGGGTCAACGGCCTCTCCGGTAAGAACGTATTTGCGGTTGATATGAGCCAACCAGGCCGATGCCAAGTCCAGCCCTGACCGGGAAACGATGCGGCTTTGGATTCCGATATCGGGAAGGTAGTGGTCTTTCAGGTCGGTACTGGACTTGACCTCGATCAGACGCCAGCGTTTGTCTCGTTGATGTTTGAGAATGTCAACGCGCACCAGCACATCATCGGCCGAGAAAGTGCCTTCGAAGATAGCGGGAACCTCAGAATTTTCGACTAGATCCTTTGTGATGCTGATTGCGTCACTCAGCCCGCCGGAACCGTCAACCTTCACACCGCCGGGAAAAAGCTGGTGCGCAAGCCGCCCCACCTCCTGTCCTTGATCCATAATCGCCTGGCCTGATGCGCCCGGCCCTAACGCCAGGTCCGGCTTGTGAACCTGCCAATAAAGCCGTTTCAGGCACTGGACGCCAGCGACAAATTTGGATTTGGATATTCTCATCTGCCTTTAGGGGAATCTTTGTGCCTGTCTGTCGTGAGCTAATTCTTCAGAACTTTCCGAAGGACTTCGGACGCTTCCACAACTCGTCGGTCGAGTACCTGCTTCAAATCAGTCGATGTGACGTTGAACTCTTTCAAACTGTCCAATGCCACATCGATGGCGGCTGATGCCCTCTTCCGCGCGTTTTCCACCCGATCTCGCAATCCGGTATTGGCGATCTGCTCGGGCGTCATCGTGTAGGCGACCGCCAGCGTATCCAGAGCAGACGCGTCGATAGGCAGCGACGGCGGCTGAGAGAATACTCCGCCTACAGCGATGTCGGGGTGAGATATCTTGCTTCGACCCACTCTGGCGCATTTATCGTCCAACGAAATCGTGATTTGGCGCTCGTGATATGTCTGCGCCATATCCACAATCTTGACGAACAACTTCAGCGGAAGGCGGGCTGCGCCGGGTTGTTTGGCAATGACGATTACACAAGTTTCTGTGCCCACCGCCCTTATCTCTAAACCAGATGGCGAGACGACAAGGTCAGCAATATCGGTTTCGTTGAACTCGCCCCGATTCACCTCAAGCTGGCGTGCTGCACGCTTCAAATCTTCCGTACTCGCTGTAAATTCAACCGGCATGTTAGGTCCTCCATCAAGAAATTGGCCAGCAACATATTACGGCCTGCGCGTCAATCAAGTTCTACGCTGCAAGCAGGCAGAGCACCGGTAGCAGCTGTCGGCGTCCGTTTTTGTGTTCTTCGGCAATTTCAGTTCCGACATAATTCTGCTGGCTATGCTCTTGTTTCGAAGAATACAGAGGTCAGCGAGGACTGTGAATCGCTGAGACCTCGTGTCGAACATCACCCGGCCGCGTGGGGGCTGGTCGTACTTCATGTCTGCGGGAACGGATCCAGCCCGCTGATACTGTTGCCACACTTCGCTGTGACTCCGAGGATGCGTCAGCTGACCACCGTATGGCTCTGCGGCACTGATCGGAGCGCTTTCCATTATCAGTTTGCCGCCAACCAGCCAGAAGATTCCGAGTCGTGGCTCTGGCACCTGCCTGGGGTTCTCGCGCTTGCTGCCTTGAATAGATTTCTTCATTCTCATCTGCAACGCAACAGTCAACTCCTCCCTGATTCGTTGGACATCGGCACCATGGGGGTCTGGGGAGCTTGAGCCGGATTCGGCTTGCTTAAACGATACGGTGGGACGAAGCCAGTTTCCCGTACGTACTGGAGATATTTCTTGGCGACATACTCTCCCATAGTCCCCGGCTCGCCGTCTATCCACTCTTGCATCTGGTCGCGGTCGTTCAGCGTATCCATGAACGCCGCCGCATTCCACTGGTCAGGGGTGAGGGCTTCGGAGACGGATTCCCCAGGACCCATTCTCTGGGCGATAGCCTTTGCCTCCGAAAAATTGTTTTCAATGGCGATGGTCTCGGCGCTTTTGGTCTGATCGCTGGACAGGTTCTTTCCGGAAAACACACTGCCTCCGGTAAGACCCCGGTGGGCGCAGGCGTCGTCATAAGAGAACGGTCGTGACAGACCGCCATCGGGGTACCGCACATAGAATTTCTCCTGTGTGTCGTCATCGGGGCTGTTTTTCTTCCCCCACACCCAGACCACAAGCAGCGGAGAAAATATCACGAACGGTGCAGTGAAAAACCACAGCGCCCAGCCCCAGCGGTTTACCCCATCAGGAGCGCCGACCAGCCACCGCACGGTGAAACAGAAAAGCAATTCTGCGGCGAGTGTCCCAAAGAACCCGAGCAACATCCAGCCAGTTGCCGCCAAAGTGCCTTCCAGGCTGCACTGGTAGGGCGAACCATCGGCGGTCATTCGCCGGTGCCTTCGAAACATCAAGACCATCATGGTCCAGAAGCCGGAGACGAACGGCCCCGTCACCATCATTCCGACTGCGAGCATGTCAACGATGTCGCTATTGGGAGACAGCACGACGAAAATAAAAGGGATCAGATAGATCAGTGGGGCGACGAGCAAAAACCCCAGCGCCAATATCTGCCGGAGAATAATCTGGACGAGTTCATTGAGTATTTTCATTTTTAGTTAAGTTGCGCCGAGCTGGTGGTTTGTAGCCACTCCGACGGGCAATTCATCACGCCTTCTTGGTGCAACACCTTTACCAGCTCGGTGGGTGTGACCCGCCGCCAGCCGTCGTCCGTACTGTTCTGGCGCTCCAGAGGAGTGAGTTGGTCCCACTGCGTCTCATTGCGGTATTCCAGAAGATGCGGCGGAAACGTCAGATCCCACAGGTTCGATTCGTTGTCGATGACGAACCGACCCCTGCCGTCTATCCACACAGCGATCTGCCATCGGCCCGTGAGCTTTCCCTGTACTCTCTCGCGGTTAACGATGAGCATCGGGACAATGGTCCCGTTCAAGCGGAAACTGACTTCTGGTGGCATGCGGGTCTCCTGAAAAACACAAACTAATCACACGCTTGCGCGAGCTCTCTGCCGTTGAGTGGTTGTTGGGGTGGGAGTTTGTGCGCTGTAGCGTTCTCGCAGAGAGACTCCAACCGACCCCTGTACTTGCTGACCAGCCCCGACGCCGAACCGATTGCCTTTGCGGCTTTCTTCAAATCACTCTCAATTCGGTCGATGTCACCGAATGTGCGTCGGACTTCATCGGCAAGAGCCCCATTTTTATCCAGGAAATCAGAGCCCTGCGTCCGCATCCGCTCGAAGACAGGTTTGAGCACTTCGAGGTCTCGTGGC
>Ga0302197_10001429_pt1 | contig 23280 bp, 18 predicted proteins | sample II_Bog_N2_1_FD_193526 | JGI IMG/M metagenome (GOLD analysis project Ga0302197, IMG submission 193526) | Peat permafrost microbial communities from Stordalen Mire near Abisko, Sweden - II_Bog_N2_1 | ecosystem: Environmental > Terrestrial > Soil > Wetlands > Peat | place: Sweden: Abisko...
AAATGAAAAAACAGTAACAAAATAAATTCGGTATTAGCCATGAATTCAAGTCCATAGCTAACACCTTTATTTTCTTACTGTTGCTTAGTAGCAACCCAATATAGGAAACTTAATATAGAACGTGAGGCGGTGGGTTTTTGCGGGGCTATTTTACATAATAAAGTTATATAATAAGGGCCATTATATACCCCCGCTTTTCGCGGGGGAGCCTTTAAAAAAAAGCCCTTGTTATATCAACTCTTATTATGTAAACATAGCTGGATTAGATTCCCTTTCTGGGTGGTTGGCCCAAATGGCGCAACCACGGCGACTGTGGTGCTTACCAGGGCAGGTAAATCTTGGTTCTGACAATATCTTATTCTTACATAACTGATAATTTGGTATACACTACCTACCACACTCAATGTTATTTTTAACAATATAGGCTATTATAGAATCCATATATTTATTTGTATCCTCTATCGTTATTGGAGTATTTGAATATCCTTTGGAGATTTTAAATATTACTATTTCATCCAAATTAATTTTTTCATGTTTATCTGTAGTACTAATATTTTTTTCTTTTGATTCATAGTCTGTTCTATTAAAACTATGACTTTGATAAGACTCTACAGCGATATAAGAAGAGGTACTATCGTCCTTAGCTATAGAGTCCATTGAAGATAGAATTTTAATGAGTTTACCACTATTATCGAAACTATAATAATTATTATCTAATATTCCATCGGGTCTCTTGTTAGAAGTAAATAATATACCATTATCTGGAATCTTAATTTTAATCCTGTTATTTTCTTTAAAGAATTCATCTCCGCTTTTACAATTGTAAACTATTATAGCCCATCCCTCATAATTAGGAGGAAAAACATAATCTATCTTTTCAGCATGTTTGCATGAAATTGTTATATTGATCAATAAAGCACAAACTATCACATTTTTAATATTCCACATATTTTTCTATTTAAATAATCAAAGACTTCTTTATTCTTCTTCTGTGATTACTTTATTATTTGTAACATTGGTACCTGTTTTACTACTTGCTGGTTTTAAATTTGTAAATATTTTATTCCATTCTTCGAGAGTGAAAGTTGTACCATCATTTAATATAACTCGCTTAAATGAGTTGTCTTCATTAAATTCTACATAAAAAGAAAATTTAGACATCCCTTCAAATGCCGTCCCTAATAATTCTACTTCTGGCCCATACCAATTTTCATTATCAACACCAGAAACCCCTAAAAATAATTTATTTCCTTTCTCATCAGTTAAATATGTTTCATTTGCAGGATATCTATCACCATATATTTCTCCAGTTATTTTAAATTGACCTTTTTTAGGGGTAGGTTGAAATTTAATATTTGCTTTTACATCAATGTTACCTGGATTATACCCCCAAAGTAATGCTGCATCAGTTCCCTGTATTTGAAAAAATAATACTCCCTTATCAAATGTTACAGGTTCCTGAAAATTTGTTTTTGCAGTGCCTTCTATTCCTGTTTGAGTTTGAATTGAAGTTGTTTGAAATAAAACGAATTCTCCAACTGTTTGCCATGTGGCAAGATCAAGCGAAATTTGAGTGCCTATTCTAAAATTTTCTTGCCGTTTCTTTACAGAAATTGGATCACCAAATTTTCTATTTTCACCGTCTCCTCGGTATCCTCCGCCAAAAGTATTAAATGGAGCAAAAGAGAATGAATTAACTGTAACACGTTCAAGACCCTCAAGTTCTCGAGAGTCAATCACTCTATTTTCACAGAATGCATAAGGTGAATTATATGCGTATCTGCTTGCTAAAGGATCTCTGCTTAAAAATCTTCCAATTCGTGGATCATAGATACGATATTTAAATGCATAATCTCCATCAAGTTCCGTATCTTTTTCCTGTGCTTCATATCCGTATCGGTACCCCGTTGAACTGCAGAAGCTCCTCCCCGGCATGGTCATCCCGAACGTGTTTAAGTTCATGCCGTTTTTCCTCCGGCATACCCCTTTTCTATGTCCCCTATTTGAAAAAAATTGTAAATGTTCCATATAGCTCTGGTATTAAAAATACCAAAAAAATAACTCCCCTTCAAGGAGTTGATATATATTATTTTCTCTTTTATCTGTATTCTGTTCCTGCTCTGTTAAAGACTGTTTAAACCATAATTGGCGCAAGTATAAGCGGATAAACAAAAAAGGTAAATGCGACCTGAGTTTACCTTTACCCGATCGGGTGATACTTTTTTATATCATCCTGCAACTCTTCAATATTATTCAGCTGATAAGCTTCTGTGCTGCTTACATAGCGGTGTCCGGCCATGTACTGAACCTTTCTCAGGTTATGAACCTTTAACCAGTTACTGATAACTGATGTCCGTATCTGCTTTGCATCTTTAAGGATTGGATTCGTGCTTTGCAGTGATTTCACAAGCTTCTGCATGATGTTCTGAAAATTCAGCGAACTGCCTACACTGATAAAAACTTTATTGGTCTGTTTGCTTGTTACTTCCAGTATCTGTTTTCGCACCGTATGCACATAATCCATTAAATCGTATACCTGATGTGCTTCAAGCTTCAGTATACGGCCTTCTGCTTTACGGCTTCCCTGTATACTGATATTACCTTCCCGAAGCTGTAAATCCTGCAATTCAAGTCTTGCCAGCTCTTCGGTTCTCATACCCTGATATACGAGTAGTCCTAAAATGATTTTATTCCGCTTTCGTGCCAGTTCATTACTGTGCTGTGGCGGTATGGATTTTCCTTCCTGATACGTTCGTGTTTGGGTATCAAAGCTCCGGTATATGGTTTCCAGTTCTACCGTACTCAGGATCTCTGTAAGTTCTTTTCTCCGTATTCCCTTTATAACTACATCAGAGGCCGGATTTTCCTGTACGGTCTCTTCCTGTTGCAGGAAGGTATAAAAGTGCCTGATAACATTTGTACTCAGCTGCAGAGTACGTTGTTTATTACCTTTCTTTTTCTGGTAATTGATATAAGCAAGAACATCGTTATAGCTGACGTTTTCTACTTCAATGTTCTCTTTATCCAGCCATACAGTAAACTGCTGAACGGCTTTTGTAAAGCTCTTTACTGTACTTGCTGTATAGCCTTTCAGGATCAGCCATTCACTGAACTTCTGTAAATATATATTTCCCGCTAGCTTCATGTTCCTTTTCAAGGATGTGTGTATAAATCTGGGTACTTTCTAAACTGCTGTGACCTAAAAACTTCGCGATACCTTCCAGCTTCATACCGTTTTCTAAAAGGTGTGTCGCAATGCTGTGCCGTAGGGTATGTAAGCCGATTTCTTTTTGTTGCAGTGCTGTATTTTCTGTTCTTGCGATCAGTATTTTTACCCGTAACAGCATGCTTTGACCCTGTATACGCTTACCCCGCTGGCTGATAAAAAAAGCTTCTTCTTTCTCATTGCGCAGAAAATGCGGACGGCTCTCATATAAATAATTCTGTAAGTGTCTTAAGCTTTCTGTATTCACAGGTACAATACGCTCTTTATAATTCTTGCCTTTGCGTACATGGATATATCCTTTATTGGCATGTATATCACTTATATCAAGGCTGATCCCTTCGGTTCTTCTTAAACCGCACCCGTAAAAAATGCTTAACATGGCTTTATCCCGTAAGGCCAAGGCTTCATACAGCCACGGGGCTATATGGGTTACTGCATCCCTTGGGTAAAGCATAGCAGCGTTATAGAGCTCTTTTATTTCATCCTGAGTGAGAACATCCTTTATTTCATGGTCTTCTTCTTCGTTTGCTATATACAGCTTGGGTATAGATAATCTTCCGGCCTGACGTAAATAATCGCTGAACTTCTGTAAGGCCTGTAAATGCTTATTTAACGAACTGTTGCTTAATGCTCCTGTATGCCTTGTGGCATTACTGCGGGTTTTGAGTTCACGGTAATGGGCTTTGATGTATCTGTTTTCAATATCCCTGATCTGCGTTTTGCCCTGCTGTTCCATATAGTGTAAAAATTCCCGTACAAAAAGGGGCATACCGTAAACGGTCATATCGGCATACCCAAGCACGTCCAGCCATTCTTTAAAACTTTCAAGGATATATTTATAGTGCGGGGAACTGATCGGCAGTTTTTTCATGGTCTTTGCTTCATTGTTTTTTTTTCGGGTCGGGTTATCCTTTACTGAGCTACTGAGCCGATGGGCTTTTCTTTCTGTTACTCACTACCTTAACTGGCTCATTCCGGCTACTGAGCCGGTTTGAGCCGTTGAGCCGTTCTTTATCTTTTTCATTCGCGGTTAACTGCTTATAGATATCATCCAGCACCGTAGCAATGCGGTTCTTAAGGGCCTGGTACTCTTCACTGCTCAGGATCTCATACCAGTGACTTTTTGTTTTCTTATCAGCATTCAGTTTAATTAAGCCTGCTGTCAGTAATTCAAGGTGATAGCGCTTAATTGTGCTGTGGGCGATCCGTAAGGCCTGCCCTGTACTGCGGTTGGTAAAGGTGGTTTCCTTCTGTTTTTCCAGATGCTTTTTAAGCTCTTCAAAATAGTTCCTGCATGCCCCGCTCAGTCCGTCTGATTTTCTTAAAAGGACTTCTTTCATTAAGCTGTTTGCTTCTGCGATATCTTCCGGCGTGGTTTCGATGTATATCTCTCCCGTGCCTTCATCTGTCTTTTCTTCTCTTTGATACTGGTGGTAAAAAGTCACCGATTCAATAAAGTCCAGATAGTGTTTATTGGTGCGTCTGGGTTTAAAGACTTCTTTAGGTAGCTGTAATAGCGGAGCGTATGGGTTGCGGATGCTGATAGGTTTCAGTATCCGCTGGCAGTTCTGTAACAGGGTTCTTATGTTATGTTCTCTTTCCGTATCCACAAGTCCTGCACTGCGCATCTTCTGGTACTGCATAATGGCCTCGTCCTGCACTGTACTTTCATCAAGGTAAATTAAAAAGCTCCGGTTGGAGTTATCCTCGTATATCCGTTCACGAGTCGTGCAGCCCCCGACACTTACAGGGCCTTCCACAGTGAGCGTAATAGTCTTTGTAATGCCTCTGGTATCCTTAAAGGTGACCGTTTTACTGATCCGCTTTTTACTCTGTAACTCCCGCAAGGGAAGCAGTACATTCATTGCCCCGTCCAGATCCTCGATTAATATCAGCTTATGGGATAACTCCCGTTGACCGAAGTAGTAAAAGGCGTTTTCTGACAGGGTGGTAATTTCAAGTTTATCTTCATCAGGGATCAGCTCACTTACTTTTTCCTGCAAGTGGGTTTTCCCTGTCCCACTGCTCCCAAGGCTTATGATATGCAGGGGCTGGCTCAGTTTACGGCTGGTAAAAATAATAAACATCAGTAACCTGTTCTGCTCTTCACCGATCATGCCGCTTTCCCCGATGGCTTCATTTGTACGCTTCATTAAATCGGGCTGAGTTAAAAAATCAATGGTCTGTGTTGTTTCTTCCGGTGTGAGCAGTTTACCCGATGGCTTGGTGTTGACGGCACTTGCTTCGATCTGTTCAAGGCGGTATACTTCCAGCTGGCTGGTAATATCTGCTACCGCTTTGGCTATTGCTGTACTGCCGATTTCAAGACGGTCGGCTGTTCTTCTTATCAGCTTTTCGGTTTGGGTATCATTATATAAATCAAGGTTCTGACGCAGGGCTAAGTCCGCTATATCAGGATTATTCAGGAACTGTTTAAACTTCCTGTCCAGCACCTCGATTTTCAGTGTTACCCGTAATCTGTCAAGGCCTTCCAGTTTGATACCTCCCAAGATTGTAAAACCTAATTCCTCGGTTGTATAGGTGATCGCTTCGGGGTTTGATGTGTTGATTTTCGGTCTTGTTTCCATATCGTAAAATCCCTTACTGTGTTTTTGACAGGAAAAAATCCCGTACTGCGCTAACCCGTTCATAACTCCCGATTGTTTCGGGAAGGTTTTCCGGTTCATGACGAAGCAGTAAAACCGAACAAAGAAGCATATCATTTAAAGCCGTGGCAATTTCCCGGGCGGAGTACTCCGCTAACAGGTTTTCTAATTCAGGGGGTGTTTTTTCTCCATTCATCGGTTTGAAAAATTTATTTTTTAATTCTCATTTGTGTAACATGTTGCACAAATCTATAACTCCTTGCTCAAACACCCAAATAATACGCTTCTTTTTTATGAACTAAAGTTCTCTTATTATTGTAAAATAACTGTAATACATAGCTAAAATGAGCAATACCTTAAACATCGGAAGCAAAATAAGCGCCCTTAGAAAAGAAAAAAACTGGTCGCAGGGCGATCTGGCGCAGCAGATTGAGGCTTCAAGGGAGATTATCGGAAAGTATGAACGCAATGAAAACCTGCCCTCCATTGAGATGACCTTAAAAATGGCTAAGGCTTTCGGCGTTACCGTTGATTATCTCTTAGGAGAAGGTGAATACGCTTCCTATGATAAGGACACTATCGACCGATTAAAAAGCATTCAGAAAATGGACGATGGTACACGAACCATTTTATTCAATGTCATTGATACCTACATTCAGAACTTTAAAACAAAGCAGGCTTTTGCTACCAAATAAAATTTGATAGCTTACCGATAAATAATACCACTACTGTTATGAAAATACTCTTGGACATCCCTGATAATATGGCCTCTTCCTTAATGGCTGTATTAAAAAGCATACCCCGTATTAAGGCACATCCCTTAACTGACAGCAAAGCGCAGCTTATGATGGAGATCAGGGAAGCCGTTGAAGAAATGAAATTAATCAGGGCCGGTAAAAAGAAAGCCCGTAACGCTGAAGACTTTTTAAATGAACTATAAGGTAAAATCCATTGATATTTTTGAGAAGCAGGCCAAAAGGCTCATTAAAAAATATCCTTCCCTTAAAAACGAACTATTAGAACTTGTTCAGCATCTTAAAGAAAACCCGCAGCAGGGCACTGCTATCGGTAAGAGCTGTTATAAAATCCGTATTGCTATTGCCTCCAAAGGCAAAGGTAAAAGCGGAGGTGCAAGGGTTATTACCAATTTTGTAGTAACAGATAATACTGTTTATCTGTTATCTATTTATGATAAATCCGAACAGGAAAATCTATCCGATAAGGAACTAGAAGCCCTGCTTACTTTTATTCCGCTGTAACCAAACGTAACAACTGCTATGAAAAAATACTGGTGGTTCTTTCTTGCTATAACCCTTACATGGTTTCTGTATGCTTTTGTTATGCTGGTGTTGAAATGCATGACAGGTACTTCCATTGCACAGGCAGGACAGATGGGTGATACCTTCGGGGCACTCAATGCCCTTTTCTCAGGACTGGCCTTTGCAGGGTTGATTATTTCCATCCGTCAGCAACAGGAAGAAATAGTAAAATCAACTACCGCCCAGCAAAATACAGAACTGGCTATGAAGGCACAGACAAAACTTATGAGTCTGTCCGCTCTGCTGAATGGATATACCACGTATCTGGATTATCTCAATACGCGTATCAAGCAGGAAAGCATGAGTGGTATGTCAACAGAGTTGTCCAATCTGATCGGGTTAAGAGTAGCTCACATCCGTAAAGTCGAATCTACTATCCTTGAAATTGAAGACATCAGGAAAAATATTAAATAGCCGTTGTACACCCCACTTTCTTTTTTTTATCCTATTTGCGCCCTGTGAGCCACTGTTCACGCACCTTTCAGCCCTTTATCAGATTATAAAGTTTTGACTGTAAATAAAATACACCTAGTCCAGGTGTGCTTTTCAGCTAAAATATACAACGGCGCGGGACAACTTGCAACGTGTTACTAAAAACGTTGCATTGACACCAGTTTTATTATTAAAATAATACTATATCGTAAATGATCAGTTGTCCGCTCGAAGGGATTTTGAAGGTTTCCATAGATGGTAGTTTCTGTCGGATATTATGATACGCCTTGATTTTACCTCTTAGATGTCGTTCTCAACATTTGAAGCTACAGTCCTATAATCACGGTCTATCCTTCTTAGTTCAGGTATCGTTATTGTGGCATCGATCTCTCTTGATTCATTCCGTAATTTGCCCAATAATCCCTCATCAAATAAACGCATTAGGTTATCCTCTATCCTTTCCTTGATAGGGTTAAAATTAGCATCTTGTTCATTATTATAATTTTCCATGTTTTTCACTTGAAGTTGTTAATACATCCGGATTAACAATACAACTATATTAAAGGTTTCCATAGATGGTTTTGATGCTCAAATGTATGGTTCACGTTTTTTTGAAGGCTGTGAGCTTTGGTTTGTGCGGTTGGCTTTTGCGGGGCTTGCAGCTTTCAGAAAAATGCTCCACGGGGTTTGGGGCAGGGAATTGCCCCAAGACAACGTGCGAAGCACACCGCACGCCTGTGGCTTGCGCCTTGTTTGACCGGAGGGAGTAGCGCACTCCATGCAAGTGTAGTACAGAAGCTTTTCAGGGTGGATTTTTGCGTTGGCAAAAGCTTCTGTACTACTCTTGCTCCTCGCTCTGCCTTATGCCGGGTATAGCCTGAAGGCTTTGCCCTTTCCTTTTAATCAAAAGCCTGAAGGCTATACTTGGCTAAGGCACACATACCAGACGCCTGTGGCATGCGCCCTGTCTGAGCGGAGCGAGTTGCGCATTAACATGCGGGGAGGTTTTCGCGGGGCTATTTTACATAATAAAGTTATATAATAAGGGCAATAATATTCCCCCGCTTTTCGCGGGGGTGCCTTTAAAAAAAAGCCCTTGTTATATCAACTCTTATTATGTAAATATAGCTTGGATTAGGCCGATTTCTTTTCTTAATTCTAAAACATCATGTTCAATTTCATAAACAAAAGGGACTGAAAATTTTCCAGTCCCTTTCTGTTGTTACAATGCCGGAAAAGCAAACAACAACATTAAAGCGGTTAAAACCACGATAATAATAATCCTTTTCATACTTATGTTTAGTTTGATTCACGCCCAAGGGGATTGGACGCTGAAAACGGCCAAAAACAGATAAGTATCACATATTTAAACTCTTACATTTTCAATAATTCTTCTAAACTCCTCTTCGGTTAAAAACTTTTCCCATTCGGGTAACATTGCTTCAACCATCTCTTGAACTGCACCCCTTCTTTCTATTCTGGCTTGCCGGAACATTTCGTTGGTCTCCGTAAAAAGCCTTTCAGCTTCTTCTTGATTTTCTGGTTGTGCCACTTTCATAGCATACATTAATCTTACTGCATTAATAAATTCTCTTACTGTCATCATGGATTTGTTTTTAATAAATAGTAATCAATTCCTTAAAAAAAGTAAACAGCTAAAAGAGATCTTTTAAGTTCTCCCTTAGCTGTTTCTGTTTCGATTTAAATTTTTACAGCAATAATCAATAAAATCGTTGCCGTGATTAATAAGGTAATCGCTGTAATTAATGAAATAAACTTATTCATAGACCTCTTTGGTTTTAGTGAGGTACTTGCAGCCAGTTTTTTATAATTTTCAGTAATTATTTTTTCTTCGTAATCGAAACCCCGAATGAAGTTTAAAAACGAGCCGCTTTTCAATTGCCATTCAGAATACGTTACTGTAATTTTTTCCTAATTCGTTTTATAAGTTTTGAACCCCCTGTTTTCTTCGCTGGAACGCTTAAAACCGACAATTTGAATAATTGACCTTGCTTCAGAGCAAACTGTATCCGGATAAACAGGCTAAAGACATTGATTTACTGGAGTGAAAACAAACTATAAAAATTTGATAACTAAATAGTTAATATACATTCAGCTAAAACAAGAAGGGTATCCGTTTTATGAGTTTTGAATAGTTTTTAACCCCTTTATAAGCTGCGTCATTTCTGGGATTCTTAGAGTTTTGAACCCTGTCAATCAACTTTGCCGGATTTTTCGGCGGTTGACAATATCGTATATTTGCCTAGGTAATTACCTTAAACCAAAACTATCTATGGCAGAATCTATAAAAGTACAATCATGCAATTCCAGAGGCTGTACCTCTGTTATCTTAACAGGTGAAAAGATAGCAAACAGGGCTTTGATTATCTTAGCTGTAATCTTAATTTCCTATTTGATAGTACAGTTAATAATTCACAAAAACAGGCTTTCCCTGTAGCCGTTTTTAAGCCCTTTACAGACACGATCGGTGCAAAACCAGCAGTAAGCCCTGTTTTTATACCGATCGCTTTTCAGAACGCCCATAAATAACAAAAGCCCTGATTCCTCAGGGCTTTTGTTGACTGAACTAAAACTGAACATTCTTTAAAAATAAACTATTATCGTTAATGCTGATTACAAAATCTGGTTTAGCTCTACCTTGGAAAAATAATACAATTCCATTCGCTTAATTGCAACTTCTCAGTAACACGTTGCAATTACGGCCAGCGTGGCCGTAACATGTTACCCTGAAACAGGGTAAATCAATTAACAATCAAACTCTTGCCCGCTTTACAGCCCCAATCCGGTGTTTTTAAGCCTTCATAGCGGTTTTGTACAATTTCCAACAGATAAAAAGCCATCTGCTTTTTCCTTTTCTGCGTAATCATTTAATCCTTCTTAATCTGTGGTTCAGACCTTATTTTATCAAAACTGATAAGCGGGTACACTACCTAGTTGCCGCTATAAAACATAACCAAGTAATGATTCATTTGACTTTTATCTAAATCCCTTATATTATTAAGATTACCTTGATTGAATTTAATGTAGTAATATTCTGCCTTCTTTAGATCTAAACATTTTAGTGTTATTTCAGAATTTTCATACTCTTCAACTAAAGCTTGATAAACAATATTTCCAGTAGAATCAAAAAAACACACATTGTCATTTTTCTGTACATTATTAATTGAATGAAATTTATTTTCATTGAAATACCAATGCACATGTTCTTTAGGAATATAATATGTTAGATTACCTTTTTCTTTAATTGTTTGTTTTTCATATTCACCAATCATCCTTTTTTCTCTTTCAAATGATGTCTCTACCTTCTTATTATATGGACTTTTACAAGCTAAAACCATAAACAAAAGGAATTGAAGTACACGCATCTTGTAAGTTTTCATATTATCTTTTTGGAGGAGGAACATTGGGATTCGTATACATATTAACGTTAGCATGATTAGCATTGGTATTTCCAGTTCGTTCCTGAGTATAATAATTGAACCCATCTAGAAGTGCATCTAGCTCCCAAGGTTCATCAAAACTTCTTTTACCATTAATCATTTGTGTACCTTGGTGAGCTATGAATTCAAGATCTGCTTGAGAAAAATTCATTTTAGCTAACGCGTAACCGTAATAAAAATTCCCAGCTTCATTTTTATTATAATACGTTCCATTAATATTATACAAGGTATTTTCCTGCAAATTCAATTGGCTTTTAAAATCCAAAGCTCCACCATGACCTGATGCTTCAACTAATTTCATTAATTTAAAAGGATCTGAAATAGTTGCAGATGGTTTTACTGTTTTAGCAAAATTCGTAGCTATTTCAACTGCTTTATCATGATCAATTCCTTCTAATTGTGTAAAACCGTTAACTTTAGCATTGTCACCTCCTTTAATAGTCATAGGAGAATTTACTTGGATATATGTTGGTGTTACCCTGTATTCATAGACAGTCCCACCATTTTTCCCTTTTTCATATGTAGTTTGATATCCATTGCTCTTAGATTCTTCCATTATAAAACTCGCATGAGCATCCGATGAAGCAGTATAGGTTCCAATGAGTTCTTTTGTCTCTCCTGTTTTAAAATAATATCTATGCATTCCGGCCATAACTTTTCTTTCATTCCACATAGGAATATAATAAGAATATATACCGTCTTTTAGAACAACTTTCTTGGCAAGATTATAAGATACGTTAAAATAAAACTCATCATTACCATCTCTATCAATATATATTACAGGATTATTTTTGGAGAACGCAAATGGTGATAACTCAACTTTTATAACATTATCCATCGAGAACCATCTCCCAATTCTGGCATCATATATTCTCGCATCATAATCGTAAGTAGCGCTTTCCATTTCAGGGTTGAGTTCCTTGCCGTTGAAGCCGTAGCGGTAACCAGCCCCACTATTAAATGATCTGCCCGGCATGGTCATCCCGAACGTGTTTAAGTTCATGCCGTTTTTCCTCCGGCATACCCCTTTTCTATGTCCCCTATTTGAAAAAAATTGTAAATGTTCCATATAGCTCTGGTATTAAAAATACCAAAAAAATAACTCCCCTTCAAGGAGTTGATATATATTATTTTCTCTTTTATCTGTATTCTGTTCCTGCTCTGTTAAAGACTGTTTAAACCATAATTGGCGCAAGTATAAGCGGATAAACAAAAAAGGTAAATGCGACCTGAGTTTACCTTTACCCGATCGGGTGATACTTTTTTATATCATCCTGCAACTCTTCAATATTATTCAGCTGATAAGCTTCTGTGCTGCTTACATAGCGGTGTCCGGCCATGTACTGAACCTTTCTCAGGTTATGAACCTTTAACCAGTTACTGATAACTGATGTCCGTATCTGCTTTGCATCTTTAAGGATTGGATTCGTGCTTTGCAGTGATTTCACAAGCTTCTGCATGATGTTCTGAAAATTCAGCGAACTGCCTACACTGATAAAAACTTTATTGGTCTGTTTGCTTGTTACTTCCAGTATCTGTTTTCGCACCGTATGCACATAATCCATTAAATCGTATACCTGATGTGCTTCAAGCTTCAGTATACGGCCTTCTGCTTTACGGCTTCCCTGTATACTGATATTACCTTCCCGAAGCTGTAAATCCTGCAATTCAAGTCTTGCCAGCTCTTCGGTTCTCATACCCTGATATACGAGTAGTCCTAAAATGATTTTATTCCGCTTTCGTGCCAGTTCATTACTGTGCTGTGGCGGTATGGATTTTCCTTCCTGATACGTTCGTGTTTGGGTATCAAAGCTCCGGTATATGGTTTCCAGTTCTACCGTACTCAGGATCTCTGTAAGTTCTTTTCTCCGTATTCCCTTTATAACTACATCAGAGGCCGGATTTTCCTGTACGGTCTCTTCCTGTTGCAGGAAGGTATAAAAGTGCCTGATAACATTTGTACTCAGCTGCAGAGTACGTTGTTTATTACCTTTCTTTTTCTGGTAATTGATATAAGCAAGAACATCGTTATAGCTGACGTTTTCTACTTCAATGTTCTCTTTATCCAGCCATACAGTAAACTGCTGAACGGCTTTTGTAAAGCTCTTTACTGTACTTGCTGTATAGCCTTTCAGGATCAGCCATTCACTGAACTTCTGTAAATATATATTTCCCGCTAGCTTCATGTTCCTTTTCAAGGATGTGTGTATAAATCTGGGTACTTTCTAAACTGCTGTGACCTAAAAACTTCGCGATACCTTCCAGCTTCATACCGTTTTCTAAAAGGTGTGTCGCAATGCTGTGCCGTAGGGTATGTAAGCCGATTTCTTTTTGTTGCAGTGCTGTATTTTCTGTTCTTGCGATCAGTATTTTTACCCGTAACAGCATGCTTTGACCCTGTATACGCTTACCCCGCTGGCTGATAAAAAAAGCTTCTTCTTTCTCATTGCGCAGAAAATGCGGACGGCTCTCATATAAATAATTCTGTAAGTGTCTTAAGCTTTCTGTATTCACAGGTACAATACGCTCTTTATAATTCTTGCCTTTGCGTACATGGATATATCCTTTATTGGCATGTATATCACTTATATCAAGGCTGATCCCTTCGGTTCTTCTTAAACCGCACCCGTAAAAAATGCTTAACATGGCTTTATCCCGTAAGGCCAAGGCTTCATACAGCCACGGGGCTATATGGGTTACTGCATCCCTTGGGTAAAGCATAGCAGCGTTATAGAGCTCTTTTATTTCATCCTGAGTGAGAACATCCTTTATTTCATGGTCTTCTTCTTCGTTTGCTATATACAGCTTGGGTATAGATAATCTTCCGGCCTGACGTAAATAATCGCTGAACTTCTGTAAGGCCTGTAAATGCTTATTTAACGAACTGTTGCTTAATGCTCCTGTATGCCTTGTGGCATTACTGCGGGTTTTGAGTTCACGGTAATGGGCTTTGATGTATCTGTTTTCAATATCCCTGATCTGCGTTTTGCCCTGCTGTTCCATATAGTGTAAAAATTCCCGTACAAAAAGGGGCATACCGTAAACGGTCATATCGGCATACCCAAGCACGTCCAGCCATTCTTTAAAACTTTCAAGGATATATTTATAGTGCGGGGAACTGATCGGCAGTTTTTTCATGGTCTTTGCTTCATTGTTTTTTTTTCGGGTCGGGTTATCCTTTACTGAGCTACTGAGCCGATGGGCTTTTCTTTCTGTTACTCACTACCTTAACTGGCTCATTCCGGCTACTGAGCCGGTTTGAGCCGTTGAGCCGTTCTTTATCTTTTTCATTCGCGGTTAACTGCTTATAGATATCATCCAGCACCGTAGCAATGCGGTTCTTAAGGGCCTGGTACTCTTCACTGCTCAGGATCTCATACCAGTGACTTTTTGTTTTCTTATCAGCATTCAGTTTAATTAAGCCTGCTGTCAGTAATTCAAGGTGATAGCGCTTAATTGTGCTGTGGGCGATCCGTAAGGCCTGCCCTGTACTGCGGTTGGTAAAGGTGGTTTCCTTCTGTTTTTCCAGATGCTTTTTAAGCTCTTCAAAATAGTTCCTGCATGCCCCGCTCAGTCCGTCTGATTTTCTTAAAAGGACTTCTTTCATTAAGCTGTTTGCTTCTGCGATATCTTCCGGCGTGGTTTCGATGTATATCTCTCCCGTGCCTTCATCTGTCTTTTCTTCTCTTTGATACTGGTGGTAAAAAGTCACCGATTCAATAAAGTCCAGATAGTGTTTATTGGTGCGTCTGGGTTTAAAGACTTCTTTAGGTAGCTGTAATAGCGGAGCGTATGGGTTGCGGATGCTGATAGGTTTCAGTATCCGCTGGCAGTTCTGTAACAGGGTTCTTATGTTATGTTCTCTTTCCGTATCCACAAGTCCTGCACTGCGCATCTTCTGGTACTGCATAATGGCCTCGTCCTGCACTGTACTTTCATCAAGGTAAATTAAAAAGCTCCGGTTGGAGTTATCCTCGTATATCCGTTCACGAGTCGTGCAGCCCCCGACACTTACAGGGCCTTCCACAGTGAGCGTAATAGTCTTTGTAATGCCTCTGGTATCCTTAAAGGTGACCGTTTTACTGATCCGCTTTTTACTCTGTAACTCCCGCAAGGGAAGCAGTACATTCATTGCCCCGTCCAGATCCTCGATTAATATCAGCTTATGGGATAACTCCCGTTGACCGAAGTAGTAAAAGGCGTTTTCTGACAGGGTGGTAATTTCAAGTTTATCTTCATCAGGGATCAGCTCACTTACTTTTTCCTGCAAGTGGGTTTTCCCTGTCCCACTGCTCCCAAGGCTTATGATATGCAGGGGCTGGCTCAGTTTACGGCTGGTAAAAATAATAAACATCAGTAACCTGTTCTGCTCTTCACCGATCATGCCGCTTTCCCCGATGGCTTCATTTGTACGCTTCATTAAATCGGGCTGAGTTAAAAAATCAATGGTCTGTGTTGTTTCTTCCGGTGTGAGCAGTTTACCCGATGGCTTGGTGTTGACGGCACTTGCTTCGATCTGTTCAAGGCGGTATACTTCCAGCTGGCTGGTAATATCTGCTACCGCTTTGGCTATTGCTGTACTGCCGATTTCAAGACGGTCGGCTGTTCTTCTTATCAGCTTTTCGGTTTGGGTATCATTATATAAATCAAGGTTCTGACGCAGGGCTAAGTCCGCTATATCAGGATTATTCAGGAACTGTTTAAACTTCCTGTCCAGCACCTCGATTTTCAGTGTTACCCGTAATCTGTCAAGGCCTTCCAGTTTGATACCTCCCAAGATTGTAAAACCTAATTCCTCGGTTGTATAGGTGATCGCTTCGGGGTTTGATGTGTTGATTTTCGGTCTTGTTTCCATATCGTAAAATCCCTTACTGTGTTTTTGACAGGAAAAAATCCCGTACTGCGCTAACCCGTTCATAACTCCCGATTGTTTCGGGAAGGTTTTCCGGTTCATGACGAAGCAGTAAAACCGAACAAAGAAGCATATCATTTAAAGCCGTGGCAATTTCCCGGGCGGAGTACTCCGCTAACAGGTTTTCTAATTCAGGGGGTGTTTTTTCTCCATTCATCGGTTTGAAAAATTTATTTTTTAATTCTCATTTGTGTAACATGTTGCACAAATCTATAACTCCTTGCTCAAACACCCAAATAATACGCTTCTTTTTTATGAACTAAAGTTCTCTTATTATTGTAAAATAACTGTAATACATAGCTAAAATGAGCAATACCTTAAACATCGGAAGCAAAATAAGCGCCCTTAGAAAAGAAAAAAACTGGTCGCAGGGCGATCTGGCGCAGCAGATTGAGGCTTCAAGGGAGATTATCGGAAAGTATGAACGCAATGAAAACCTGCCCTCCATTGAGATGACCTTAAAAATGGCTAAGGCTTTCGGCGTTACCGTTGATTATCTCTTAGGAGAAGGTGAATACGCTTCCTATGATAAGGACACTATCGACCGATTAAAAAGCATTCAGAAAATGGACGATGGTACACGAACCATTTTATTCAATGTCATTGATACCTACATTCAGAACTTTAAAACAAAGCAGGCTTTTGCTACCAAATAAAATTTGATAGCTTACCGATAAATAATACCACTACTGTTATGAAAATACTCTTGGACATCCCTGATAATATGGCCTCTTCCTTAATGGCTGTATTAAAAAGCATACCCCGTATTAAGGCACATCCCTTAACTGACAGCAAAGCGCAGCTTATGATGGAGATCAGGGAAGCCGTTGAAGAAATGAAATTAATCAGGGCCGGTAAAAAGAAAGCCCGTAACGCTGAAGACTTTTTAAATGAACTATAAGGTAAAATCCATTGATATTTTTGAGAAGCAGGCCAAAAGGCTCATTAAAAAATATCCTTCCCTTAAAAACGAACTATTAGAACTTGTTCAGCATCTTAAAGAAAACCCGCAGCAGGGCACTGCTATCGGTAAGAGCTGTTATAAAATCCGTATTGCTATTGCCTCCAAAGGCAAAGGTAAAAGCGGAGGTGCAAGGGTTATTACCAATTTTGTAGTAACAGATAATACTGTTTATCTGTTATCTATTTATGATAAATCCGAACAGGAAAATCTATCCGATAAGGAACTAGAAGCCCTGCTTACTTTTATTCCGCTGTAACCAAACGTAACAACTGCTATGAAAAAATACTGGTGGTTCTTTCTTGCTATAACCCTTACATGGTTTCTGTATGCTTTTGTTATGCTGGTGTTGAAATGCATGACAGGTACTTCCATTGCACAGGCAGGACAGATGGGTGATACCTTCGGGGCACTCAATGCCCTTTTCTCAGGACTGGCCTTTGCAGGGTTGATTATTTCCATCCGTCAGCAACAGGAAGAAATAGTAAAATCAACTACCGCCCAGCAAAATACAGAACTGGCTATGAAGGCACAGACAAAACTTATGAGTCTGTCCGCTCTGCTGAATGGATATACCACGTATCTGGATTATCTCAATACGCGTATCAAGCAGGAAAGCATGAGTGGTATGTCAACAGAGTTGTCCAATCTGATCGGGTTAAGAGTAGCTCACATCCGTAAAGTCGAATCTACTATCCTTGAAATTGAAGACATCAGGAAAAATATTAAATAGCCGTTGTACACCCCACTTTCTTTTTTTTATCCTATTTGCGCCCTGTGAGCCACTGTTCACGCACCTTTCAGCCCTTTATCAGATTATAAAGTTTTGACTGTAAATAAAATACACCTAGTCCAGGTGTGCTTTTCAGCTAAAATATACAACGGCGCGGGACAACTTGCAACGTGTTACTAAAAACGTTGCATTGACACCAGTTTTATTATTAAAATAATACTATATCGTAAATGATCAGTTGTCCGCTCGAAGGGATTTTGAAGGTTTCCATAGATGGTAGTTTCTGTCGGATATTATGATACGCCTTGATTTTACCTCTTAGATGTCGTTCTCAACATTTGAAGCTACAGTCCTATAATCACGGTCTATCCTTCTTAGTTCAGGTATCGTTATTGTGGCATCGATCTCTCTTGATTCATTCCGTAATTTGCCCAATAATCCCTCATCAAATAAACGCATTAGGTTATCCTCTATCCTTTCCTTGATAGGGTTAAAATTAGCATCTTGTTCATTATTATAATTTTCCATGTTTTTCACTTGAAGTTGTTAATACATCCGGATTAACAATACAACTATATTAAAGGTTTCCATAGATGGTTTTGATGCTCAAATGTATGGTTCACGTTTTTTTGAAGGCTGTGAGCTTTGGTTTGTGCGGTTGGCTTTTGCGGGGCTTGCAGCTTTCAGAAAAATGCTCCACGGGGTTTGGGGCAGGGAATTGCCCCAAGACAACGTGCGAAGCACACCGCACGCCTGTGGCTTGCGCCTTGTTTGACCGGAGGGAGTAGCGCACTCCATGCAAGTGTAGTACAGAAGCTTTTCAGGGTGGATTTTTGCGTTGGCAAAAGCTTCTGTACTACTCTTGCTCCTCGCTCTGCCTTATGCCGGGTATAGCCTGAAGGCTTTGCCCTTTCCTTTTAATCAAAAGCCTGAAGGCTATACTTGGCTAAGGCACACATACCAGACGCCTGTGGCATGCGCCCTGTCTGAGCGGAGCGAGTTGCGCATTAACATGCGGGGAGGTTTTCGCGGGGCTATTTTACATAATAAAGTTATATAATAAGGGCAATAATATTCCCCCGCTTTTCGCGGGGGTGCCTTTAAAAAAAAGCCCTTGTTATATCAACTCTTATTATGTAAATATAGCTTGGATTAGGCCGATTTCTTTTCTTAATTCTAAAACATCATGTTCAATTTCATAAACAAAAGGGACTGAAAATTTTCCAGTCCCTTTCTGTTGTTACAATGCCGGAAAAGCAAACAACAACATTAAAGCGGTTAAAACCACGATAATAATAATCCTTTTCATACTTATGTTTAGTTTGATTCACGCCCAAGGGGATTGGACGCTGAAAACGGCCAAAAACAGATAAGTATCACATATTTAAACTCTTACATTTTCAATAATTCTTCTAAACTCCTCTTCGGTTAAAAACTTTTCCCATTCGGGTAACATTGCTTCAACCATCTCTTGAACTGCACCCCTTCTTTCTATTCTGGCTTGCCGGAACATTTCGTTGGTCTCCGTAAAAAGCCTTTCAGCTTCTTCTTGATTTTCTGGTTGTGCCACTTTCATAGCATACATTAATCTTACTGCATTAATAAATTCTCTTACTGTCATCATGGATTTGTTTTTAATAAATAGTAATCAATTCCTTAAAAAAAGTAAACAGCTAAAAGAGATCTTTTAAGTTCTCCCTTAGCTGTTTCTGTTTCGATTTAAATTTTTACAGCAATAATCAATAAAATCGTTGCCGTGATTAATAAGGTAATCGCTGTAATTAATGAAATAAACTTATTCATAGACCTCTTTGGTTTTAGTGAGGTACTTGCAGCCAGTTTTTTATAATTTTCAGTAATTATTTTTTCTTCGTAATCGAAACCCCGAATGAAGTTTAAAAACGAGCCGCTTTTCAATTGCCATTCAGAATACGTTACTGTAATTTTTTCCTAATTCGTTTTATAAGTTTTGAACCCCCTGTTTTCTTCGCTGGAACGCTTAAAACCGACAATTTGAATAATTGACCTTGCTTCAGAGCAAACTGTATCCGGATAAACAGGCTAAAGACATTGATTTACTGGAGTGAAAACAAACTATAAAAATTTGATAACTAAATAGTTAATATACATTCAGCTAAAACAAGAAGGGTATCCGTTTTATGAGTTTTGAATAGTTTTTAACCCCTTTATAAGCTGCGTCATTTCTGGGATTCTTAGAGTTTTGAACCCTGTCAATCAACTTTGCCGGATTTTTCGGCGGTTGACAATATCGTATATTTGCCTAGGTAATTACCTTAAACCAAAACTATCTATGGCAGAATCTATAAAAGTACAATCATGCAATTCCAGAGGCTGTACCTCTGTTATCTTAACAGGTGAAAAGATAGCAAACAGGGCTTTGATTATCTTAGCTGTAATCTTAATTTCCTATTTGATAATACAGTTAATCGTTCACAAAAACAGGCTTCCTCTATCGCCGTTTTAAGCCCTTTACAGACACGCAGGGTAAAAACCAGCGTAAGCCCCGTTTTTATACCGATCGCTTTTCAGGACGCCCGTAAACAGCAAAAGCTCTGATTCCTCAGGGCTTTTGCTGTTAATGACTAAAGCTGAACATTCTTAAAAAATAAACTATTATCGTTGATCCTGATTACAAAATCCGGTTTAACTCGTCTTGGAAAAATAATACAATTCCATTCGCCTGATTGCAACTTCTCAGTAACACGTTGCAATTTCGGCCAGCGTGGCCGTAACATGTTACCCTGTAACACGGTAAATCAATTAATAATCAAACCATTACCCAATTTACAGCCCCAATCCGGTATTTTTAAGCCTTCATAGCGGTTTTGTACAATTTTCAACAGATAAAAAGCCTTCTGCTTTTTCCTTTTCTTGCGTAATCATTTAATCCTTCTTAATCTGTGGTTCAGACCATTTTTAGCAAAACTGATAAGCTGGTACAGTACCAAAACTGACAATCAGAGTATACACTACCGACCTAAACTACCTACCATGTTGGAATACTAGCATCATTACCTCCAAGCTCTATACATTTTTTCTTTAATTCTAAAAAAGAATATGGCCCATAATAATTATCTTCCGGCATCCCTTTTTTTATCATTTGTTTTTTTAAGGGAATAATATAATAATTGCTTTTTTCTCTATTAGGCTCATCTGGAAATACTCTTGGATTTTGTTGTACAATTATAAAATCATTATCATGTGTTATATTAACTATACTTGGCCCAATAATATCTTTATAAAGACCATCAGTCACCTTATAGGACAAAGTTTTATCATCTCCTTCTTCAAAAGAAACCAGATAATAGTTATTAACTATATGTTCAACACCACTTTCACAAGATGAAAATAATAGCAAAAACGTAATTACTATTAATAAATTAACTTTCATTGTCCTAAATATCTGTTATTATATATTCTATTGTAATCTATATTTTCAGTAAAAATATAGTCCTGATAAACATTTCCCATTGGATCAAATGTTGATCTATTCCAAGATGGCCCAACATCGTACAATAATGAATTCGTACTAGTTCTATTAGTTATTTCAAATACAAGTTGATTATTAACAACACGAATACTTGCAATTCTATAGGTTCCTACCATTTGTTCTATTGGATCAATTCCCGCACGCATTGGACCCAATATTCCAAAAGGAGCAGCGAAACCAGTTACAGGATTATTAATTACATCTCTCCCCTGATTTACTTGATCATAAAAAAAGTCTCTAGCCTTATTTACTCCATATGCATTACTAAAGGCTTTTGCTACATCATCATCGGAAAATACCCGTTTTTCAGCTGCTGCACCTAAGAAATAACTAATAGTTATATCTCCAGCCCATAAAACATTGCTACCCCAATTATCTGTATCAGAATTAGCATTATCCGGCGCTCCTTCTTTTACTCTATAAACATTACCTTTTGAATCAAAATAGCCAGCAAAAATTCCCGACGTTTTACCAAAGTGTGCTTGATATTCGTTTTCTCCAATTTTAAATGAAAGCACTTCTCCTTCTTTTACTTGTGCCTTAACAGTTTCACTTACAACTTCTTTTCCAGTAGCATTGACTGTTGTCGTACCTTTAGGTAAATTTAAAACCCCACCACCTGCTGCTGTTTTTTGTTCCTGTTCTTCAGGAGGTTCACCTACTAAACCAGTTGGATCATTAAAATAAATGGGATTATTATTAAAGGCTGCATAAGGACTCTGCCATGGATATTTTTTCACTAACTGATCTCTGTTCCATCTTCTACCTATCCTGCTATCATATTCCCAGAATTCTGCTGTATAAGTTCCGTTTGCCGTTTCCGGATCAAGCTCCTGTCCTCCGAAGCCGTAGCGATACCCGCCTCCGCTGAATGTTCTGCCCGGCATGGTCATCCCGAAAGCATAATAGTCACTGGCCTGTATCACATTGGCTATATTCAAGCCGATCGTATTTCCACTGTTCACGCCCATCGGCAGGTCACTGAATACACTCAATACGTTGCCAAGATGATTCGTACCTTCGTACTGTTTCATCCCGATTATGCGGCTGAATAAACTGCTTATGGCTGGTGTGGTGAGCATATTTGAATTTACTGATTTTAAACCGATTCTGCCAGATCCGTACAGCATTTGTTCATCCTGTACAAAAAGAATGGCATTTGTTTTATTTGATTGGGCATTCGCACCTGTCTGCAGATAGGTACTTATCACATTACCTGTTGCATCCCGGGTATACCAGGTTGTGGTCCAGGTCGTCGCATCGGTTCTTGTCGCATGTGGTTTCACAATTTTTGCAATCCGGCTCCCTTGCGCATCATACAGGAAGCTTAAGTCCGGCTGGCTGCTCGTATCGGCCCGTATTACATCGGTAATCTTGCCGTACACGTTCCAGTTGATCTGTAAGATTCCTTCCTGTATATTGGTTGCAAGGTTACCGATCGGGTCATAAACATAATTGTTCTGCACCTGGTCCTCGATATCTGTTTTGTAAGGCGATTGTGCCACCTCATCATGGATCCATCTCAGCTTATTGGTATTCTTCTGGTAGCCATTGGCAATCGTTTCGTAATGATAGGTTAAGCTATCCATATTCAGACCCATTGCCAGCGTTCCGTTCCGTTTCAACTGCATAATGTTCCCGTTCGCATCATAGCTGTAATTCTCCTGGTAGGAACCATCTGTTGTGCCTCCTCCCCAGCTGTTGGTTGCCATATTGATATCCTTATAGGCTTTTAACTGGGTGATTCTGTTCAGCTGATCATACTGGTAAGCCGTCAGCTGGGTCAGGGCTGCAGTCGTGGAAGTGGATCCTGGACTGTTGATCGCGGTCACCATGCTGCTGATGTTGCCATTATACAACGACGGGCCGTCTGTTGCAAGGATGCTGCTTTTTGCTGCCGTTGAAGCAATGAAATTATTCAGGGCTCCCGGGTTGCTGATGGCCTGGTAATCCCCTGCAAAATAGTTTAAACTATAACCAAAGGCATCTCTACCGATCATCGCATTCAGGGTACCGGATTGCCCGTCTTTACCGATATCGGTATTGGATTGCAGCGTATTGCTGTTCACACCCTTGATCCAGCCCTGGATCGTATAGGCATAATCCATACCCTGCACTT
>Ga0302197_10001434_pt1 | contig 23261 bp, 16 predicted proteins | sample II_Bog_N2_1_FD_193526 | JGI IMG/M metagenome (GOLD analysis project Ga0302197, IMG submission 193526) | Peat permafrost microbial communities from Stordalen Mire near Abisko, Sweden - II_Bog_N2_1 | ecosystem: Environmental > Terrestrial > Soil > Wetlands > Peat | place: Sweden: Abisko...
AATACCCAAAAGCAAAATAACACCCAAAAAGGGGCCTAAGTATGTAAAAAACATCAAGTATGCATTGTGTGATGTTAAACCGCCGCTAAATGCAGGGTCTGTTTTTGAAACATCACTCCATTGCAAATTGTAAAAAACCAAGCCCAAAGGATAATTTGAATATATTTTAAGATCTTCAATCATAAGGCCCGACCTGTTTTCTCCATTTTCCTCATTTTGCGTATTTTTTGTTAAAATATTACCCTGGGGATCATCATCCTTTTGAGCCCCAAAAGCAAAAAAAAGTCCGCCTATTACCACAGCACATGCTATAATTGGAATTGCTTTTGCCTTGTAATAACTTATAACATATATAATTCCTGCAAATGAAAATGCTGCAAATGCCGACCGCTGCATACCAAAGAAAATTGACATCATACACAGTAAAAAAATGGCCAGAACTAATAAAAAATGTTTTTTTGCTAATAAAAAATAAAGGAAAACAAGTGTAGTTACCGCAACAACCTGGTAACCGAATTCAAAAATAGTGGCAGATATTCCTGATGGTGTTTGTATTATTTCCGACCCTATTAATGTGGCCCGGTAAACATCACCGCTATCAGGATAACTGCGATCTGCAAACATTACTAGTACAGAAAAAGAAAGCAATAAGACAAATATAACCACTGATGCCTTAAACCGATTATAACTTTGCCCAATAAAATAATTAAAATACAAACCGCAGGTTACAATTATCGAGAAATTAATGAAAAAGGTTTTCAAATCTGCTTGCCCAATAAGGTAATAAAAAAGGTTACCCAACAGCAGAAACAGAAGTTCCCAACCAAATAAAAGGGTCATCTTTTTTTTCATAAAAACGAAAGTCAAGATAATGCCAACAACAATTGCTGGTAGCCGGAAGAAATTATTCAGGTATATATCAAAAACTAATGTATACAAATACACACTCATTAGCGCAACAATTACAACTCGTTTAAGCATAACTATAATATTAAAACGTTCAGATTATGAATTATATGCGATTCCGCATTTTGAAGCTTGATTTACATACCACCCTACCGCGTTTTCGAGTCCACGCTCTACAGAAAAAAGTGGGTTATAGTTTAGTAAATCTTTCCCTTTTTGAATAGATGCCAGGGAATGCTCAATATCACCGGTGCGTTTAGGCCCGTAAATTATTTCAGTGTTTGCTATTAAAGGATCTATTTTCGAAAGAAATTTCTTTAGATAGCCAACTAATTGATTTATGGTTATTCGTTCGCCATAGGCCACATTAAACACCTGGTTAACAGCTGCAGGGTTTTGTGTAAAAAGCGATTTAATATTCATTTGAACCACGTTATCTATATAAGTAAAATCGCGCGATATATTTCCGTCACCATTTATTATAGGGCTTTTATGGTTTATTAAAGATTGAATAAACTTAGGGATTACAGCTGCGTATTGACCATCAGGAGCTTGCCGTTGGCCAAAAACATTAAAGTACCTCAAGCCTATCAATTCCATATCAAACAGGGTAGCAAAAACACCCGCATATAACTCGTTTATGTATTTTGTTACGGCATACGGCGATAGCGGCTTGCCAATTTTCTCCTCGACCTTTGGCAATTCTACACTATCGCCATAGGTTGAGGAAGAAGCGGCATAAATCACCCGCTTAACTTTTGCGTCGCGAGATGCCAATAAAAGATTAAGGAAACCAGTTACATTAACATCATTGGTGGTAAACGGATCAGCGATTGACCTTGGGACCGATCCAAGTGCTGCTTCATGTAAAACAAAATCAATACCGTTAACTGCTTCATCGCAAGCTTTTCGGTCTCTTATGTCGCCTTCGATTAATTCAAAATTATCGCGATTCAAAAAAGGTTCTATATTATGAATAAATCCGGTTGAAAAATTATCTAACACCCGCACTTTTGCTGCACCAAATTTCAATAAATATTCAACCAGATTTGAACCAATAAAGCCAGCTCCGCCGGTTACTAAAATGCTATATTTAGATAAATCGTGGTTTTCATGATAAGATGTTATATAATGATCATTCATTTTATTGCAGTTAATTTAGAGGTGAAATAATCAGCATCATTGTTTATTGTTGATGCATTTACAATTCTTAACTGTTGGGTACAGTTTGTTTAAAATTGATATCCTTGCTAATAATCTTTTTAAAATCGTACAATGCAGGTGTCTTTATTAAAACACTAAGTAATAAATATACTGTAAGGTAAAACAGCGACACTGCCAGTATTCTCACAACGTCGTTAGTATTTGAGACTGCGAAGAATCGCTTATCCAGATTCCACGCGACTATGCCCAGTATGGCTGCCAAAAATATGCTTGGAAAAAAATCTTTTACTTGTTCTTTTACCGAATAGTTAATCATTCTCCCGCAGTAAAATGAGTTTACAAAAAACTCTAAAACATCAAGCAATAACTGGCAATACAACAAACCCAATATGCCGAATTGAACTGCTGCTATAACTGCTGCTATTCCATATGTTTTTTTTACAATTTCTAATTTCATCAATATATCGCTGCGCCCTTTAACTTGTAAAATATTTAGGTTAAACTTTAACGGATACATAATACCGGCAATACATAAAATTTGAAAATATGGAACTGCAGGCAGCCATTTATCACCTAAAAGTATCCTGATAAAAGGTAGAGCGACAATAGCCAGTAATATTAAAAATGGAGATAGCCAAAAAACTAATTGCTGCATTAACCTTTTATAAGCAGCCTTCAATCTAACATCCTCATTATTAATTGAAGCGAACATTGGAAAAGACACTTTACCAAGAGCAGTAGTAAGATTAGAAATAGGCAACTGCCTTAAACTTAAAGAGCGTGTATAAAGCCCAACTTGTACAGCAGAAAAATATCGCCCAATAATTAATGTATAAATGTTGTTATAAAATGTTTGTGCAAGGCTTGATATTGCCAATTTATAACCAAAACTAAAATGATATTTAAAAAGCTTTTTATCTAAAATAAAACTCGGGTACCACCCCGCGTACACCCAATGCAAAATTGTTGAAATTGATGATTGTAGCAAACTCATCCAAACCAAGCTCCATGGGCCGTAGCCTAATTTTGCTAACACGATTCCCAGAATGCCCCCTCCTAAAAGCGAGGGGATTTGAATAAGTAATTGGGTTTTAAAATTTAGTTTTTTGGTTAGCCTTGTACTTTGAACACCTACAAATGCTTGTATTATAAATATTAACGCGTAAACACGTATAAGGGCAGTTAGTATATCATGTTTATAAAAACTGGCTATTGCCGGCGCGGCCAAATATAAAATCAAATAAAAAACTATACTGCCACAGATGTTAATAATGAATACTGTTGAATAGTCTCTTTGATCAGCATCCGGGGTTCTGATTAGCGAAGAAGTTAACCCGCTATCCATTAAAGTATTTCCAATGGAAATGAATATGGCCAGCATACCGATAAGGCCAAATTCAGCCGGGCCTAAAAACCTGGCGAGAATAATTGAAACGATAAAACTAATAAGCTGGTTACTAAATTGCTGAGTAAATGTCCAGGCCAACCCCGCTAGCGCTTTTTTTCTTAAACTCATTTAGATTTTAATATTTGAGCTAAAGACATGGCATTCATTTTTAAATGCTTTAGTTTAAATTAAGTGAAAGCTTTAAATCCTTTTCGTGGGTTAACTTTTTTATCAAGGTTATGTCCTCGATAAAATTTTGCGCCCATTGAACCGGATCAAATTTTTCGGAGACATATTTCTTCGCTTCATTAGCAACCTTATTTCTTTCCGAGGCATAAATTAATTGACGAAGACCTTTTAGCCATGATTCACGGTTAGATGCGCAGAACCCGTACCTTAGGTTCCCAAGTAATTCAAGGTGACTTGGCGTTAGGTCGGCTACTGCGGGCACTCCTGCTTGCATAAACACTAGCAGTCGGCCAAAATTGCTTTTACTTTTCATACGGAGTATAATATCAGAATCGGACAACTCCATATTAAGCACTTTTTTAAGTAAATATGAAATAGGGCGGTTTGCCGAGCGGTTATAGCAATTTGGAACAATACCGATATCATAATTAACGATTTGCAATGGAAACGTTTGCCAATCATATTTTAAATACTTAATGTTAATATCCGGCTTTCCAATAATCCACCAAGGTTTTTCGACGTTTGAAATAATGGTTAGCTCAAGGCTTCTTTGTGCTGCTTTTAATTCACTTTGTAAATCCTCCAAAGCCAATTTTAAACCTGACGAAAGAAAAGAAGACAGATGCAAAGCATTTCCGTGATAACAAATCTTGATAACTTCCCTATCTGCGTGGACCTTAAAAGGCAAGTAATGCAATGGCAGTTCAACTAACGGTACGTATATTATATTTGTATATTTTGATAACCTACTTGCTTCCTCTCTTGAGCCAACTATCACAAAGTCAACTGGCAGAACATCCTTTGCAGGTGGGTTAATTGATCCAAATAATACATCTAACATAATTTCACTTCTAACCTTATTTATCAGGCTTGCTGAAAGCCCTTTATCAAAAATTACGAATGATTCGTTAGTTACTTCTTTATAAATGTTATTGCTGTGAACAATTTTGGCAGAAAACCCTATTAAAGTCAAGGATTTCACAAGGTAATCAACCCATATTCTATATGACCCCCTATTCATGTCCGGCCTATCCGAAATAAAGAATATATCAGGCTGTTTACAATAATTATAGTGCATATCTTCCTTCTTTAAGTTCCAGGCCCTGGTATGAAAGAACTACAAACGGGCATCTACTGCAAAATCTGGCAGAACAGATTTTATATCATAAACTACTGAATTTTCTTTTCTATACGGGGTTAAATCATAAGTATTGAAAACTGCATGAGCCACAGCCAACAATATCCCATCATATTGGCGGCTTTTAGCTGAACCATTTTCGCAGATGATATCATATTCATGTTTTACCATTTCGGCACTTGCCCATGGGTCATGTACAGTTACATTTATTTTAAAGCTTTGTAATCGCCTAACAATATCAATAACCTTGGTATTTCGTACATCCGGGCAATTTTCTTTAAATGTAAACCCAAGAATAAGCACATTACTTCCGGCCATTTGGATACCTTTTAACAACATCATCCTTATAAGTTCATCGGCAATATAGCTGCCCATCCCGTCGTTCAAACGCCGGCCGGCCAATATAATTTCAGGATGATATCCCATTTCTTGGGCCTTTTGTGCCAAATAATAAGGATCGACACCGATACAATGACCACCCACCAGGCCTGGTTTAAAATTTAGAAAATTCCATTTTGTACTTGCTGCCTCCAATACATCGCTGGTGTTGATATTTAGCTTATTAAATATCTTGGCTAACTCATTAACAAAAGCGATGTTAATATCGCGTTGCGAATTCTCAATTACTTTAGCAGCCTCGGCAACCCTAATGGATGATGCTTTGTGGGTGCCTGCGGTTATAACTGACCTGTATACCAAATCAATAATTTCTGCTACTTCAGGAGTTGAGCCAGAGGTTATTTTTTTAATATTAACAACGGTGTGTTCCTTATCTCCGGGATTTATACGTTCTGGTGAATAGCCTGCAAAAAAATCAACATTAAACTTAAGGCCTGAATGTTTTTCAAGCACCGGCACGCATTCTTCCTCTGTTACGCCTGGATAAACAGTTGATTCGTAAACAACTATATCTCCTTTTTTAAGCACCTTACCAACCATTCCGCTTGCTTTATAAAGTGGCGCAAGATCAGGACGGTTATTTTTATCAACCGGTGTCGGAACTGTGATAATGTAAATACTACATCCGCGGGTTTTATCCATTTCGGTGGTGCAGTATAGGCCTGTTTCGGTAGTGCAATCATTAGTTAAAACCGCACTCAGCTCTTCAATACTTACCTCATTTGTATGATCTTTGCCTCTTTTTATTTCATCAATACGTTTGTGATTTATATCGAAGCCAAATACTTTATACAGGCGCGCGAAGGCAACTGCTAGCGGTAAACCGACATATCCTAAGCCAATAATCGCTATTTTGGGTAGTTCTTTATTTTTTTTCATTTTGTTAGGCTAATTCAATGTTTTTCACTGTGACTTTTGTTACTAACACGCTTTCAAGGTTTTCTAACTTGAGCAACACATTTTTTCCACGAATTTGAAGTATATTTCCTTGTTGGTTCATAAAAGGGCCATTTCGAATTTTAACTCGCTCTCCTGGGGAAAGTTCCTTTACCGTAATTATTTCTAAATCGGGATACTCATTTAAAAATCGCTGTATGGCTTCAATTTCCGAATTTCTAACAACTGCTGGTCGCCCTAGATAGTATATAAAATTTATAACGCCCAAGGTTTGCCTAACAATTGATTCCTCATACCTATTAATTTTTACAAATACATAGGAATTAAACACGGGAACACTTACCATTTTTTTCCGATCTGCCCAAACATGTTCCTCCATACGAACAGGGCAGTATGATTCAATTCCAGTTATTAGCAGAAGTTGATGCACTTTCTTTTCCCAGTTAGGCCGTGTATAAATAACCAGCCAGTTTCTTTCCAGTGTGCTTTTTTTAGATGAAATAGATTGCATTGAAATAAGTATTTAAATTGGGTTATTTCTTATTAAAACTTCGCCATTCAAGTTATAATAGTTGGGCATCGCCACGAATACAAAGGTTAAAGCTTCGCCACTCCAGTTACAGACTAGCGCTTTAATTTATGCTATAAATAGGGCATCAAAGCTTCGCCATTCCGGTTACAGGAGGCTAAGTTCAATTAAAAAAAACAGACAAAAGCTCCGCTATACAAGCCACATAACTGGTTATTTAACAGTATAGCTTTACAGTTATCTTAGATTCAAAAAAAGATTGGATCGGCTGGAAATAATTGGCTCAAAAAAATATATTCAGTTATGCGTACACGTAACTTCCGTACACATAGTTTTTCAAATTTTCAACTTTAGCATCGTTTAGAATTAACATCGGATTTTTCAATTTCTTATTTTCATTGATATCCTTAAGTATATTTAAATGAGACTTTTGAGTAAAATTATATCTTATAACATAAATACTGCTATCTACATAAGGCGAAAGACTTAAGGCATCGGCTACCATGCCTATTGGAGAAGTATCAACGATTATATAATCAAATCTATCCCGCAGTGACATAAATAGCTCATTTATTTTGGGATTGAGTATTAATTCACCCGGATTTTTGCAATCAGTACCTGCACCTACCACAAATAGATTAGGAGATACAACAGAAGATTGGATAATATTATCGATTGCTATGTTACTTGAATTTAAATAATCTGAAATTCCTATCGAAGGTTTTATTTTAAGGCTTTTTAACAAATCCGGCTTCCGAAGATCAAACTCGAGTATAACCGTTTTTTTGTTGATGGCGGCTAATGACATACCCAAATTGATTGCAGTAAAGGTTTTGCCTTCGCCCTGTATGCATGAGGTAACTAGTAAAACCTGGTTACTATAATTATAATAACCAGCATTAAGCGTATTTCTTATATACCTGAATAGCTCGGTTACGCTGCTGCGCCCTTCATTTGTTATCGTGATTGATTCCTTTTTGTTGATATGACATAGCTCTCCCAAAACTTTAATATTACTGAAAGGCGCAAGATCATCTACATTTTCAACTTTCTTATTTACTATTTCTTTAACAAACAATAAGAATATTGGCACTATGCCGCCCAAGATAATTGCACATAGATAAACAAGCAATGGCTTGGGTTTTGGTGAATTAGGATCATAGTTAGGTGAATCAATAATGCTGGCATCAGGCTGAGTGGCTAATAATGACAGTGAGGTTTCTTCGCGTTTCTGTAACAAATATTGAAACAGGTTTTGTTTCACCAATTGATCACGATCCCTTTGTAGAATACCAGTTTCTATAGCCGGCACCGTTCTAATTTTGGCCTCATACCTTGAGAGATTAGCTTCAAGATTATCTCGCGTAATAATCATTGCCCTCCGCATATTTTTTAAATTTTCCTGAATACTTTGCTTAAGCGAATTTAGCTGACCTTTCACATTTAACACCAACGGATTATTAGGCTGGTTATTAACCAGTAATTGTTTATATACCTGCTGCTGATCGTTGAATTTATTGATTAAAGCAATCAAAGTAACATCCTGCAAACCCAATGTACTTGGAACAAGGGTGATTTGATCAGCAGACCGATTTAAATAATCTTCTGTTGACTGAACGATATTTAATTGTACCTCTACAGCCTGTAATTGTTGATTATACTCACCCGACTTTTGCAAATTGTCTTGCGCATCTGACTGAATGTTTGTTACACTATTGTTTTGTTTATATTGCTGTACATTATTTTCAACACTTGTTAAATCGCTATTTAAATACTTTAACCGGCTATCAATAAATGTAATTGTAGCGTTAGCTAGTTGAGTTTTATAATCAGCGCTTTGTTTGTTATATGTATAAATCAGTTTATTTAATATGTCCAGTCCCCTTTGTGGAATATTATCATTAATACTTAACAATAATGTATTAGCGTCTTTTATTACCGGGGTAATTTGTAGCCGTAATAGATTATAGCTCTTCGCCATAGCATTAAGGTCAGTAAAACCAATTGATAAATTCCGGTTATCGGTAGTAAATAATGGCGTTTTAGTTATGGTAACTGTATAATAAGGATTGGATATTTGTTGCCCAAATGAATAAGTATGTTTAACGCCATCAACAGGTGATGTCAATTCAAACGAGTTATTGTCAATAAGGTGTATATCCGTAAAATCCTTATAAGCCAAAGGGGTAATTTTTATTACCTCCACTTTTATCGGAGCTGATTTTATATAGATCTCTTTTCTTTTAAATGTTTCGTTTATGTAATACCGGGTATCTAATGATAGGTCACTAAATACCTTTTGCAGCAGGTCTATGGATAATAATTTTTGAGTTTCATTATCAGCGGTTTTGTTGGTATGAAACATATTTAAATCACTAAATGCGGTTTCATTTAGGGTTGTTTCACCTTTTTTATCCTCTTGAATAAGAACGGTAGCCGTTATTTGATACATCGGGTCGAAATAAAGCAATAACAAATAGCCCAGTGCAACAAATGCCCCTATACTTATGGCAAACCAATACCAATGTTTTAAATATTTATTTAGGTCTTTCATTTTGATATTTTAAAAATAGGTTAATCTTAATAGGATTGATTATTAGCGTTTTAGGAGTAAAATATTTAACATTACCGCTATAACGGAAAAGGAAGCCGCCACGATTGGTATAAATCGATTATCCTGGCTTGTTTGTTGATTTTTAGCTTTATCGGGCTCAACATAAACAATATCATTTTGGTGCAGGTAATAGAAAGGCGAATCAAATATCCGGCTATCATTTAAATTTATCCTAACTATAGTTCGCTTATCATCTACTTGCCTAACTAATAAAACGTTATCTCTTCTTCCGAAAGGTGTCATATCCCCTGCAAGCCCAAGTGCTTCTAATAAGTTTACACTATTGCCTGATACATTAAATGTGCCCGGGTGATTTACTTCTCCAATAACAGTCACCTTAAAATTCAAAAAATTGACACTTACCAGAGGCGACTTTATGTATGCGCCAAGTTGCTTTATCAAATAACTTTCAGCCTCATCAGTAGTTAACCCAGCCAATTTCACCTCTCCCAGTACAGGAAAGCCAATATCTCCGTTTTTATCTACACGATAGCCAATTCTGGCAATACTTATATTGCTATTACTTCCGTTATTATTACTAACCAGGTTGTTACCTGTATTACTTACATTAAATAAGTTATTTGATTCAGGACTTAAACTGGTTACAGTTATATCTACAACATCATTTTGCTGAATCTTGGGTTCGGCAGATGACAAGACTGCTGACAGATCTTTGGTTTGGTCGATTTCCTTTTGGGGTAAATCGCTAAAATATACAAGATTTCTTTGCGTAGAACAGGCAGTAAACAATAATATTACCGCAATTGAGAAACTACTAGTGCGTTTAATGAGAAACATTGCTTATAGGTTTTAAATAAATTGGTTTGTTTTTTATGTAAACCTAAATATTTAATTTTCAGTTGGATACTAACTAAGTGTATTGTATAATGAATTGTGTAATCGCCTCATCTTCTTTCTCAAAAGTGTGCAGAGGGCACAGAATAGCGCTGGAAAAAAGAAAAAAATTATGCGTATATAATAGTTTATAAAGTATTTATTAACAATGATTTATAATAGCGCACCTAACTTTCTTATTAAGCAAATAATAAATTATTACTATAATTTTAACGATTAAAATGCAACAAATACAATATATAGCCCGTAAAAATCATTAATATTTAAAAAACATGTTTAAATATTTCAATTTGTATTTTAAAACTATTAATATTTAAAAAAGCTATGATTAATAAATTCAATCCGTACTTACGTACATTAAAAATTTCCGTTCCAAGTTTCCTGTTAATTATTTGCATGTATGGCTGTAAAAAAGATTCAAGTGAGGCAACCAGCCCTTCTATAAATCAATCAAACACCAATGCTACGCCAACCGCTCTTAATTCAAAGTTAACCGCCGTTCCTGCAGGTAGCTATGATCTTACCGCGAGTTTGCCACAAGGATATGTGAAAAATGGCACAGTTGATTACACAACTTACATACAAGCAGCTATCACAAAAAATAGCAATGTTACATTTCCAAATTTCCCAATACTAGTTGACGATGCCGGTCTTTCTATTCCGTCAAATAGAACGGTAAACTTTTTAGCTGGCTCACAATTATTGTTAAAACCTACAGCTAACGCTAATTATAATATTTTACAAATCTCCCATGCTTCAAACGTGGTACTTAATAACCCTGTTATTATAGGCGATGCGGCCAAGCATTTAGGCACAAGCGGAGAATGGGGAATGGGAATTGGTGTTTATTCATCATCAAATATCCAAATTAATGGTGCAACTGTTTCGTATTGCTGGGGTGATGGCATTTACCTTTCAACATCACAAGGCACAACTACTAACACTAATATTACTATTTCTAATGCCTATTTAACCTATAACAGAAGAAATCAGATGTCGGTTACCAGCGTTAACGGGCTTGATTTAGAATCTCCATATGCATCATACAGTACCCAGATCTCTCCGATGTGTGGTTTTGATTTTGAACCCAACAGTTCTACTGATGAGCTACAAAATATTGTGGTAAATAATCCGATAACTGAAGGCAATGCCGGTTTTGGTATCCAGATAGCCTATTCGAAATTATATGGTGGAGCTAATAAAACTACCAGCATAACTGTGAATAATCAAAATGATAAAAGATCTGCAGTCGCTTTCAAAGCTGCTGCTGACACTACTAAACGAGCAGGAAAGGAAACTATATCAGGCCAATTGGTTATAAATAGTCCGGAATGGAGACTAAACACTACTAGTCCGTTGGTAGGCAGCATCTCTGAGCGTAATATAAAGTTAACTATTACAAAACCGACTGTAGAAGATACAACTGGCACGTTTTTAACCCAAGCAGCTGTTTTAACCGATTTAACATATAAAACACATATGCTTTATGGTTCAAACTACGTGATCACGTTTTAACTCCCGGTTTTTGTAACTCCCAATATTTGATTGAAATAGATTAATTTCTTTCAGATGATCTGCAAGGAGTATTAAAAAAAATGTTCAAACTAAAAAAGCTTGCCAATATTAGGCAGGCTTTTTTAGTAAAAAAACATTAACAAACGGGATGTAGCCGTTCCAATTAATAATCGTAACAATAATGTTGCAAATGAAAAAGTTTTATATACATTAGTAACTCATATAAGGCTGAGCAAATCTTGCTCATCTAATTGTGATAAGGTTTAGGTTTAGGCATCCAAACAGCGAGTGTGAGGATGCCTTATTTATTAATGATACCCATCGCCAAAACCCAGTTTCTACCCGTACTGTGCCACGGTACAAGTGGCACATTTGATACAATTTTCGACCCAAAAACGCTTAAAACAACCCTAAAAAGGCGGTTTTTGCCTTATTTTTGAAGCCATTTTCGACCTTAAAACAGTCATTTTAGGCCTAAAAACGGTTAAAAAACGCAGCTTTTTGCCTATTTTTTGATAATTTTTGATGAAAAATTGAAGGTTTTTATAGCTTTTGCTTTGGTAATTGGTACAAATTAAGCACTATATTGCTAAATATGGTACAGTGCAAACACGGATATTAAGTTCTCAAGGCTTAAGAATAACAACAGTATTAACAGCGTTTTTTTATGTGAGTTTGGTTTGATTAAAGATATTGATTTAAAGCGATAATACAGATCTCATAAAATCATATATTAGTATTACCAAACTTATTACATTGAAAAAGAACCAACAAACAACACATCTGTTTATCCTGGCATTGCTACTGCTTTCAAACGCAGGCTTATGTAAGAGTGTTAAAGATACTTGTTACACCGGTTTATACCTAAAGAATATCTATGACATGCGCCCCGACGAGTATGCTTGCACCGCCGACTATTGGATTTGGTTTAACTACAAGGACAGTGTTCAAGACCCGCTAGAAAACGTTGAAATCATCAACGCAAAACAAACAGCATATACAGACCAATACCACACTAAAGATCTGAAAGGTATGTTAGTAGCCAATGAGTCTGGCAGGGTGACTTTGACCCACAACTGGGAGCTTGAAAACTATCCATTCGATAAACAAGCATTCAACATCCAAGTAGAAGCCGGACTAGACACCAGTAAAATGGTTTTAGTGCCTTGTGAACGTCCTTTCAGAATTTATAAAGACCTGAACATGCCTGGCTGGACTATCTTATCATCCAAGATTAATCAACGGTTGATTACGTATGATTCTGACTTTGGGGAAAGCAGATTACATGGCCGTAGCACATTCTCAAGAATCATCTATGTAGTTAACGCAAAACGTAACGGTTGGGGATTATTCTTTAAGCTCATATTAGGTGTATACGTGTCGTTCTTTGTTGCTTACCTCGTATTCTTTCTGCCACCGGCTAACGAACAGAGATTTAGTTTAAGTTTAGGTGCATTATTCGCTGCTGTTGCAAACAAATATGTTACTGACAGTAATATACCTACATCGATTTCATTCTCATTTGTTGATCAGGTACATGTGTTTACGTTTGTTTTTATCCTAGCTACGTTAGTCTTATCTGTCATTTCACTAAGGATAGATAAAAGCGGTAGACACCAAAGAAGCAAAGACTTCAATCGTCTATGTATCTGGATTGTTCCAACTGCATACTTCATGTTAAATGCAGTACTCATTTTATTAGCTTATAACGGATAACCTCCCGACCAGTCAAGCGTACTTCGCTTGCCTGTAAACAATTTTGAGCGTCCACGCTCCATACAAATGCAGTGTCCCTTCCAGATCTGCCCCCCGCCCGGTCAAGCGTCCTTCGCTTGACCGCATATAATTTTGAGCGTCCACGCTCCATACAAATGCAGTGTCCCTCCCCGCCCGGTCAAGCGTCCTTCGCTTGACTGTAAACAATTTTGAGCGTCCACGCTCCATACAAATGCAGTGTCCCTTCCAGATCTGCTGGGACAGAAACTCGCTGCGCTCGTTTGCTTACATCACAAATCATTTACCTGACCTGAAGTAATGTAGAGAAACTTCTTAACAAGTTTATTAGCATCAGCAAGTTCTTTTACATCAGGGTTGCCAATAAATTCATAGCTGTTATACATAAAGCTACGATAGTGTTGATTAACCTTTATGTTAAATAACATATAAGGAGGCCCATCCAGCATGGCTACTCGTTTAAGTTTGACGTTCTTCTGCTTTAGATTTGAGAGAATGGCACTTATATCTGGCTGGGTAAACAACCCTAAATGTATGAGGCTGTCAATAATGGTATAAGAACTATGTGCGATTGAACCACGTTTTAAGAATACTGATATGATATGATGTTGATTTACTTCAACATATTTCGTTGCACCTGGCTTACGTTCATGACCCCAATAAATAGTATATTCCTCCCACCATAAACTATCCTTATCAGCCTTTAAAATATCTATAACGCATGGATTTATCAGATACCGGAGATACGAGCATCTAATTTCAAATTGATAGGGAGAAGATGATAAGGGCTCAATAATATGATACTTATAGTATTCAGAGTCCAATCGAAGCATATATGAATCGGGTATAGCATTAGCATTATTGAATTCTGGTATCTTATACCTCTTACCTGCCAACTTGATACTCAATTGTGCTGAAGTATTAAATGTGGTTAGAAACGACAATACGATAAAGGATAGGTAGTTTTTAATCATAGGTATAAAAGTAGAAAATCATCGACAACATAACAATAGTTCACGAGGCTGCACTTAGCTTACCCGGTGTGGCATAAATCTATCCAGTTACATCCATGTTATGCAGACGTTAATAATTTGATTGTTAAACGCTAAGGCTCTAACTAACATCGTGTTTATTACAAACGTGGTACTATAATTGTAACCTACTAAGAAATAAGCATATATGAGTTCGTTAATTGTGGTAGATGACAATGAGATAGATTGGTTAATAGCTAACTATAGCTTGCAAAAGTATTCTAAGTTTAATGAGGTGTCCTATTATAATGGTGGATTGCCCTTTATGGATTACATTAAACTTCACATCGATGAGCAGGATAACTTACCTGATGCGGTTATTTTGGATCTCAGTATGCCTTTGTTTGACGGTTGGGATGTTCTGAACGCAATAAAAGTTATTTACCCGAGCCTGGCAAAGAAGATTAACGTATATATCGTCTCGGCATCAATAAGTCCGGTAGACATAAGTAGATCAAAAGGCTACGACTTTGTACGACAATTCATAACCAAGCCATTTACAAAAGAAAAAGTGTTTGAGCTTACAAGTTAGCTTATAAACTGATTAGAGATTACATAAGCCTGCACTTGGCTTTACCCTCAGGAGTTGCATAAGAGCGCAAAGCCAAGTTTTTCACCACCCGGTCAAGCGCCTTCGCTTTACTGTAAACAATTTTGAGCGTCCACGCTCAAAAAAAAAGCCCTCAGAAATTAATCTGAAGGCTTTTGCTTTTGTGGTACCACCTGGATTCGAACCAGGGACACAAGGATTTTCAGGCCTTTGCTGAGTATATTTTACTTATGGGAAAAACCGTTCTATTTGGTTTATAAGGCACAATTTACAAACTTTTTATTTGAATCCCAAATGTCTGTAACGTATTTGTAACGTACTTTAACAAAGTACTCATCGAGTTTTAATATTAAGAATACTATCTATTTATCGGTTGTATCTTTCATTAATAACCATTCTCCATTATTTTCCATTTCCATTAATCGTTTTCTCCCCTTAATCTCTGCTTCTGAAATATCAGAGGCATACATATACATAAAAAAGGCCTCATCTACTTTACTCACTGCTTCGTGAAATGTATCGATTTCCTCATCAAATGCATAAATTGGTTCAACCATAATATGATTTTTATCCCAAGGATAAAGTATGACAAGATATGGCTGCAAGTTGCTGGTAACAAAAAAAGGATTAAGTTCTTTTTCGATAATTGTATATCTGTTTTTAAGGGCTGGAAGCCGTTCGGTAAAAGCGGTTGCAAGGTCTGCTTTATCAAACGTTGCAATAATATCATCCTCATTCGGGATGTTGCCATTACAAACAATATAAATAATTTTCATTGGTCCTATTTTATGATTATAAACTTTAAATTAACTATGCAGCATTAAAACAAAAATAATACACAAAAAAACATAAAGTTGGGACATGGAATATTTTCTGGGGTTAGCTTAATATCTTTAAATAGAATTTTGACTATAATTTATGCTAAATGAAATAATAAGCTTGTAACAGACATTTTCGGTTTAGTATTTACATGTTCTTTATTTATGATTAAAATTACACGCAGGATGGGGATTATCTTTCATCTGAAAGCTGGGCTCGTACAAGAGACCAAAAGATTATGAGTGGTCTATTTGGACTAAATATCTTGAGCCAAAAACTGCGTTTTCGACTTGCTTAAGGCTAATTTACGAATATATTTTCTTTTTTGCAAGTAATTGAATGACGGGATGGTGACGGTTTTTCATTAAATTCTACAATTATTGCTGTTGTGTCACGTCTATCGGATATTTATAAATGAATTGGATTACATTTTAATTTTTGAAGAAACTTCTTTTGTCAGCATGAACTCCGAACGAATGATAAGTAGAATTAATTCTGATGGATTCTTCAGTTGAAATCAAAAAATAGATGCTTTATTTTGATGGTGGTATGATCAGAAACATAATAATTATAACCACTTATTTGGGTAGGGCTGATATTGATAACTTCGACATTTCGGTTATCCTTTACCAACAGCTTATTTAAACCGTCGACATTGTTCATGACATTGCCTTCTAATAAATAACCAACTAAAAAACCGTCATTATACTTTGTAGAAACATAATTGTCAATACCCGTTTCAATATATCTTCTTTTTAAACCGGAATCGCTTTCTTTTAGATTTTTGGCCTCCATATAATATCTATGCTCCATAGATGCATTAATAGTTGTAAACCTTAAATCTATTCTCGCGGATTTTTTGGCAAAACCTTTCGCAACCGTTATTTTATCATTTCTTAGCCGGTCTTCTGTGTTGTTCACAATACCCCAATCCAGCCTTACTGGGTTGTCATCTATAAATTTTGAAAGTACTGCGGTTATATCTTCTTCTTCCAAAACAGGTGTAATTGACTTTGCAGAGATTGCTGAATGATATGCATTAATAACTAATTGCATACATCTTGAATGAAATTCTTGTTTAAAAACAGCTACATAAACAGGGTTAAATCCTCCGGTCATCTTAACGCATATTTAATATCTCGTTAATTAAATCGGTAGCATCTTCTAATGCCGCACCGTTTGACCAAAATCTTCGCTGATTTGGGCGGATGATATATATATCATCACCATCATAATAATTTAACTTCTTTCTAAAAAAAATATTAGTTGCCTCTTTTTTATATAGTTTTTTATCAAGTTGTTTTAATTCAATATTTACATCTTCCGAAGAATAAATAATCCCACTGCTTGAGCCAAAACTTAGCTTTATCAAAGCTAAGGGACTGCTTTTATAAAGTTGGTAGTTTGTGACAGAAACTTTTAAATCTGAATTATTCAGAAAATCACCTATTTCTTTACTTATAGATTGAGCATATTCCTTAAATTGATTTTCGCTAACCGGCAACAAACTGAGGGATTTGCTCCCTTTAAACAACAACGGGAATGTGGTATTTACCGCATTGTCAATTATAATCCTGCTTTTAACTGAAAGATCATAAAAACCATAAATCAATTGATCAACCTCGCTTTCAAGTCGGGATAAATCTTTCTTAAAAAATTCATCCGGCTTGATTTCCTTATCATATAAATCTGCCAAGGCATATAATTGTTCGTCACTTAATATAAATGGCAGATCGTATATTTCGTTAGGCTTGATTTCTTCTCTTTCAATGCCAATCGACGCGGAAACCATAAAAAGATAGTAATATGCTAAATTGGAATTTATATAGCAGGTAAGGCCCTTTAAAAGTCTTTCATCAGAGTGGTGTAAACCGAGAACCTTGCTATTAAATGAACAATCGATATCTACATATGAACTGCAGATTTGCCAGTTGTTTAGGCCTTCTTTAATTAAAATATGTGGGCCTTTATAGGCTACTTTGATACCTGTTCTTCTAAAAGTATTTATGGTAGGCAGTTGGTCTATAGGAACATTATAATGTTTAGCATATAATTTAATGGAATTAGGAGTTAATCCTTTATTAATCTTAACAAAAGCACTTGAACGATATCTTGCTATATTCTGAGGAGGGAGATATTTTTCCGGTATCTCGTTATCGGTTATTGGGTTTTTGGCTGAATCCATCAAAAATTGAAAGCCCAACCCTTTCCTTATTTTTTTGTTAGTTATATAGTTGGAAAGTTTACTTACCGTGTCCAACTTTTTTATTAAATTAATGTCACCTGTTCCACCCCACATAGCTATCTTCCATATTTTAGCATTGGAGGTCTTACAATCTTCCCTGGGCAGGTACTTTACATCAGTACTATCGATTACTATTCCTTCCAGCACATCCATTTTAAGATATGTTTTTGGGGCATAATAAAGTATATTATCACTTGCCTTTTCAGGACTTTCTTTTTTGTAAAACACAATGCTAATTGGGCCAACGGCTGATCCAAACAGTTGTCCCCCTAAATTGATCGGTACTCTACGAAGAATTGAAAAATTAAATACCTTTTCGACATAACAGTCATTGAATAGCCAATCTCTAAATTTTTGATAGGTAGTGCCTGTATTGGTTAATACTTTAGTATTAAAAATCAAAGCAATTTCGCCCTTTGGTGAAAACTTAATTGCCTTGTGTAAAAATGGCAATACCATTTCTTTTGCAAAACCAAATTTAGCACAGTAATCACTTATTGTTTTTGAAAGTTTCTTTGTTCCGAAGGGGGGATTTCCAACAACCAGGTCGAATTGTAAATTTTCGATTTCTATGTTTTCTGCAATGGTATCCCTTCTAAACAAGTTCTTTCCCTGTTCTTTAAGTGTTAGGTCTAAAGGATCGTTTATTAAATTAGGCAATTCCTTTTTTTGCCATAATGTCTTTGGGTTAAGATTCTCCAATAAAGCCAAATAGAGACTGAAAGCGGCTACTTTAATCGCTTTTGGATCTAATTCAATCCCAAAAATATTATCAATCAATAATTTTTTTAAAACGCTATAATCAGTTAGCTTTTCACCTTTATTATTTTCATGCCGCTTAATCAATCGTTTAAAGCTTTCAACAAGAAAAATTCCAGAACCGCAGGCCGGGTCAAGTATTTTAATATTATAATGAGTCTCGGTATTATTTACAGGGATTTTTTGGTTTAAAATTAATTCAACAAGTGAAGGTGGTGTGTAAAATGTACCCGTTTCATCTTTCTTTTTAGCGTCGACTGCTGTTAAAAAGTTCTCGTAAATCTCACTAAGTAGCTCAATTTCAATAATATTAAAATTGAATACCCGCCAGTTGTCAAATAATGTCGTTTGATTTGGGTTGTCAAACCCAGTTATAAAACATCTCTTGATAAGATCCAGGTGCTGCGGCTTAACCAATTCCTGTTCATCAATATTTACTGTAAATAAATTACCTTTAAAATGGGTTTCTAACTCATCAAATAATTTGTAGGTAGCCGAAACACTCCCCAGTATATCAAAATAATTTTTCGCGTTAGTGTCTATCGCCGTATAGAACTTTTCATCTGTTGCATTCCTGTCCTCTAAAAACAACAGGAACAATGACCGCATAATCAATTTATGAATTAAATTAATATCCGGCAAACCATCGTCCTTCAATTTAGAGGCTACACTTATTAAGCTATTGACCAGGTATTTATCAACACGACGTTGAAGATTAATTTTTTTTCTTATTTCAGTTGCTTCGTCCAGCGTCCAAATTATTCCTGTGTCTACAGCCATACGTGAAAATATCTTATTTAACGTAGCTAACTTTTCCTTGTCAGTTTTTTTACAACGGTATAATTCCAATTTTTGGGTTTCTTTCTCAAAATCTGTGTCTTGTGAAAGATAAACTGGTTTTTCGGAACAATTGTAAATGCGAATTTCAACATCTGATATTACATACAATTGCAACACCTTTTTATAATTCCAAACATCGTGATGGATGTCTGCTATTTGTTTTAAAGAGTTTAGTTCAAAATCCGGTACGTTTTTTATAAATACAGCAGGAAAATCAGCGCAAAAGTAGACCTGGTCAATGTCAAATGCTTTAGCAAGCTGAATGACATCGCTCTGGTAATCAGATATTCCTGGACTCGTATCACTGGTTGAAACAGCACGGGAAAAATCCAATTCATCAATAAAAAAACTCTTATCCATTTCTAAGTTAAAAGATTATTTATCAACTGAAGACCACTATTAAAGCCCATATACGCATTAAACATAAGTTAATTATTAATAATTTATATCAAAACGCTAATTTATACTAAAATTTTTAGTATTCAAAATTAAACGATCAAAGTTGATAATTGAACCGCACCCTGACTCCTAAAATAAAAATCTAAATGATTTGGCATAATTGCAATATGGCTCCTATTGCAGACGCCGTCATAAAACATCTTTAGGTCATCACATTGATTGCTTGCCGCAGGCACGGTATACGGCACATCAACTTGTTTTGCCCCATCAATCACCTCGTAACAAATTAGTTCACGCTCGAGTTGGCATTTAGATACTGCGACACCAGTAATCGACTGGCAGATGTAAAAATCATCTTTTAGTCTTAAACGGTAATTATCAATAGTATTAACATTTTTTGTTAATTGTAATCTTACTTCCGCGAGCCTGGGTATTATTTCTACAAAATTCAGCGCCGACAGCGTTGACCTAATTTTTTCGACTATATCAATAATTTTTTCGATCTCCTCTCTGTAAGCCGATTCATAATTGTCAGACTTATGAGAAAGTGGATTTAGAAGCGTTGATACGAATTCCTTGAGTCTTTCCATGAAAGCCGGATCAATATTAAATCTTTTAATAAAAACTATTGCTGATTGTAGCTGACTATCAAGTTTTTCTTTATCAGATCCATTATCGTTTTTCAGCACTTTACTTGGCAGTAATTTTGAAAGTATATCCTCTGTGGCTTTCCTTAAATAATTTGCAGCTGCCGGATAATCGTGGGTTGAGTGCAAGTGATAGTTTGCTTTGGCAATATGATCTTTGGAATCGTAGATTTTAGGCTTTCTTTGAAATTGAGCATTTTTTGAAGCATATACTTCGTGAAACTTCCAATCCTTTTCATTTTGACCTGGCGCATATGTAATCCTGCTTTTAGCCATTTCGAAAAACGCCCGATCATGTGTAAAAATGTAAACCTTATATTTATCGACTTTTGCGAATTCGTTCAAAATGATATCTAATACTTTGTCGCGATTGCTCATATCCAGACTTACCAGCAAGTCGTCAAGTACTAAAACTTTCCCATCATAAGGAACCCTTATATTATTCGACAATAGTGAAAACCTAACGGAAAGTGCTATTGCCGTTAATTTTGCTTCATTTAAGTATGATTGGGGCCTGGTTATCGGAATTACTGTATTGTCCAGTTTAACTGCTTTTAAAGAAAGCCCGATTACCGGATCAATCAAATCCTTTATTTCTCTTGATTGGTGAATATACTCACGAGTGCCAATTTTTCTTTTTTGCTTGATTCCGCCAAAACTTAAATAATTCGATTCCTCAAATTTCAATTCTATAATGATCTTTTCTTCATTGTCTTTTTGAAAATGGGTTTCGAAAAATTGATTTACCTCTTGATTTATTTCATTGATCCACCATAACAGATCTTCATTAAATTTTTTAATGGCCCGAGTGAAAAATGCTTTTGGTTTAATATTCTCAATCTTACCATCCCAAAGCAATCGAAAGGGTTTACTGTCAATTATTTCTTTGTATGATTGAGACAACGCCTTTTCACCTGTCCCTCTATCCGTTTTAATAAATGGCAATACATCCCGCTCAAAAACTGTCCATAAATCAATTTCATGGGAATTTCTAAAATGATAAAATGCAAATAACAACCGGTGACTAATAAAATCACTATTATTGTTTAGCCCAGTTAAAATATCATCAGTTTTTAATGATTGCCCTTCGATGGTAATTCCATTAACATCAAGTTTATAAAAAACATCTTTCTCATCAACAAATGAAATCTTAATATGAGATTCGTCATCTGGAGTAAAAATATTCAGCAAATTTCCTCATTTGCTCTTTCGAAGTATTTTTTTGTTTTATCGACACCTTTGTCCTTAGCCTGTAATAAGGTATACAATGCCCAGTAGATGGATGATTTACCACTGCCATTTTCACCATATACCAGCAAGTGTCTACCTTCGATAGAGATTGTTTCTTCTGCCGGAAATGCTTTGAAGTTTTGTAAAATAATTTTGTCTATACCGGACATGCTAATTTTGAATTATTGGTTTAAGAATATCCGGGCTTTTTACTACGAAAAGCTTCATTCTTGTATTTATTTCACTCTTACGAAGTTCCTGGTAGTTATTCATAATAACGCTGATCTTATCCTCGGCCTTTATCCGCTGCATCTGAGGTACAAGTTCTTGTACAAGATTTAGAATATTGAGGTTGCGGTCTACCATATGATCAGCAAAAAACAACTCGTAAATACAACCGTCGATAATATCATCGAAAAAAAGTGCAACATGCTCAATGAGAGAGTCCTTTTTTTTATCACTTTCCTGTGCTTTTATTAGCTCTGATATTATTTCTGAAAGGTTGACAAAAATCTTTTGAATTGGGATAGGAACCTTTTTAATATTGGTATTTAAAACATTGGGGGCAGAATACAGCAAAAACCCGCCAGACATTCTAAGCCCGTCAAAAAAGCTTTCAAATAGAAATTGATAAAGCTTGGAATTAATCCAACATAATACATATTCGGGAATGTATTCGGGGCGGAAGGAATGAATACAATTTGTATTAACCGATGCATAGTCGCCATGCTTATCAAAAAAAGCCTCCGTTCTAATAGCAATCTTAGCTAAAATAATCTTAGGTGTTGAGTATAACTCTCTTCTATTACGGCTGATTCTGGAATCATTAATATCGATGCAGGGCCGAAGGTATTCTGAACCCTTATCAATCATTTTTCTTATTCCCCAGGTAGATGTGTATCGATCAATGGTTCCTGTGTTGATCACCTTTTTGCCAACATTGTTCTCATTGAGTAAATAATGATATTCATCAGCTTCCTTAGCTGTAGAAGTTGCGTTTATCAACCCAACATTTGAAATTGGCTCACTCTGTTCAATAATAAATTTAGTGATATTAATTTTTTCATTTAAAAGGTAGCCCCAAATATAGCCTGGCAAATAAGTTAAATCAGTTGAGGGAACTTCCCTTTCTGAACTCATTTTTCCTAACGAGTTGAAATGTCTAATAATAATAGGCGTTGTCTGCTCGTTGGCATCCTTTTGAAGTATAGTGACAACTGGATAGGTACTTGCTTCTTTAAATACCTTTATTCCACTGTAATCTGCTAAGGATACCAATTGTGTCCTTTTATGTATAAATCTTCTTAATTCTTCACCATAGCTTGCCGACAGGTATCTATTAGGATTGATATAACTTAATACACCATGATCTTTAAGTATGTTAATTCCTAATTCATAAAAAAGAATATAGATA